>Ga0247818_10001196_pt1 | contig 16304 bp, 20 predicted proteins | sample 13C_Glucose_Day1_FD_192424 | JGI IMG/M metagenome (GOLD analysis project Ga0247818, IMG submission 192424) | Soil microbial communities from agricultural site in Penn Yan, New York, United States - 13C_Glucose_Day1 | ecosystem: Environmental > Terrestrial > Soil > Agricultural land | place... | reverse complement strand
CCTGTATAAGTAGCCAGTATTATTCCACAGCGTTCGCGGATCGCCTACCCCTGATTTTCGATTTCTCGTGCCGCTAGTCGCAGCAGCCCCTCTAGCGCGGCCTTCACCGTTTGTCGGCGCACTTCGTCGCGGTTGCCGGGGAAGTGCTGAACCTCGCTGGAAACCGCATCGCCCACACCCCAGGCCAGCCATACGGTGCCCACCGGTTTGTTCGGTGTACCACCGTCGGGCCCGGCCACGCCGCTGACTGCCACGGCGAACCGCGCCAGGCTGTGCTTCTGCGCGCCCCGCACCATCGACTCGACGACTTCGCGACTGACCGCACCCACCGTGCCGAACAATTCGATGGGGACATGCAGTTGCTGGGTCTTCTGCCGGTTGGAGTAGGTCACATAACCGGCCTCGAACCACGCCGAGCTCCCCGGAATCCGCGTGATCGCCTCAGCAATCCCGCCACCGGTACACGACTCGGCCGTGGTGACGTGGGCATTGAGCAACTGCAAACGTCGGCCAAGCTCGGCAGCCAGTTGAGTGATCTCTTTCACGGTGCGCTCCGGATCGGGTGGAATGACTACCACCGTACACGACCCGGTTGCGCTTTCAATACACAGACTCATTCAAAATGTTCGGGCGCCAGCGCTCTGACATAGGCCTGACACGCCTGCAAGGCAATCAGTCCGCGGTCGCCGGTGTCGGTGATGGCGATAATTCGTTGAGCATGCGCCGGGTCAATTCGGGCGCGTACGGCTGCATGATCCACGCCGCCGGCACCGGCGGTGGCTGGCACCCCGCAGCCTTGGGCAGCATCGCCGGCGTCGATGAGGACTGACAGGCGCAGATCAGCAGTGGCAAGACGATCGCGCAGGCGATCTTGATCACGTTGGGCATCGCTCATGGCTCGATAGTGGGTTTGTTCACTGGCCGCCAGGCGTCGCTCGAGGGCCAGACGTTTATCCTGCTCGACCTGCTGCGCGCTGGCTGCGGCCACATTCAGCTGATTGAGAGTGTCGGCGTTTAACTGCGCCTGCTCTGCCAGTTGCCGCCCGTAGCGCCAGTCCTGAAACTGCCAGGCCAGCGCGCCTGCTACCGCGAACAGCAGCAAAACGCCGATCAGGCGCCAGGAGATGGACATAGCACCGCCCTCGCCCGCGCCCAGATGTCGAGACGATCCTGCAAGCCATTCAACCCGCCGTTGATTCGGCGGGTGATGCTGTTGAACTGGTCGCGATCGGCCAGATCGTTCAGGCCGTTCTGTTCCCAGAACCATGCCGCCGATTCCGCTGCCCATTGCGGTTGCTCAAGCAATTCCGGCAAGGACAGCAAGCGCTCGTCGCCAAACAGGCCGAGGCTGCACTGACGATAGTTGCTGCGCCCGGTGATCTGGATCAGCCCGCGACCGCGATACTTCTGCCCGTCGCCGTCGGCCTCGGGCGTGTTGCCCAGACGTAACGCCAGCGTGCCGGTGTCGTATTTGCTCAGGTATTGGTTGTTGCCCAGTTCGCGCACGTATTGCAACTGGCCCGACTCGTGGCCGATTTGCGCGAGAAACGCAGCGATACGTTTTGGCGTGTCGATATGGCGGCGAGTCATTGCGTTATTCAGTGCAGAAACAAAAACGCCCGCTTGGCTGCGGGCGTTGGGCATGATGGTTTTAAGGTTGTCTTCGGTTATTTGCATAATGCGTAATCCTCCCTGGATGCTCCGATTGAATCATGGTTGACGGGCAACAGCCCCCAGCCATTTTTTTGCCAGAGTTGTCAGGGTGTTGTTCGGTGCCGCGACTTCGGGGGCTGTGAACACCCAGCCGAGGGTGCCGAAGTTGGCGTTCCAGTCGATTTGCGGTAGCGGAGTAATGTCGGTGATATCGACCCAGATCAGATCCGGGTGGAACATCTCGGCCATGTTGCCGTCAGTCGAGAACAGTTCGACCACGGCGTTGTTGACGATGCGTGCGTAGGTTTTCATCAGGCGTACTCGTAGATGATTACAACGCCACGGGCTCCGGCACCGCCGGGTCTACCCGGTTGATTCGGGGCGTTGGCGATGCCGCCCGCTCCGGAACCATAACCCGAGCCGGGTGCAGCCACAGCTCCGGCGGCACTGGTGCCAGCGCCGCCCGCCCCCAAAGGGGAAAGTGCACCATGTCCCGGAAGAATCGAACCGTTGACGCAAATTCCAGGACTGCCGGCTGCACCTGCGCTACTGACAATGTTTGCACCAGTGGCCGCAATGCCAGGCGCGCCACCGACAAACAAGCCAAACTGTGAAACTCCAACTACACCGACGTTCGGTGCTCCGCCACCGCCAGGCGCAGAGACAAGAGATCCAATTGAACTGGTTCCCCCGGGCCCGGCACTCCCCCCGATAGCACCCGCGAGGCCAGCAGCACCCACTGTCACAATCTGGCTGCTACCAACGCTTGAAGAGGGAATCCAGGCTTCAGCATAACTGCCGGAAGCACCACCTCCCGATACTCCGATCTCACTGCCGGTGGTTGCGGCAATTCCCGCACTCCCGCCACCACCACCGACGACCTTGACCAGCACATTCTTCATCCCCACCGTCGGCACATAAGTGCCAGACGAGGTAAACGTCTTCACTCCCAATAAGCGCCCACTCGCCGCACCGCCACCGCTGGCATACACCAGCACCCAACTATCCAGCGCCGCGCTGTACACCACCGAACACATACTGCCGGCGACAATTTCGGCAGGTCGCAGCGCACTCAGCGCCAGACTCACCAGCGGCTTGGGCAGCAAGCCATTGGGCGCAAACGTGCTCGCCCCGGTATTGGCATTGCCAGCGGTAAAGCGCAGCGCCAGACCGTCTTTCAACGTAGCGATGGCGGGCACGTAGTTGGCCATGTACAGATTGGCGGCACCGATATCGGTCGCATGCTTGTCTTCACCGGCCTGACTGATTTTTTTCAGCGCCTGCAACAACTGCGTGGCATCGATTTCGCTGGGTTCAAGACCCGCAGATTTAACGACATTCAACAGTTCATCGGTAACGCTGTTGCCCCAGGTTGCCGGGATCAGCGATCCGGGCAGGCCGGCGACGGCGTCTTCATTGACGAACTTGCCGTTCACCAGCCCGACGCTGGGAACGCTTTTTGGATAATCCATTTCAACTTCCCTGATGAATTACAGCGCAGCAGCCAGCCACCTCGGCGCTACCGGCCGATGCTCGCTGAACGGAAAAAATGAGCCTTGCGGCCAGTCCCGCAACTCACGGCGATAGGTTTGCAGTTCGGCGTATTGCTCGGTGGTCAATGTAGTACCGCCGCCATCCTCGAGTTCATCGCGGTCACGTGCTACCAGACCATCGGTGGCAGCCAGTTGTGCTGTACGCCAGCGACGTTCAGCATCGGCCGCTTCCTCTGCCGAATAAGGTGGTGGATCAACCAGAGTCGGATAACCGTTATCCGCGTGCACGCCGACCACTTTTGCACTCACCGCCAGTTGCTGTAGCAGTGATATCCAATAGGTCTGGGGGATTTCAATGACGTCATCCGGAATATCCGATGAGTTGATAGCGGGAACATAAACCCCACGGGTGCTGGCGCTGAACAAGACATTGAACGGATTCATTTAATAACCCTTTGCGAAGAAGTTGATACCCCAACCTGCAGACACTTCGCCGCTGTAGCTTCGAACTTTCAGACGGCAACCCTGCTTCGATGCAGAGTTCGCGTACATGATGACCATCGCTCCATCGCCTCCTACGTGCATGGCGATGATCGAAGAAAACGCGGTAGGGAAAGAGATCGGAAAGACCACGTTGACATCGCCATTGGCATCCGTCGTGCCAACACCCCATTGATCGATATTTCCGCTGGCATAACGCTGGTAGCCAATGTTGCCGTACACACCGGAGTGCGCCGACGCATATCGATCACTCACCGAGCCGCCATAGAGGCGCCACTGTCCCGTGAGTTTGATCAGGTAGGCGGTGTCACCAATACCCAACTTCAGCGGGCCGGATGTGCCATTACAGGTGAGGAGCCCATCGTTACCGGAAGGATTGACGGTCAACACGCCGTTACCCGCGTTGATTACGTGAATCGTGCTCGCATGGGCCACACCATTGGTAGAAGGCAGCGTCGCAGTCAACGCGCTGGCACTGGAGAAACTCGCGACACCGCCAATATTCGCAGCGTTCAACACAGTGCTGGCGGCGTAGGAGGCAAAACCGGAGAACTGTAATCCCGCCCGCGTAACAAACTCGGTGGTCGCCATCGACTGATCATTGGAGAACTGTGGTGAAGTCAAAAACAACTTGTTGCTGCGCAATGCGGTTAGCACCTGATCATCTTTCGCTTCCGTCGGAGTGGTGCCGCCAGCATTGATGACATTCAACAACTCTTGGGTAACGCTATTGCCCCATTTCGCCGGAATCAACGACCCCGGCTTACCGGTCAGCGGGTCTTCATCGACAAACCTGCCGTTGACCAGACCGGCACTCGGGACACTGTTTGGGTAGTCCACGGTACTTCTCCTTGTGTGTGAGTCAGGTGTTTACTGCTGATCCGGGTGCAACGGGCCAGGTAATTTTGTCGGGGAATCCGGCCTGCTTTTCGATCCGGTTCAGCTCTACGCTGTAAAGCTTCCATTCGATCAGCAGCAGTTGTTCGTCATGGTTGGCATCGCCGATGTCTTCGGCGTATTGCAGCGGCGCGATGCGCAGGACGGCATCGCGCAGCAATGCGTCGCGCTGGCCGAGACATTGCTGTCTGACGCTCGCCAAACGAGCCTGCTCATCCAGTACCCAGGCGTTGTCGCGCCAGATGTGGAACTCACCTGGCCATGGTTGCGCGGTCAGGGTGTCCGGCAACTCACCCAGCTCGGTCCAGATCTGTTGCGCGCCGCCATCCTTGCGATAAACCACGCCACGGCGATCGATCACCTCACGCGGTACGCCGTTGATCAGTGCCCAGCTACGGCCGGTTTCCGGCTCAGGCAATTCGTACGCCAGCTCAACAGCATTACCGGGTAACTGGATGCCAATGCCCGGCGTGACAATGAACTCGACAGGCCCGGACAGAGCGCCCGAGCCATCAAATAGATAATTGAACATAAAGTGCCTCAGATGAGTTTGATGCGGCCGGGATAGGCGATGTTGCGCGGGCGGGATTTGAAGGCGTAGAGCAATGTTGCTGCCGGATCCATTTGATAACTGGTACCCACTGGAAAAATCGGTCCGCCATTACTCAGCCCCGATACATATTGAGGTTCCTCCCGAGTGTCCGCGCCCACTGCCGTCAGGCTGTCCGTCCAGCGCGATCCGACCGCGCCACCGCCATTCGCCCCCATCGCATACGAATGCGTCGATCCAGGCTGAAAAGTACCCATCGCACGCCCGGCATCCACACCACGACCTTCATCCAGAACCCGCAGAAATTCCCCTCGACCTTCGGGGCCACGAAAGGTCGTAGCACCGTCACCCGTGGTCCATTTCCCCTCAGTGCCTACGCGTAACGCTTCTGCCCCCAGCATTCCTGACTGCTGGGCGTGGTCCCACAGCCACGGCCATTCCGCGCGTTTCATGACGGAGCCATTGAGCGCACCGTACCCACCGGGACTGAGCATCAGGGTCGTCTCGAAAAACGGCCGCCCCAACGGGGTATTGTCAAAACGACCTACCGGCCACCAGCTCCCGGCCCCATCACTGCGCAAATGCCACCAGTCACCGCCGCCCATCAATACGAAGAACGGATAACCGCTGGCCGACAGATGAGTGTGAAAACGAATCCCGTCAGTACCTGACGCCTGAATGACCATGCGATTGCCGCTGTTGTCCACTCGCCGAACAATCACGTCGCGCACACCGAGTGCGGCGTTGGCCGGTGGCAGCAGCAAGGTCACTGGCCCTGGGCTGCCGTCGATCAGCACCAGGCCAAGCTCGGCCTCGGTCAGGGTTTTCGACGCGGCCAGTCGGGTGATGACCGAACGCATCGGGCTCGCTCTGCCGATGATCGACTGAATCGCCTTGTACAACTGAGCGGTATCAGCTTCAGAAGCCACCAGCCCGCCACCGTTAATCACACTCAGGATCTCCTGAGTCACGCTGTTGCCCCACACCGCCGGAATCAACGACCCCGGTGTCCCTGCCACCGGGTTTTCATCGACAAAGCGGCCATCGACCAGGCCGACGCTGGGGACGCTTTTTGGATAATCCATAGGTTTTTCGTTCCTCTGAAATAACAAATGAACCGCGTCGTGGCGATCGCGAGTGCGAGCCAGCGGCGGTCTGTTTTCTGAAAATAAAAAGCCCACGGTGAAGTGGGCTTGAGTGATGCAGCACGCAGACGGTGCGACTAGAAAGTGTGGCCGCTGAGCAGTTCGCGAATCGCCGCCAACGCGTCATCGCCAGCACGGCGCGCCAGATCGGGATTGCCTTTGGCCGCATGCGCGCGGATCTGGTTTTTGGCCTTCAGGCGCAAGGTGCGCAGGGTCAGCAAATGGTCGGTGAGTTGCTCGGCCTTGCTCAGAATCTGTTCGGCAGCCTGTTTGGCAGTTCGACCTTTGACTACCCACGCAGCAACCGACAACGGCACCTCTTTTTTCGGATAACCGGCGTCTTGATAAGCCTGAGCGTCGGCAGCAGCCTGGGCGTACTCCATGGCTTTGAGCGGGTCGCCGGCCAAAACGGTACGAGCACTGTCGGCCGCCGCGTCGACCTTGGAACACAGCTGTTCGCCTTCCTGAAGTTCCATCTCGGCGACTCTGGACGCATTCAGCTGCCACTTTTCTCCATTCCAATCATGGGCACTGGACGGCTGGGCCGGACGCAAGCCTTCCTCGAACTGATGCAGTTCTTGAATGATGATCATCGGATCAACTCCCAGGAAAAATTCACGTTTACCGCTGCAGAAAAATTAACCGCGATGCCATTGGCGTAATCGGCCGGGCCAACACTCTTGAGTCCCATGCTGAACAACAATTCGTCACTGGCGGCATTGCCTGCGCCCAACGTATGTTCGGCCTGGTACGACTGCCACAGCGAGCGCAATTCGTTGTGATCGAAGCTGGCTGTCAAGGTCGAAACCGTTGTATCGCTGACCACGTTGCTGGAAAAAATCAGCACCGCGCCGCCCGCTGTTGCCCAGCCATCCCAGTTGTTGGACGTACCGACGGTCGGGTTGAGGTAGCAGTAGTTGCCCCCCAGCCAACCCGTCGGCGCGAAGTTCACGCTGGTAATCCCGGTGGGATGCGGCGTGGGGTTACCCACTACCAACCGCGCCGCTCGAGCATGCGGATCAAGTGGCAGGTAAACCACGCCATTGCCATTGACGGTCTGCGTCCACGACAACCGGTTACGGTTGTAGATCGCCCTGACAATGGGTGTAGACCCAGGTCCCGCCGTAACGACCCAGGCCAGACAGATGTCCAGCGGCGTCGACTGGAAACCACCGCCCGCCGCACCATTGACCGTTCCCTTCAACCCTTCCGGTGCAGCGTCATAAATCGTGCCGCGCTGCATATAGAAGGTCAGCGCGCCCGCAATCACCTGCGCCCGGAGGAAGTAGCCGGTACTTGGCAGCAAATCGGGACTGCTCCACACCTGGGTGGTGAACGTACGCGCACGCCCCAACTGCCCGGCCACCACTTCCTGACCGAGACTGATCAGCACGCCCGCCGGAATCGAGATCCGTCCGCCACTGGTGGCAACCGCTGCCGGAGTGATCGCCAGACGTCCGTCCGGCGTCGCCACCGTCGCGGTCGGCAAAGACCCGATCGGCAACGCCGAATCCAGATTCCAGCCCTTGGCCGAAACGCTCTGAATCGCCTGCAACAACTGATCGTATTTCTTCTCGTCCGGAGTCAGATCCCCGGCCTTGATCACGTTGAGAATTTCCTGCGTAACCCCGTTGCCCCAATCTGCCGGGATCAGCGATCCCGGGGTCCCGGTCAGAGGGTTTTCATCAATAAACTTGCCATTCACCAGACCGGCGCTGGGCACACTTTTTGGATAGTCCACGGACGGACCTCCCGTTATTCAGAGTGATGGTTTGTGAGACTGGTTTTCAGGTTTCGACCGGAACAGGCCTCAGGCGGGCAAGACGGGCCAGACCACGTTTTGCGGATAGCCCGGCTGCTTGTCGATCTTGTTCAGCGCCAGTTTGTAGGTGGCGAATGCCTTGAATCGCTGCATATCGTCTGCATCGAGCAGGCCCGCGATGTAGGCGTCCGCCATGCCGACGGTTTGCTGATCGGCTTCGGCCAACAGCTCATCACGGCGCGCCAGAGCGGTAGCTCTTCGCTCGCCATCAACCACTTGCGAAGCGTTTGGCAAAGAATGTTTGGTGACCTTGCCGTCGGTGTATCGCCAGATGCCGTCGCGCTCGTCAATCGTGCGCAGGAACAGTTCGTCGGAGATCTCCACCGCGCCGGCAGGAATCTGCAGGTGAATAGCCGAGTCGTAGCGCCCAAGAAGTTCGCCCTGGGCATCGAAATGAATGTATTTCATCGTCCTCACCTTTATCGTCAGAAGCCCAGGGCGAACCAGTTCCACCCGCCGGGGTCGCCATTTGAGAAGCGCTGAAACTGGCTTGACGAGAGTTTCCACAAGGAGAAACGCAGGTCGGCGAATGCCGGAGAAATATCGCCTCCCGACAGCAGAAGCACTTTGTTGGGAAATGCGATCGGATAAGTGACGGTCTCACTCAGCCCTCCCCCCGAAGCCGTTCCCCACTGCAAAATCATGCCGCTGGGTAAGCGCTGATAGCCGTTGTCGCCCAGGGAAGCGGTAAACATCGGCGAATATTTGAGCGCGCCATCGCCGGAGTCCAGTCCCCACCCCCCACCCAATAGCAGTCGCCTGAAGGTTACGAAACACCCCCCTGCAAATGACAAGGAGGTAGTGGGTACCCCATTGATGGTGCTCAGACTTTCACCACTACGAGCCTTTACCGTCAAACTACCGGTGCTGCTCAGAATGCTGACCAGTCCACCTGGAGAAACACTGGACCAATCAGGCAGAGTCACCGTACATGGGCCAGTGAAGACTGATAGCTTGCCAACATCAGCCACCGTCAGCGTCACATCCCCTACATAGTTGGTCTGCCCCGCCAGACTGCCCAGCGCGCGCTGAACAAACTCTGTCGTCGCAACCTTCTGACTGACATCGAATTGAGGTGGCGTCTCATATAGCTTTTTTCCGCGCAACGCCTCCAGCAATTGCGTGTTGAGCCCCTCGGTGGGTTCGATCCCGGCAGCTTTGATAACCGTCAAAACCTCCTCGGTCAGGGCGTTGCCCCACTCCGCGGGAATCAACGATCCGGGGGTCCCGGTGATCGGGTTTTCATCGACAAAACGGCTGTTGACCAGACCGACACCCGGCATGCTTTTCGGATAATCCATCCCGTCATCCCTCCCTAGTCATAATTGATGTGCACCTTGGTATGCGCCGGCGCACTGCGGTGGATCAGGCACTCCAGTGCCGAGCCCGGGTTGACGCCGAAGCGCTCGCCCCAGTAGCTCGCGCCATAGCGCCGGCCGAGCAGCAGGCGGCCGCCGGTGTTGAGGGTCCACATGAATTGCGCTTCCCAGGTGCCCCAGTGCGCGGCGCCGAAACGCGAGCGGCCCATGCGTGGGGCTTCGTGTTCGGTGATGCTGGCGTTGGGGTAGCCCTGGCTTTTGGCGATGTCGAGGTAGTAGCCGACAGCCTGGCTGCCGACCGCAAGCAAGCGGCGGCGTACGGCGAGGCGGCGGTCGTCGAACAGCGGTGTGGCGCCCAGGCACGGGTCGGGCAGCTCCATCACCCGCTCCCAGTCCGGCACCAATTCGCTGACGCCCGCCGGGTCCATCTCGTTGAGCAGGTCGGCGGCGCGGGCATCGAGACGCGCCAGTTCGACGGCGACGCCTTGCAGCACTTCCTCGAGTTCCGGGACGCGCTCCGGGTCCCACGCCGGGCCGCTCGGCAGCAACGCGCGCAGCTGCGCCTGATATTGCGCGGCGGTTCTTATGCCCCCCATACGCAGCCTCCGAAGGTCAGCAGTTCGCTTTGCCCGGCAGGCACGTCAGCGGTCGGTGCGGTCAGCGTGTGATCGTACTCACCGCCGGCGCTGCTGATGGCTTCGCGGATATGGCTGATCAGCAGCGGCACACCCAGATCGGCCTCGCGGTTGTGCAGGTCGCGCAGTTGCGCTTCAACAGCGGCGCGTACAGCGCTGGTGTCCGGATTGACGCTCTTGAAGCGATACACCACCGGCACCTGAATCGGCCGCTGCACGTGCACCTCCGCCGTCACCGGACGCAGCGGTTCGATGTACTCCTGAACCTCCGCCAGTTGTTCGTCATTGGGCACTGGTTGCGGGTCTTCGTCACGCATGATGAACACCGTCACCGTGCCCGGACCAAGGAAACCACCGCGACACCAGGCCCGCGTCACGCCCGGCACTTCCAGCGCCCAGGTCTCGTAGTCGCTGGCCGAACCGCCGTGGGGGATCACGCGATAAGAGCGGATCACCCGCGAGCGCAACGACTCCAGACTTTCCCGCGCCACACCGCCACTGAGGCCGGGCGCGAGCACCACAAAACTGTTGCCGACCACGCCGGCGATCGGCTGCACCGGGTTCAGTGCCAGACCGCCATCGGCATTGCCCAGGCTGCCAGCGTCGAGCGCCGCGATGGTGGTGGTATTGCTGCCATTGACGGTGGTGCGCGCGGCGGTGACTTTGTAGGTGCGGCCATCGCTCGCTTGCAACAGCGTGTCGACATCCAGCACCGCACCGGCGGTCGCGGTAAAACTGACGCTGCCGGTGGCGACTTGCGCCGGTTTGCGTGGCTGGTTCAGGCGCAGGGCGGCGATGCGTTCCAGGGTCGATTCGTCGGCCTTGTCCGGCAAGATCTGCTCGGCAATCCAGTCGAGATAACCGTACAGGCCATACGCGGCGCCACCGAGGGTGCGGGCCAACACTTGCGCATCGGACTGGCGCAGCGAATCGCCGGCCAGGTCGCTTTGGGTGCGCTTGATCAGCACCGGCAGCGAAGGGGTTTCAAACGGCATAGATCACCTGCCAACTGTTATCGGGGTTGATGTCCAGACGTTCGCCGTCGGCCAGGGTCAGGACCGTGCGCAGGTTCAGGCGCTGGGCGTCAAGGCGTTCGCTGATGATGTCGATGGCGCTGCAGTGGCCGTCGTCGATCAGCCATTGCAAGGCTTCGCGGGCATAGAACTCGGCGTCCATCTGGGTCTGTCGGGTCAGCTTGACTCGACGCAAAAGCCACAGCCGCGAACCGATGCGGTCGTCGGCGACGGTGGGAAAGCTGTCGCCCCACCAGCCGAAGCGCTCCTCGTCGTCGAGGGCGTCGTCATCGGCGGCGCGCCGCCAGGTGAACAGGCTGATGAGCACGGCGCGGGTCAGTGCGGCGTGGAGGTTCTGGCTGATGAACATCATTGGCCTCCTGCCGGCGCACCGGTCTGGCCGCTGCCGGCCTGCACGCCAACGTGCACGTGCTTGATCTGACTGATGCCACCGGCGAGCTGATCACCGGTGGAAACGATCTTGCCGGTCTGATTGATCACCGGCGTGTCGAAGTTCACCGCGCTGCTGGCGCGGATGTTCAGGGTGGCGGTTTCGATGTCGATGATCCGCCCGCGCTTGAAGTGAATCTTGTCGCCCTCGTCGGTGTAGATCGCCACTTCGCCCGAAGCCAGCGACTGCAGGCGATAACGGCGATCGGCGACCACCAGGGCGATGGCGTGGGAACGGTCACCGCCGAGAAACGTGACAATGCCTTCGGCGCCGGCCAGCGGGTTGCTGGTGAAACCGTAGGGTTCGAAGTGCTCCAGATCGTCGTTCACTTCACCGGCGGTGAGGCGCATTTGCAGCGATTGCAGCTTGGATGCCGAATGGGCGAGCACGACAGTGCCGCGCGCCAGCAGGCGTGTCAGTAGGCTCATGCTTGGTTCCTGTACGAAACGGGCCGAGGTCAAAAGATCGCAGCCTTCGGCAGCTCCTACATAGGATCGGCGTACACCTGTAGGAGCTGCCGAAGGCTGCGATCTTTTCCGGGCTATGAGGTTTTTTTCGGGGGCGTTGGATCAGGATCAAAGGTCTGCGGCGGCGCCACTTGCAGCGTGGTCACCGAGCCCTGCGCCGACAGCGAATACGTCACTTTGGAGATCAGCATGTCGCCGTCAAAACCGAGTACCGGATCCTTGACCTTCACCAGTGTGTTGTGGCGCCACAGATCACCATTGGCCTGGCGCCAGCCCTGCACCTGATAGGTGGTGGTCTGCGCCCGGCCAACACGCGTGGCGCTTTCCCAGAGAGCCCGTTTGAGCGACAGATCAGGATTGATCTGCAGGCCCTCGTTGATCACGGTCACGCGGCGGCGCTTGTAGCCCAGATCCGTGGCGATCGATTCAATCTCGCTGACCGCTGCGCCGCTTTTCTGATCGTTGCCCTTCTGCTGGCCAATGACCCGGTATTCAGAGAACACCTGGCTGTAATCCATCGGCGCGTTAGCCGAAAGGATATTCTTGCCCAGCTCCAGCGCATCACTGGCCCGGCCACCGCTGCCAGGTCTGGCCAGTACCAGCCGCCCTGACGCATCGTCGGTGGAGAACACCCGAAACAGCGAAAGCAGACGATCGATCGATTGAAAAACCGTCTCCCCCGGCACCAGGGTGTAGCTGCCCAATCGCGTGGTTTCGGCAATCTCGCTGACGACCTTGACCTTGTAAGACGACGCCAATGCCTCGACGATGCTCAGCATGGGCTGGTCTTTCCACTGGTTCGGGCGGTTGATCGCGGCACAGTCCACCAGATCCTGAGTACAGGAACTGCCCTCGATGCTCAGGCTGATCTGGCGTCCATCGTAAGTGACCGGGGCTTTGAACACGTAACCGGTGAGCACCAGGTCCTGGCCGATTTTCACTTCGCACGGATCGCCCGGCTTGATCGGTTTGTCCACCGTCTGCCCCGGCCACTGCCAGGTGATGTCGAGTTTGAAGGTGCGGAACTGACGCTCAAGATCAGCGGTGATTTCGACGCTTTTCCAGCCGCCGTATTCCATGTTGTCGACGGTCAGCGTGACGCGATTATCCATTTCGCTCATGGTTTACTCCCCGGAGACTTTCACTTCGTTGGGCGAGAACCCGGGATGGTTCGTCGGATTGCGCTGCTGGATTTCAGTGACCCGCGTGGCATCGCCGAGGTACTTGTAGGCGATCACCACTGCCGGCGCGCTTTCCTGCAGGGTTTTAGTGACGAGCCGTATACCCGAGGACGCGACCGACTTGAGATGCGCGACCGCTGCATCCTGCAGATCGCTGATCATTTGGTGGTGTGCCGGGCCGGCCTTGGTTTTCACCAGGTTAAGGGTATCGATCAGCGTCTGCTGTATCGCCTGCACATCATCGATGGCGGGCACGTCCGCACGATTGATCGGCTGATTCGCCTGCTGGCCCACGGAAGGTATCGACGGCAATTTCACCGGTTTGCTTGCAACCGGCATTGAAGCGATCCACTGCGCCGCCTTCACGATCAGCGTGTCCTGCACCAGATCAGCCATGGCTTGCGCTGCTGCATTGGTGTCCTTGCCGGTAGTGATCTTCGGCGCATCAGCCTTGCGGATGGCTTCGAGTTGTTGGGACACGTCGGCAATCACGCCACGGTAGCCCTCCTTCGCGAATTCCTTGAGTTCCTTGATATCGCCGAGCAAGCCCTTGAACTCCGCTGCCACTTCCTTGGGCAACTCCTTGACGGCTTTCACCAGTTCAGTGATCTGCTTGTACTGCGCGATCAACGGCTTGAGCTGCTCCTTGATCACCTCATAAACCCCGGTCAGGCTGTTGCGCAGATTGGCAATGCCGATCCGCGCAGCCTTGATCAACGTCATCGCCTGCTCGAAACGCGCCACCGCAGACCCCAACAGACTGTCGGCTTTGGCCAGCAGCACTTTCTGGGTACTGACGCTGGCCGTTGGAAACGGCAGCGGCTGATCGGGATAAAACTTCAGACTAAAGGTCACCAACCCGCCATCCTGGCGGGTGTGGGTCATGTCGCATTCGCCGACCTTGACTTGCAGGCGTCCGAGCCACGGATGCACCAGTTCACCACTGCCCGCCTCCAAGGCCTTGAGCAGCTTGTCGCGCTGCTCAAGGCAATCGGCGCCGATGATGAACGCCGTGATGTCGTGGGTCTTGGCCTGCTGGCCGAGATCCTCGAAATACGGCAGGTCACGTTGCGGATACTCGTGCAACTGACCTTTGCGACCGACCGGGCTTTTCGCCTGATCGATCCAGAACCCGACACCGCGAAACGATGCCGGCAACAAACGGTCACGCCAGTTCATTGGAACCTCCTGCCGACAGCGAGCGATAGCCGATGCGCGAAGACAGCGCCAGCCCCGGTTGATTGGTTTGCGGTTGATCGGTACGCAACCCGGCCGGTGCGTTTTCGAAGCGCACGGTGAGGCCGCCTTCGAGTTGCGTACGGTTGTTGGCAGCGCTTTGCTGGATCAGGGCGCTGGAGGATTGCGGCAGCGATCCGCCCTGCAACGCCCCGTTTCCAGCAGACGCGGGACTTGCGCCAAAGAACGCCGGCGCCAGCTCACCCTTGCCTTCGGCATTGGTCTGGCGCTGCGCCTCGGTCAGGGTTTCGACCTTGCCGGTGACCTTGGCGATCAACCCGGCGAAACCACCGTCGAACAGCTCCTTGATCGGCGCGATGACGGTTTGCAGCTTTTGCCACAACTCGCCGAACCACCCGACAATCGGCCCCCAGCTCTCGATGATCTGATCCAGAGGTTTCCATTCGAACAGGGTGTGCAGAAAGTCCACAACCGGCGCAGACGCCGCCAGCACAACATCCCATAGCGCCGAAAAGACGTCGCCGACCGGCTGCCAGTACTGCGCAATCTGCTCCAGCGGCGACCATTCGAACAGGCTGTTGAAAAAGCCTTTGACCCGCTGCACTGACGTTTGCAGTGCCGTCCAGATCGGTTCGAAGTACCCGACGACACCACCCCAGGTGCTGGTGATCATTTCCATGGGGAAATAATCGAACAACGTCCGCAATGTATCCCGGGTGCTTTGCACAGCCGATTGCAGCGTCGTCCACACCGGCTGGAAGTACGCAACAACACCGCCCCAGGCGCTGGTGATCATCTGCATGGGCGAGAAGTCGAACAACGAAGCCAGGAACGCCTTGGCCGGCTGCGCGGCTTTTCGCAGGCCATCGAACATCGGCTCGAAGAACCTGACAACACCGCCCCACGCACTGTTGATCATCTGCATCGGCGAGAAATCGAACAGGTTTCTGAGGAACGCCATCACCGGCACACTCAAGGCCTTGAGCAGTTCCCAGATCGCCGAAAACAGCCCCGTCAGCGGCCCCCAGTTGTCCAGGATCATGCCGGCGGGCGTCCACGAGAACACCGATTTGAAGAAGTCGATTACCGGCGCAGTGACGGCTTTGACCTCGTCCCACATGCCCGAGAAGAATCCCGCAACCGGTGACCACAGCGCCGCCAGTGCATCCAGTGGTCGCCAGTCAAGAATCGAGCGCAACGTCGCCATCGCACTCGCACCGATGTTTTTCACGCCTTCCCACATGCCTTTGAAGAACGCGCTGATCGGCGTCCAGTTGGCATAGATCAAACCGGCTGCCACCGCGATGCCCATGGCAATGAGCATGATCGGATTGGTCTTGAGCACCATGCTCATGACGTCGAACACTTGCGTCGCACCGCTGACCGCAGTTTGCATCGCCGAGAAGGCGATGGCCGCCGCAGCCAGGCCTTCCACCAGTTGCGGGTTGTCGGCAAGCAGACTGCTGACCTGAGTCATCATCGGCTCAAGCCCGACCACCAACGCCCCGACCGCCGGCACCAACGCCGCGTCGACAGCAGCGGAAACCTTTTCCATCGACGCACTGAACACGTTCATGTTCTGTGCAGCGACTTTCGGCGCGGCGGGCAGATCGACGGTTTTCGCCGTCTCGCTGACTTCCGTCAATTTGCCCTGAAACGCCGCCGCCGACTTGATCCCGTCCACGAACGGCGTGATCACGCTGCCGCCCTTGAACAGACCGCTGATGTCCAGTTTGCCGAGGCCGGTCTGTTCCAGGTTTTTCTTGAAGCTCTCGACCTTTACTCGCAGGGCGCCGAGTTTGGGCGACAGTTCATCGATGCCCGTGATCAGCACCGGTGTTTGCACTTGCTTTTCTTCGTCTGCCATCACTGCACCTGCTGCATCGCATTGATCCGTTGCGCGTGCTCCAGCGATTCGCGGAGCACATCCAGTGGCCTGGCCATCATCTGTTCGGGGTCAACCTTCCAGAACCAGGCCAG
>Ga0247818_10001193_pt1 | contig 16319 bp, 19 predicted proteins | sample 13C_Glucose_Day1_FD_192424 | JGI IMG/M metagenome (GOLD analysis project Ga0247818, IMG submission 192424) | Soil microbial communities from agricultural site in Penn Yan, New York, United States - 13C_Glucose_Day1 | ecosystem: Environmental > Terrestrial > Soil > Agricultural land | place... | reverse complement strand
CATTAAAAAATCGGCAAGGACACAGAGTGTGGCCTTGCCGATACCGTATACGCGAGTTGCTTTACCCTTCTCATCGTTCTGGTTGGGTTTCATAGAATCTTGGCAAATCGTTCCGACAAAACCCGCCTGCAACTCTTTACAGAGAATACTTCTGCAAATTCCCCATCATCTCCTTCAACGCTTCAATATTGTCCTTTGGATGCGCCGCGCCTTCGAAATCACAAATCTGCTGCCAGTGCGCCGCCACGTCTTCCGGAGAAAATCCAACCCGCGGATCAAACCCTGCCCCCAGGCTGCGCTCCCAGCGGACCTTGCCCATCCAGCCGCCGCCGACTTCGAACAGGCCGGAGGTTTCCTGGCAGTTCTCGCTGGCCAGGTACACCACCAGCGGGCTGACCAGTTCCGGCTTCAGTTGCTCGAACACTTGCGGCGGGATCAGGCCTTCGGTCATGCGGGTGCCGCCGGTCGGGGCGATGGCGTTGACCAGAATGTTGTTCTTGCGACCTTCGATGGCGAGGGTGCGGGTCAGGCCGTAGAGGCCGAGTTTGGCCATGCCGTAGTTGGACTGGCCGAAGTTGCCGTAGATGCCCGAGGTGGACGCAGTGAAGATCACCCGACCGTAGTTTTGCTCACGCATGTGCGGCCAGGCGGCGCGGGTCACTTTGTAGGCCCCTTCGACGTGGACGCGGTAAACCAGGTCCCAGTCGGCGTCGTCCATCTTGTGGAAGGTCTTGTCGCGAAGGATCCCGGCATTGTTGACCACCACGTCGACCCGGCCGAAAACGTCGAGGGCGTGTTGCACGAGTTTGTCGCCGTCGGTCACTGAATCGTGGTTGGCCTCGGCGATGCCGCCGGCCTCGCGAATCTCCGCGACTACCCGGTCTGCCGCCGAAGCGTTGGCGCCCTCGCCCTGGGCCGAGCCGCCGAGATCGTTGACCAGAACCCTGGCGCCCTGCTTGGCGAACAGCAGTGCATGGGCGCGTCCCAGGCCACCACCTGCGCCGGTAATGATCACAACTTTATCTTCGAAGCGCACAGACTCATTCATTGGGGGACTCCAGCAGGCCTAGGGACGATAGGTCCGAGTGTCAGGCACGGCGCGGCGGGTCACAATGAACACGAGGAAGGCTGAATGGTGCGCGATAAGGCTGGGGGATGATTGACTGAAGAAGTAGACACGGTCCTGTGGCTGCTCAGGAGCAGGCCACTTTGCGCGGTTGCGACATCAATTGATCACGAAACTCCAGGTAGTGCCTGAGCACCTGCCCCGCAGCCTCGATCTGCGGGTAATGGCCGATGCCCGGCAAAACCACAGTGTCCGGCTCGGCAATCAGTTGCCGATAACGTTCGACCATATGCGCACCGGAGATCGGATCGACTTCGCCATCGATCACCCGCAACGGCACTTCACCACGCTGCATCGCTGTCACCCAACGGTCACGCCAGACTCGTCGTTCGGGGATGTAGCCGATCAATTTGTGCATGATCCGTGGCCCGCGATGGCTTTCCACCAGGCTCCAGAAGTCATCCATCTCGCTTTCGCTGGGGCGGGTGTGCGGCCCGAATATCTGCCGAAAACTCTTTACCAGTCCGTCCCGGCTGAAGGCGCGGCCGATCATCCAGCCCAACGGGCTGAGCAGCAGCTTTTGCACCAATACCGGACGATGGGTTTCAGGAAACAGGCCGCCGTTGAGAAACACGCAACTGGCCAGCATCACGCGCGATTCGTAATGCCTGGCCAGCAGTTCTTGCGCCACACTGTCGCCATAATCATGGGCCAACAAGTGCACCGCTTGCTCGACCTTCAAATGCGCGAGTAGCGCCTCTTGCAGGTCCGCCTGCTCCAGCAGGCTGTATTCATGGTTCACCGGTTTGGCGGAATCACCAAAACCCAGCATGTCGCAGGCAATCACACGAAAACGCTGGGCCAGCGGCTGCCAAAGGTAGTGCCAGTCCCAACTGGCTGTAGGAAAGCCATGAATGAGCAGCAGGGGCTCGCCCTGACCTGCCGTCCAGTAGCGGATGGCCTGCCCGCGGAATTCAAACATCTGGCTGCGTTTGCGCCAGACACACAGCGGGATCTCGGGGAGTTCCATCAGAGTTTGTAACCCGGGTCGAGTTTATCGAGTTTGCGCAGCAGCGCCGGCCAGGCCAACGCTCCGCCCATTCCTTGAGCACTTCGGGTAACGCCAGCAATCATCGCCTTGGCACCGGCCAGAACCTGTGGCTCGATGGCAATCAGTTCGGCACTGCCGTTTTGCGCCATGACCTGAATGTCACAGGCGCGCTGGAAGGTAAACATCATCAGAAACGTGTCGGCGATGGTGCTGCCGCAGGTCAGCAAACCGTGGTTATGCAACATCAGGAAGTTGTTTTCGCCCAGATCGGCCTGCAACCGCGCTTTTTCTTCATGGTTGAGTGCGACACCTTCATAGGGGTGATAAGCCAGGCTGGAAAGAACAAACAGTGCCTGCTGGCTGATTGGCACAATGCCCTGTTTCTGCGCCGATACGGCGACACCCGACGCCGTATGGGTATGCAACACGCAAACGACGTCGTGTCGCACTTCATGCACCGCGCTATGGATGGTGTACCCCGCCGGATTGATCTCGTAGGGGCTGTCCATCAGTTTGTTGCCCGCCTGATCGACCTTGACCAGGCTCGATGCGGTGATTTCGTCAAACATCAGCCCGAACGGGTTGATCAGGAAGTCTTCAGTGCCCGGCACCTTGGCCGAGATGTGGGTAAAAATCAGATCATCCCAGCCATGCTGCGCTACCAGTCGGTAACAGGCAGCGAGGTCGACGCGAGTTTGCCACTCGGCTGCACTGACCCGGTCTTTTACACGATTGGGGGATAAGACTGGAGCTATGTACACGGCCAGAAACCTCGGTCTTTTTATTATGGTGTGTATCCAATGATTACCGAGTCTAGTCCCCCGCAGGGTTCGTGTAGTTGCATTGGCAGCCAGCTTGATGGCCCGGCGAGTCAGTCGCTGTGGGAAACCGCATCGGTGTCAAAGTACCGACGCCAGTCATGGTCAGGTGGGCAGTGAATGCCTGGCCGCCAGAACCATGACTGCTTCTGCAATTGGGTGTCTCTCAGCCCTGCAAGGCGCTGATCAGTTGGGCTAGCCAAGGCTCGGCGTCCGTCTCCGGGGTCACGCTTTCGCTGGCATCCAGACGCAGCATCGGTACGACTTCACGAACGCCCATCTCGCTGAACAATTCCCGCATCAGTTCGCCGCCGCCGCAAAACGTATCGCCATAGCTGGCATCACCCAATCCGATCACGGCGCCCGGCAGGCCACGCCAGGCGGCGGGCAACTGGTCACGAATCGTCGAATACAGGGGTTGCAGGTTGTCCGGCAACTCGCCCATGCCTGTGGTCGAAGTCACTGCCAGAAAGGCTTGCGGGCCATAGGCCAGAACGTCTGCAAGCGTGCCTCGCGGGTTGTGCCAGGTGTCGAAACCGGCGGCTTGCAAAATGCTCGCTGCGTGGCGGGCAACTTCTTCCGCCGAGCCATAGACCGAGCCGGAAATGATGGCGACTTTCATCAATCTGAATCCTGATACCGAGTAGAGGACCGGGATATTAACAGCCCGCTGTTGAATGTTCTTTTAGAATGCAATCGACAATCAATCACGAATGGATGCCACGATGATTAACGCGCAGCTTTTGCAGATGGTCATAAATGCCTCTAACGACGGCATCGTGATTGCCGAAAAGGAAGGCGATCAAGACAACATCCTGATTTACGTCAACCCGGCGTTCGAACGCCTGACAGGCTACACCAGTGAAGAAATCCTCTATCAGGACTGCCGCTTTCTGCAGTCCGGCGACCGGGATCAGGAAGCGCTGACATCTATTCGCGCCGCGCTGAAAGGCCAAGGATCCTGCCGGGAAATCCTCAGAAACTACCGCAAGGACGGCACGCCGTTCTGGAACGAATTGTCCCTTTCGACGGTGAAGAACCCCAACGACGGACAAACCTATTTCGTCGGCGTGCAGAAAGACGTCACCGCTCAGGTCAAGGCGCAACAGCGTGTGGTTCAGCTTGAAGCACAGGTGGCCGCGCTGAAGTCTGAGCTTGCAGCACTGCAGGCGACGAACGGTAGAAACAAAACCGAGAACTAATGGTCATTAACTATAATCACCAATGACTTTGTAATTATACCTTTCGAGCTGACCATGCATCGTGACGCACTCCTGACCCAGGATGAGCTGGATTTCATCCAGACCATGCAACACAACCCGCAGCTAAATGTGCGGGATGCAACGTCGAGCCTGCTCGTCAACGGTGGATCGCAAATCCGTGACTTGCTCACCCGGCTGGCAGCGCATGAACAGGTGACCATTCAGGCGAGTTTCGAAAACCAGCAAATAGCCTTCCCCCTGCACCTGGTGGAAGACGAATTCCATGCCTTGCATTTACGCCTTGGTGTTCCTGCCATTTATGAAGACGGGCCGTTGGTCCGACCATGGCGGCTGGTGCTCAATGAACCTGTGGCACTGGAGAACGCCACTGGCCAACCCGGTACAATGTGGGTGCATGAAGTGTCGTTCAAAGGGGTTTTGCTGGAAGTGCGCAACAAGACCAAACCGCCCAAGCATTTTGCCCTGTGGTTCAGCCCTTCGGGCTACGAGCGGATCGCGTTGCGCGGCACCTTTGAGAAAGAAACCGAACAGGGTTTCTACGCCTACCAATTGAACCAGAGTGATACCGACGAAACCGAACGCCTGCGCCAGTACATCCTGCAGCAGCATCGGCTGACTCACCCCGCCTTGCATCAATGACTGTCAAGTATCGAGATTGCCTGCCAGGAACTGATTCAGACGTTGGCACATGACATCGCCGTCGTGACCCAGGCAACCGATGGATGATCCGGCCAGTTCCTCTTCCGCCAAATCAGAAGCATCCCCGGCCAGCAACAACCGGCATTCCAGGCTCATGGCCAGGCGGTTCAAGCGCCGGGGCAAGTCGGCTGCCGGCAGGTGATTGGAGAACAACACCAGCGCCTCGGGCCTGATCCTTTCGCAGACCAGGGGCAGTTCGTCTAGCAACTGACCGATATTCAGTACTCGCACTCCCGCCTGCCCTACGCCAAGAAACAGCGAGGCAACCAGCAATTCCAGTTCCCGGCACTGGCCGGCCAGGGCGCCGACAATCACCCTTCGAGGATCTGTACCGCGATTCAACAGCAGTCGTTGCAGCACTCGATCCCGCAGGAAACCATCGAAGAACAGCCACTCGCTGGAGCCGCCGAATCTATCCTGGCGATGCAGCAATTGCTTCCAGACAGGCATCAGAATGTCTTGAAACACCACCGCTTGGGAATATGTGGAAAAGATCTGCCCGTAGATCCGCTCCAGCTGGATCTCGTCAAACGCGCTGACGGCAGCCTGAACCTGCTGCTGCCATTGCGCGTAGTCGGCTTGCACCAGGTCGTTGGGAATCAGATGCGCCAATGGCTGCAACGGAGCAGACCTGGCCAGTATCGTGCCAATCTTGCTGACAGCAACACCGCGCTCTATCCAGCCCAGAATACTGCGAACACGCTCAATATCGGTCATCGAATACAGGCGATGCCCACTTTCGGTGCGCGTGGGCACGATCAGCCCATGACGGCGCTCCCAGGCCCGGAGCGTGACCGGGTTGACTCCTGTCAGGCGCGCCACCTCGCGAATCGGAAACAACTCTTGCTGTTCCAGCGAAGCGGACACCTGTACACCTGAAGCAGCATCAGTGAGTACGGGCATCGGCGTTCTACGTCCATGTGTAGTTCGGCCCCCCATTTAACGCTCTTGCACCACTTTGATTCAAGCCATCGCTGCTCGAAAAACAACAAATACGAAAACAGGTAGAATACGGAATAGTCCTTGCTAGTCCCCAGAGGCAGCCCACCACCCCGGCGCTGTGCCTGGCGAAGTTCCTACCCGGAACATCGCAGACGTATTTACGGAGATACACAATGTCTACCTCACCCGTCACGCTGATGGTTGCTCGCCGCGTTGCCGATGGCCGCTATCAGGAGCTGATCGCCTGGTTGCGCGAAGGCGAACAACTGGCCACCGACTTCCCCGGCTATCTCGGCTCCGGCGTGCTTGCTCCGCCGCCCGACGATGACGAATTCCAGATCATCTTTCGCTTCGCCGACGAGCAGACCCTGCACGCCTGGGAGCACTCCGCTTCGCGCACTGCCTGGCTCGGACGTGGCAGCGATCTGTTCGCCCATCCAACCGAACATCGAGTAAGCGGTATCGAAGGCTGGTTCGGTGCGGCCGGTCAACGACCGCCACGCTGGAAACAGGCAGTGGCGATCTGGCTGGCATTTTTTCCGGTATCGATGCTGTTCAACTTTGTACTGGGCCCATTGCTCAGTGACATGGCATTGCTGCCCAAGGTGTTAGTCAGCACCCTGTGCCTGACGCCGATGATGGTGTATCTCTTCATTCCCCTCTCGACCCGGTTGCTGGCCAACTGGTTGAATGCCACGCCTGCACGCCACTTGCACGTCGAGCCCTCCACGCAAAATCATAGATAAACCTGCGGGAGCGAGCCTGCTTGCGATGAGGCCGCCACATTCAACATCAGTGGCGCCTGATCTACCGCCATCGCGAGCAGGCTGGCTCCCTCAGACGACGCACCCTCGATAGGTGAACACCACCGCGCGCTGGTATAGTTTTGCTATTACCGCGACGTGAGCCGTTCATGACCTCTTCCGCAGCCCCCATTCTCATCACCGGCGCCGGCCAGCGTGTCGGCCTGCACTGCGCGCAACGATTGCTTGAAGACGGCCACCGGGTGATCTTCACCTACCGCACCGAGCGCCCGGGCGTGCGAGCCCTGCGCGATCTGGGGGCGACTGCACTGTTCGCGGATTTCTCCAGTGAAACCGGGATTTTCGCATTCATCAGCGACCTGAAAACCCATACCGACAGCCTGCGGGCGATTGTCCATAACGCTTCCGAATGGCTGGCCGAAACCCCCGACACCGATGCCGCAGCGTTCACGCGCATGTTCAGCGTGCACATGCTGGCGCCCTACCTGATCAACCTGCATTGCGCTGATTTGCTGCAACGCTCGACGCCGGCCGACATCGTGCACATCGGCGATGACGTGACCCGCAAGGGCAGCAGCAAGCACATCGGCTATTGCGCCAGTAAAGCCGGGCTCGACAGCCTGACCCTGTCCTTCGCCGCGAAGTACGCGCCAGGCATCAAGGTCAACGGCATCGCGCCAGCCCTGCTACTGTTCAATGCCGATGACGATGCGGCCTACCGCGCCAAGGCGCTGGCCAAATCCGCACTGGGCATTGAGCCTGGCAGCGAAGTGATCTACCAAAGCCTGCGCTATTTGCTCGACAACCCTTATGTGACCGGCACCACACTGACCGTCAACGGCGGACGGCACGTCAAATAACCGCCCCGCGAGGATGTTCCATGACGCTACCCCTGCCCCGGCAGTCCTTGTCCCAGAGCTATCGCGAGATCCTCATCGGCCTTGGTGAAAATCCCGAGCGCGAAGGCTTGCTCGATACACCGGCACGGGCGGCCAAAGCCATGCAGTACCTCTGCCACGGGTACGATCAAAGTATCGAAGAGATCGTCAACGGCGCGTTGTTCGCCTCGGACAACGATGAAATGGTCATCGTCGACAACATCGAACTGTATTCTCTGTGCGAACATCATCTGTTGCCCTTCATCGGCAAGGCTCATGTGGCTTATATTCCAACGGGCAAGGTGCTGGGCCTGTCGAAGATTGCGCGGTTGGTGGACATGTTCGCCCGTCGCCTGCAAATCCAGGAAAACCTCACTCGGCAAATTGCCGACGCGGTACAACAAGTGACCGGCGCGGCCGGCGTTGCGGTGGTCATCGAGGCGCAGCACATGTGCATGATGATGCGCGGCGTCGAAAAACAGAATTCGACCATGAACACCTCGGTGATGCTCGGCGCCTTCCGCGAGTCGAGCAACACCCGCCAGGAGTTCCTGCAATTGATTGGACGGAGCAAGAAGTAATGCCACAACTTCAACCAGGCATGGCACGCATCCGGGTCAAGGACCTGTGCCTGCGCACCTTCATCGGGATCAACGAGGATGAAATCCTCAACAAGCAGGATGTGTTGATCAACCTGACGATTCTGTATGCGGCGCAGGATGCCGTGCGTGACAACGATATCGATCACGCGTTGAATTACCGCACCATCACCAAAGCGATCATCGCGCACGTGGAAGGCAATCGATTCGCCTTGCTCGAACGCCTGACCCAGGAAATTCTCGATCTGGTCATGGCCAATGAATCGGTGCTGTACGCCGAAGTCGAGGTCGACAAACCTCATGCCCTGCGTTTTGCAGAGTCGGTGTCGATAACACTCGCAGCGAGCCGTTAGCTTCAAGCGGCAAGCGGCAAGCTGTAAACTTCACCGCACCGCAATCCACTTGCAGCTCGAAGCTTGCCGCTCAAAGCTGTCTCGAAGAGACCCCCATGACCGATCAACAACGCCTGGAACTCGAAGCCGCCGCCTTTCGCCGGCTGGTGGCCCATCTGGACAGCCGCAAGGATGTACAGAACATCGACCTGATGAACCTCTCGGGGTTCTGCCGCAACTGCCTGTCGAAGTGGTACAAGGCCGCGGCTGACGAACGCCAGATCGACGTCAGCCTTGATGACGCCCGTGAAGTCGTCTACGGCATGCCGTACGCCGAGTGGAAAGCCCAATACCAGCAAGAAGCCAGCGCCGAACAACAAGCGGCGTTCGCCAAAGGAAAACCCAATGAGTGATTTGAACACCTTGCGCACCAGCCTGAAGAGCGGCGAACACGTTTTCGCCGATACCCTGGCGTTCATCGCCGCCGGCTATGACTATCAGCCTCAGGCATTCAACAACGGCGGTGTGGAAAACGCCGCCTTGCAAAACGAAGGTTCGTGCAAGACCCTGGGCCTGGCCCTGCTGGAAGGGTTGAGCGATGAAGAAGCGCTGTTGGCATTTGGCGAGCATTACCGCTCGGTGCTGGCCACCCCTGAAGGCAGCGACCACGGCAATATCCGTGCGTTGATCGCCAATGGGCTGGCCGGGGTGAAGTTCACCCGGCAGCCCCTGACCCGCCGCTGATTCAACTTGTAGGAGCGAGCATGCTCGCGATGAACCTGAGAACGCTGCGGGGTATCTGGCGCCCAGCGTTATCGTTAACGACCATCGCGAGCATGCTCGCTCCTACAGGGTCTGCGCCACATCGCCGCGATGAACCTGGGAATGCTGCGGGGTATCTGGCGCCCAGCGTAATCGTTCGCGAGCATCGCGAGCAGGCTCGCTCCTGCAGGGGTTGCGCCTGATCGAACAGCACATCCAGACTTTTAAGATTGATCCCGCCACTTTATTTCGTTTGTCCGGTAGCGCTGATCGCGGCTTAGATAAAAGAAGCCTCCCTTCTTTCGAGCCGGTCATCCATGAACAGCGAAAGCATCAGTCAGTCGATCAACATCGTTCACCCTGTCACGCTCAGCCACGGCAAAAATGCCGAGGTCTGGGACACCGATGGCAAACGCTACATCGACTTTGTCGGCGGCATCGGCGTGCTGAACCTCGGCCACTGCCATCCGCGTATCGTCCAGGCCATTGGCGAACAAGCGACAAAACTGACTCATTACGCTTTCAACGCTGCGCCCCATACGCCCTACATCGAGTTCATGGACCGCCTCTGCGCGTTTATCCCGGTGGATTACCCGGTCAGCGGAATGTTCACCAACAGCGGCGCCGAGGCGGCTGAAAACGCCTTGAAGATCGTTCGCGGCGCTACGGGTCGCACGGCAGTCGTCGCCTTCGATGGCGCCTTCCACGGTCGCACACTGGCCACCCTCAATCTCAACGGCAAAGTTGCCCCCTACAAACAGAAAGTCGGCGTGTTGCCCGGCCCGGTGTACCACCTGCCCTTCCCCAGCCAGGATAACGACGTGACCTGCGCCGAGGCCCTGAAGGCCATGGAGCGGTTGTTCAGCGTCGAGATCGATGTCGACGACGTGGCCTGTTTCATCGTCGAACCGGTGCAGGGTGAAGGCGGTTTCCTGGCCATGGACGTGCAATTCGCCCAGGCGCTGCGGCGCTTGTGCGACGAGAAAGGCATCCTGCTGATCGCCGATGAAATCCAGTCCGGCTTCGGCCGTACCGGGCAGCGCTTTGCCTTCTCGCGGCTGGGCATCGAGCCGGACCTGATCCTGCTGGGCAAAAGCATCGCCGGCGGCGTACCGCTGGGCGCGGTGGTCGGGCGCAAGGCACTGCTCGACAACTTGCCCAAGGGCGGACTCGGTGGCACCTATTCGGGCAACCCCATCGCGTGCGCTGCCGGACTGGCGACGCTGGACGTAATGACCGACGCCAATCTGCAAGCCTGGGGTTCGCAGCAGGAGGAGGCGATTGTCAGCCGCTACCAATCCTGGCGCGATCGCAACCTGTCCCCCTACCTCGGACGCCTGACCGGCGTTGGCTCGATGCGTGGCATTGAACTGGCCAACGCCGACGGCACACCGGCCTCGGCGCAGTTGACGCAACTGCTGGGCCTGGCGCGGGAAGCCGGGTTGCTGCTGATGCCAAGTGGCAAGTCGCGGCACATTGTTCGGCTGTTGGCGCCGCTGACTACCGAGGCGGCGGTATTGGAGGAAGGCCTGGATATTCTTGAAGCGTGCCTGGCCAGACTGTCCTGACAACCTGATCCCTGTAGAAGCCGGCTTGCTGGCGAAGGCGGTGTGTCAGGCGAGCTCAATGTGGGTTGATGCACCGTCATCGCCGGCAAGCCGGCTCCCACATTAGGTCCGGAATGTAATCAGGCACTAAATTGTGGACAAAAAAAACCGGCCGAAGCCGGTTTTTTTACGAACACAGAATCAAGCGTTTTTCAGATTGTCGAGGTAGCGCTCTGCATCCAGTGCCGCCATGCAGCCGGCGCCGGCCGAGGTGATGGCCTGACGGTACACGTGGTCTGCTACGTCGCCAGCGGCGAAGATACCTTCAAGGTTGGTCGCAGTGGCGTTGCCGTCACGGCCGCCCTGCACGACCAGGTAGCCGTCTTTGAGGGTCAACTGGCCCTCGAACAGCGAAGTGTTCGGGGTGTGGCCGATGGCGATGAACACGCCGTCGACCTTGATTTCGTCGAAGCTGCCGTCGTTGTTCTTCAGACGCGCGCCGGTCACGCCCATGTTGTCGCCCAGGACTTCGTCCAGGGTCGCGTTCAGCTTCAGGATGATCTTGCCTTCGGCAACCCGGGCATTGAGCTTGTCGATCAGGATCTTCTCGGCGCGGAAGGTTTCGCGACGGTGGATCAGGGTCACGGTGCTGGCAATGTTGGCCAGGTACAGTGCTTCTTCCACCGCTGTGTTGCCACCACCGACCACGGCCACTGGCTTGTTGCGATAGAAGAAACCGTCGCAGGTAGCGCAGGCGGAAACGCCTTTGCCCATGAACGCTTCTTCCGATGGCAGGCCCAGGTAACGAGCGCTGGCACCGGTGGCGATGATCAGGGCATCACAGGTGTAGGTCGCGCTGTCACCGGTCAGGGTGTACGGCTTGGCAGCGAAGTCCACGGCATTGATGTGATCGAAAACGATCTCGGTTTCAAAACGCTCGGCGTGCTCTTTCATCCGCTCCATCAGCGCCGGGCCGGTCAGACCGTGGACATCGCCAGGCCAGTTGTCGACTTCGGTGGTGGTAGTCAGTTGACCGCCGGCCTGCATGCCGGTGATCAGCAGTGGCTTGAGGTTGGCACGGGCGGCATAGACCGCGGCGCTGTAACCGGCAGGGCCGGAACCGAGAATAATCACTCGCGAATGACGAACTTCAGACATGACCTGCTCCTGTTGACCGGCCCGGAACACCTGGCGCGGAACGCCGGATCGCCGGCGGGAATAAAAAAGAACGGTTGCAAGCACTTGGGGAAGGCTTGAACCCGACCGTCCTGTAAAAAGTTGGGTGCAGCGTATCGAGGGGGCGAAGATTAAGGAAATACCGAATAACAATCCAGCTCATAGGTGGTCTCTATTCCATCACCGTGACTAAAGGGACGTCTTTGTTACAGTGAATGTCGATACCGCCGCCGCGCTTTCACCTGCACCGCAAAGCCGGTAAGGTCGGCGCGTTTTCCCTCTGCTCGGAGCCCGTTATGCCCGCCCCCGTTCTGTCCGGCCCGCAATACCTGCGCGAAGGCCTCAAGCTGGTGCTGAGTCCCGGCCTGCGCCTGTTTGTGCTTTTGCCGCTGGCGATCAACCTGGTGCTGTTCGTCGGATTGATCTATCTGGCCGGCCATCAATTCAGCCTGTGGGTCGATGCGCTGATGCCGTCCCTGCCCGACTGGCTGAGTTTTCTCAGTTACATCCTCTGGCCGTTGTTCGTGGTTCTGGTGGGGTTGATGGTGTTCTTCACCTTCACCATGCTCGCCAACGTCATCGCCGCGCCGTTCAACGGTTTTCTCGCGGAGAAAGTCGAGGTGGTGGTACGCGGCACTGACGACTTCCCGGCTTTCAGCTGGGGCGAACTGGTCGCAATGGTTCCGCGAACATTGGCCCGGGAGATGCGCAAACTCGGCTACTTCCTGCCGCGGGCAATCGGGCTGTTCATCCTCTCGTTCATCCCGGTGCTGAACATCATTGCCGCGCCGCTATGGCTGCTGTTCGGGGTGTGGATGATGGCGATCCAGTACATCGACTACCCGGCGGACAACCACAAGCTGGGCTGGAACGAGATGCTCGCCTGGCTGCGCGAGAAGCGCTGGCAGAGCATGAGCTTTGGCGGGAGCGTTTATCTGGTGCTGCTGATCCCGGTGGTCAACATCCTGATGATGCCGGCCGCCGTGGCCGGGGCGACGCTGTTCTGGGTGCGTGAGCGCGGTGCCGAGAATCTGGTGGCCCAGCGCTAAGCGGTCGTCACAAATCCATCATCCCGACGTCACACTGACGACATGACCCCAATCGACACTGGGGTCATGACGACAACTCTACATATCACCCTGATCACCGAAACCTTCCCACCGGAAATCAACGGCGTGGCCAACACCCTTGGCCGTTTGTGCGATGGCTTGCGCGCGCGCGGGCATCAGGTGGAGCTGGTACGACCGCGCCAGGGCTGTGACCAGCAACAGGGCAGCGACGATGAATTGATGTTGTGCCGGGGCTGGCCGCTGCCGGGCTATCCTGGCCTGCAGTGGGGCCAGTCGTCGATGCATAAGCTGTTGCGACGCTGGAAGCGTCATCGCCCGGACGTGCTGTACATCGCCACTGAAGGACCGCTGGGGTTGTCGGCATTGCGCGCCGCACGGCGCCTTGGTATTTCTGTGGTCAGTGGCTTTCACACCAATTTCCAGCAATACACCAGCGAGTACGGCCTTGGCCTGCTGACACGTTTGCTGACTCATTACTTGCGCTGGTTTCATAACCGCTCCAATTTGACCCTGGTACCCAGTGTCAGTCAGCGAATGGAACTGGAACGGCGTCATTTCGAACGCCTGGCCTTGCTGTCCAGGGGTGTCGACAGCCAATTGTTTCACCCCGCCAAACGCCTGAATGCCCTGCGCGAGCAATGGGGGTTGGCCGAGCAAGACATTGCCGTCATTCATGTCGGTCGTCTGGCTGTGGAAAAGAACCTCGGCTTGCTCAAACGTACATTTGACGCCCTCAAGACAAGTTATCCACAGCACGTTCTCAAGCTGATCGTGGTCGGCGACGGCCCGCAGCGTCAGGAGCTGCAACGGGAACTGCCCGAGGCGGTTTTCTGCGGCGCCCAGCGTGGCGAAGCCCTGGCCTGCCATTACGCCTCGGGGGATGTGTTTTTGTTCCCGAGCCTGACCGAAACCTTCGGCAATGTGGTGCTTGAAGCGCTCGCCTCGGGGCTTGGGGTAGTGGCCTACGACCAGGCGGCGGCAGCCCAGCATATTCGGCATGGCTACAACGGAGTATTGGCTATGCCGGGGGATGAAGAGGCGTTCTGCGATGCAGCGGCGTGGTTGCTGGAGGAGCGCGAAGCGTTGCGCAATATCAGGCTCAATGCGCGACAGCATGCCAGTCGACAGGGTTGGGCGACGATTATCGAGCAATTCGAGGGGCAGTTGCGTGGGGCGTGTGCCGGGGAACTGGTGGTGCCGAATACACCGATTGCTCCCTGATTTTGTAGTGCCCTTTAGTCAGTCTTCGCGAGCAAGCCCGCTCCCACAGGTGACCGGGTTATCTCAGAGAGATGAGGTCAAATGTGGGAGCGGGCTTGCTCGCGAAGGCGTAAGTCCAGACGTCGCTTAAACCAGCGTCATCAACGCCTCACGACTGAACGGCAGGATGTCTTCCTCGCGACCGTCACGCACTTTCTGCGCCCAGTCCGGGTCAACCAGCAAGGCACGACCGACCGCAACCAGGTCGAACTCATCGTTGTTCAGGCGCTCCAGCAGCTTCTCCAGGCTGGCAGGCTGCGCGACCTTGTCGGTGTTGACCATGAACTGCAGGAACTCGCCGTCCAGGCCGACGCTGCCCACAGTGATGGTTGGCTTGCCGGTGAGTTGGCGGGTCCAGCCTGCCAGGTTCAGCTCGGAACCGTCGAATTCCGGCTCCCAGAAACGGCGGGTCGAGCAGTGGAAAATATCCACACCCGCATCAGACAACGGCTTGAGGAACTCGCCCAGCGCCTCCGGGGTTTGTACCAGGCGCGCGGTGTAGTCCTGCTGTTTCCACTGCGAAAAGCGCAAGATAATCGGGAAATCTTCCCCGACTGCGGCACGCACCGCCTGAATCAGCTCGATGGCGAAGCGCGAACGGTTGGCCAGGCTGCCGCCGTATTCGTCGGTGCGCTGGTTGCTGCCTTCCCAGAAGAACTGGTCGACCAGATAGCCGTGGGCGCCGTGGATTTCCACGCCGTCCATGCCGATGCTCTGGGCATCCTTGGCCGCTTGGGCGAACGCGGCGATCACCTCCTGGATATCTTGTTTAGTCATGCCGTGAACCACGACCTGGCCGTCCTTCACTTTTTCCGACGGGCCGTAACCCGGCACGCTGGCGTCCGGCTCGGTGCCGATGCGACGCACGCTGCCCACATGCCACAGTTGCGGAACGATCTTGCCGCCTTCGGCGTGGACCGCGTCGACGACTTTTTTCCAGCCGGCCAGAGCCGCTTCACCGTAGAAATGCGGAACGTTCGGGTAACCGTTAGAAGCCTGGTGCCCGACGGTGGTGCCTTCGGTGATGATCAGGCCGACGCCCGCAGCGGCGCGACGACGGTAGTATTCGATCACTTTGGAATTAGGGACGCCACCTGGGGAAAACGAGCGGGTCATCGGCGCCATGACGACGCGGGTCGGCAATTGGAGGGTGCCGAGGTGGAACGGTTTGAACAGGGCTTTTACTGGCATGGGACGCTCCACGGAAGAATGACTTTATGACAGCCATAATATTGCGTCCGCAAAGCATTTAACAGCATTATTGATTTTGGTGATTAAGGCTCAAAAGGTAACGAATAACGTTGCAGGAGCGAGCCTGCTCGCGATAAACCTGAGAACGCCGTGGGGTGTCAGTTACCCCGCGTTATCGTTCACGACCATCGCGCGCATGCTCGCTCCTCCAGGGGGACGTCAGCTCAGGGCTTTTTCAATCGCATGGACAATGGTCGGATCATCCGGCGCCGTGCGCGGCGAGAAACGCGCCAGTACGCGGCCGTCCTTGCCCAACAGGAACTTCTCGAAGTTCCAGGTGATGTCGCCGGGGAATTCCGCGCCCTCTCCCGCCAGCAGGCGGTACAACTGATGACGCTCGTGTCCGTTGACTTCCAGCTTGCTGGATAACGGAAAGGTCACGCCATAGTTGAGGCTGCAGAAATCCTTGATCTCCTGCTCGCTACCCGGTTCCTGCCCGGCAAACTGGTTGCAGGGCAAGCCCAGCACGCTGAAGCCTTTGGCCTTGTATTGCTGGTAAAGGTTTTCCAGCGCTGCGTACTGCGGAGTCAGGCCACATTTGGACGCGACGTTAACCACCAGCACAACTTGCCCTTTGAAGGGCGCCAGTGGTAGCTCCTGTCCATCCAGGGCTGTCAATTTAAGGTCGTGAAAAGCACTCATCGCGTACTCCAGATTCCCGTGTTCTTCTCGAAACAGCCACTTGGCGGTGTCGCCGGGACGACCGCAGACTAAAAAGGCGCCCTCGGGGCGCCTCTCCAGTTATCTGAGCTTAGCGCAGAAATCAGTGGTGATGGCCACCTTCGCCATGGACGTGACCATGAGCGATTTCTTCCTGGCTGGCATCGCGGATGTTGATGATCTTGACCTGGAAATTCAGGCGCTGCCCCGCCAACGGGTGG
>Ga0247818_10001192_pt1 | contig 16322 bp, 13 predicted proteins | sample 13C_Glucose_Day1_FD_192424 | JGI IMG/M metagenome (GOLD analysis project Ga0247818, IMG submission 192424) | Soil microbial communities from agricultural site in Penn Yan, New York, United States - 13C_Glucose_Day1 | ecosystem: Environmental > Terrestrial > Soil > Agricultural land | place... | reverse complement strand
GTTCCTTAGGGTTCTCGGCGACTTCAGGGTCGAGGTTGTTCATCAGCATGCGCAGCGGCGCTTCGGTCAGCCAGCTCTTGGCGGTCAGCGTGTTACCGCGGGCAGCGCGGATTTCAACGTCACGAAAGCGTGGGGTCTTGGTCGTCATGGTCATCTCCTCATTCAGCGGTCAGTGGCGTGGCATCGGCAAACAAGGATGTACATGTATGCTTATACCAACCTGTATGTACAAGTGAATGCAAGTGAAGGGCCAAAATCGTTCTGAACGGATGCAGCGCAATTCAGAATCGAATAAAAATTGAATTAAAACAGTTAGTTAACAAAAACAAGAAAAAGAGGGAAATGCAAAGAAGCACGAAAATTCTGTTGCAACTTTGCAAGGGTTTGCTGCGGCGGTGAGCATCCCGTAACACTTTTGTGCGAAAAGAAACGCTGGGTTGTCACTTTTTTGCCATATTTGGCCCTGGCAGTAACAGCCCCTGCAGGGTGTCTGCAACAGCAGCCTTGTCGAGCGGCAAGCGGGGGCCGCTCGACGGATGAATCAGCTGCCGAACTTGCCTTCCAGGCGATAACGCGAACCCGGATAGACCAGTCGCGCACAGCCGACCTGGCCTTTGGCGGCCCAGGTACGGCGGCGAATCAACAGGCACGGCTCGTACCGTTTTATTTGCAACAGCTTGCATTCCGCAGATTTGGCATGGATCGACTCGACCACGTGTTCGCCTTCGGTCAGCGGGGCCAGCTGGATCAGATAGGCGTAGGGCGTGACCTTGGTAAAGTCCTGCTGCAAATAAGCGGGTGCGACCTCGGCATTGACGAAGCGTTCTTCAATCTGCACCGGCACGCCATTCTCGTGGTGCACCACCACCGAATGGAACAAGCGCTTGACCCCCTCCAGGGGGAAGGGCATGGACGCGCGGGCCCGTTCCGGCATCTCCTCAAGCACGATCACTTCGCAGCGATGCTCATGACCCCGGGCCTCGATTTCTTCTGCGATGTTGTGGATCTCGAACAGCGCGGCGTGCCCCTTGGGCTCCGCCACGAAGGTGCCAACCCCTTGCATGCGCACCAGCGCGCCTTCGATGGTCAGTTCGCGCAATGCGCGGTTGATGGTCATGCGACTGACCCCCAGCAAATTCAGCAATTCGCTTTCAGACGGAACCTTGGAATTGGGTAGCCAGGCACCGGAGCGGATCTTCTGCATGATGATTTGCTTGACCCGCGCATACAGGGGGGAGGGGCTCTCGAGAGAAAAGGACTCGAGAGGCGCATTGTCCTCAATAGATTTGGCCACGTTTATTCCTGAATTGAAAAAATTACCCCGACAAGCTTGGCGGCCAGTTTACCGAGCTACGACAGATACGCCTATGTGTAAACAATGTGGCGCAGGGGTGGGGCACCTTGGGTGCCCCCAACGATCAGCGCACCAGGCAAGGTTGCTTGTTGTTGAAGCTCCAGCCAGGAATCAGGAACTGCATCGCGACGCTGTCATCCCGCGCACCCAGGCCCATGCCTTTGTAGAGTTCGTGCGCCTTGGCCACGGCGTCCATGTCGATGTCTACCCCCAGGCCGTGCCGGGTCGGCACCTTGACGTAGCCACCTTCGATTTTCAGCGGCTCCCTGGTCAGGCGCTGGCCATCCTGCCAGATCCAGTGCGTGTCGATCGCGGTGATCTCACCCGGTGCGGCGGCCGCTACTTGAGTGAACATGGCCAGGGAGATATCGAAGTGATTGTTGGAATGAGAGCCCCAGGTCAGGCCCCATTCGTGACACATCTGGGCCACACGAACCGAGCCCTGCATGGTCCAGAAGTGCGGGTCGGCAAGTGGGATGTCGACCGATTGCAATTGAATGGCGTGGCCCATTTCGCGCCAGTCGGTGGCGATCATGTTGGTCGCGGTTTTCAGGCCCGTGGCACGGCGGAACTCGGCCATCACTTCGCGCCCTGAGTAGCCATTTTCAGCACCGCACGGGTCCTCGGCGTAGGCGAGGACATGATGCTGGTCCCGGCACAGGCGGATGGCTTCCTTGAGCGACCAGGCGCCATTCGGGTCAAGGGTGATGCGTGCGTCGCAAAAGCGTTCAGCCAGGGCGGTGACCGCTTCGATTTCTTCATCGCCGCTCAGTACGCCACCCTTGAGCTTGAAGTCGTTGAAGCCGTATTTGGCCTTTGCGGCTTCAGCCAGGCGCACGACCGCTTCGGCGCTCATGGCTTTCTCGTGGCGTAGCCGGAACCACTCGTCTTCAGCGTCGGGCTCGTTGCGGTAGGCCAGGTCCGTGACATTGCGGTCGCCGATGTAGAACAGGTAGCCGAGCATTTTCACTGCATCGCGTTGCTGCCCTTCGCCCAGCAATGCAGCCACCGGCACCTCGAGGAACTGACCCAGCAGGTCGAGCAGCGCGGCTTCCATCGCGGTCACCGCATGGATAGTGATCCGCAGGTCAAAGGTTTGCAGGCCGCGACCCGCCGCATCACGGGATGCAAAGGTGCTGCGCATCTGGTTGAGGATGCGTTGGTACTGGCCAATGGGCTGGCCGATCACCAGGCTGCGAGCGTCTTCGAGCGTTTCGCGGATGCGTTCGCCACCCGGTACTTCGCCCACGCCAGTGTTACCGGAACTGTCCTTGAGAATGACAATGTTGCGGGTAAAGAATGGCCCGTGGGCACCGCTCAGGTTGAGCAGCATGCTGTCGTGCCCCGCGACGGGGATGACCTGGAAGCTGGTGACGACAGGGGACTGGGTGGTGTTGGCGGCATGTTCAGCGTTCATGGCAAATTCCTGCGAAATATGGTCGTTCAGGGATCAAGGGGATCAGTGGGATTTGCTCAGGGTCGCACCCGTTGCAGCGGTGGTTGGCGGCGTCAGCAGGGAGGATGCTTTCGGCGCAGTCCTGGCGAAAAACACCAGGATCGCGGCGAGCACCGAAGTGCCGGCCAGGCCATAGAGGCCGCCCTGGATCGACCCGGTGGTCTGCTCCAGGAAGCCGAAGGTTGTCGGTGCCACGAAGCCACCCAGGTTGCCGATCGAGTTGATCAGCGCGATGACTGCGGCGGCGATACGTGCATCCAGGTAGCCCTGGGGAATTGGCCAGAACAGCGAAGACGCCGACTTGAAGCCGATGGCCGCGAAGCAGATGGCGACGAAAGCAAAGATCGGCCCGCCGGTGGTGGACAGGAACATGCCGGCCGCTGCAATCAGCAGGGCAGTGGCAACCCAGGCTTGCTGGAACTTGAACTTGCTCGACAGGGTGGCGAAGGAGTACATGGCGATGATCGAGATCAGCCAGGGAATCGAGTTGAAAAACCCGACCTGCACGTCGCTCAAGTCTCCCATCTTCTTGATGATGCTGGGCAGCCAGAAGGTCGCGGCGTAGATCGTCAGTTGTATGCAGAAATACAAGGTGCAAAACAGCAGGATCTGACGATCTTTGAGCAGCTTGCCAAGGGTCGGTTTCACTGTGCTCAGTGCTTCGCGCTCGCGTTGTTCCTGATCGATGGCGCCGACCAGTGCATCTTGCTCTTCACGCGTCATCCACTTGGCGTCGTGGGGTTTTGAGTCAAGCCAGAACCAGACGAAAAAGCCCAGGGCTACAGAGGCCAGGCCTTCGATGGCGAACATCCACTGCCAGCCGTGAAAACCGAAACCTTCGATCTGCAGCAGGGCGCCCGAGAGAGGGCCTGAAATCAGCGAAGCAACGGCTGAACCGCTGAGGAAAATGGCAATGGCTTTGCCGCGCTCCACGCCTGGCAGCCAGCGGGTGAAGTAGTAGATCACGCCGGGAAAAAAGCCTGCTTCGGCCACGCCCAGCAGAAATCGCAGGATGTAGAAATGGGTTTCGTTCTGGATGAACGCCATCAGCGTGGCGACGATGCCCCAGGTGAACATGATGCGGGTCAGCCAGATACGTGCGCCGACTTTTTGCAGCAGCATGTTGGAGGGCACTTCGAACAGCGCGTAGCCGATGAAGAACAGGCCTGCGCCCAGTCCGTAGGCGGCAGCGCCGATACCCAGGTCATGTTCCATGTGCGTGCGCACGAAACCGATATTGACCCGGTCGATGTAGTTGAGGATGAACATGATCACGAAAAGCGGGAGCACGTGTCTCTTTACTTTGCTCACGGCCCGCGCGAGATCTGAATCGCTTTCTGGAACGACGGATGCGTTGCTTGAATTGTTCAAAATTCAATTCTCCCACTGATTATTTTTATGCGGGTTTTAGCGTGACACCGGCGGCTTGTTGGGATCTGTGGTGCGCCTTGTGTTGATAGACATCATACAAGTGGCTTTTCTGAATCGCAATGCGGTGGGCTGCGTTTTGTTGACGTAATGGACGGCGAAAAATAGTCATCAGGTTATAAAGCCCATGTTTACCGGGCTGTAGGCCCTGTAGGTAGAGCGGTTCGGTGCGCTTTCGCAAGCTGGTCGGAGGGAAAGGCCTGCAGCTGCGATTCAGTTTATTGATGTGTTGTCATACAAGTAGGCGCTATTTTTGATCAAGTCCGGCGGAGTACGTTCGCGCGGGTGTTAAGCTCTCAAGAGCGAAATTCCGTGGACTCAAAACCTATGCAAACTGAAAACGGCATCCCTGTCCGTAGACGTTCTACCAACCTGGCCCAGGGCGTGGTCGAGGCGCTGACCCAGCGCATTTTGCTCGGCCAATTGAAGCCAGGCGAAAAGCTGCCCTCGGAATCCACCATCGTTCTCGAGCATGGCGTGAGCCGCACCGTTGTCCGGGAGGCCATCTCCAAGCTGCAAGCGTCGGGTCTGGTAGAAACACGCCACGGCATCGGCACGTTTGTATTGGCGCAACCATCGCAGCCAGGGCTGCGCCTGCATGTGGATACGGTGGCAAGCGTCAGGAGCATGCTCGAACTGAGATTGGGCCTGGAGGTGCAGGCTGTTGCACTGGCAGCGGTGCGCAGGACTGATGATCAGCTCGCTCGCATGCGCCAGGCCTTGAGTGATTACCAGGCTTCGCTGGCCAACAACGACAGTTGCGTCGAGGAGGACAAGCGCTTCCATCAGATCATTGCCGAGGCCACCGGCAATACCTTTTTCACCGAGATCATGCAGCACCTGGGCAATGCCATGATTCCTCGCACCCAAGTGAAGGGTGACGAACGTGGAGGCGCCGACTTTGCGCAATTGGGGCAGCTGGCGAACAGGGAACATGAAGCTATTTTCAACGCGATCAAGCGGCAGGATCCCGATGCGGCTCGGGCTGCGATGGTCTTGCACCTGACCAACAGCCGGGATCGTTTTTCGGGAGAAACTCTGTAAACCCGTAGCCTGCGCATTCACCCCCTTGTTCCTACAGCTTCCACGCATCGAGTGGCAGCGCCGCCGTGCCTGCGCACCACATTCCTCCTGCGGGCCGACTAAGGGAAACCTTTAGCCGGGTTGGAGATTTCCCCCTTTCGGATGCTGTTCATCTTGATACCGGCGCGGCGTCTACTCGCTTACCTTGCGTAGACCCCGGACGTGTCGTCGTAGTGGATTGTCCATTGAGCTCGCCTGGCGCCATAACAACAAGAAAGCGGTTTTTGTGTTTCGTTTGACACTGCTCCTATAAATACAGTGCCCAGGCACATACAGATGTGGAGATGTTGGATGTATCAGGTAAAGCAGTCTTGCCGAGGGCTCGGTATTGCCAGCGTGTTGGGGATGATCTGTTCGCCATTGGCCGCACAGGCCGATGTTATCGATGACAGTCACTTCAAAGTGGATACGCGTAACTTTTACTTGAATCGCAACTACACCAATACCAATGCGCCGGTTTCCGAAGTGCACAGTTGGTCCCAGGGTTTCGATGCGCAGTTCACCTCCGGTTACACCGACACGGCCTTGGCCATTGGCCTGGATGTGGATGCGCAATACGCCGTGCGCCTGGATTCGTCGGGCAATGACGGTTCGTTGCCTTACAGCGTGAGCGAGCAGCAGACGGCCGATGACTACAGTCGCGCCGGTGCCACTTTCAAGATGCGCTACAGCAAGACCGAGTTGAAGGTCGGCGATCTTCGCCCGCAATTGCCGGTGGCGTTCGATGACACCAGCCGGCAACTGGATACCATCTACCAAGGGGCTGTGGTCGAGTCCAGGGAAGTGGACGGATTGACGATGACCGGCGGGCGTTTCTGGTCTGCGGTGACCCGCGAATCATCCAATCACGAGAAACTCTACAAGTTTGGCTCCACCGATAATCTCGACAGCGACGGCCTGGATTTTGGCGGCGTTACTTACGACATTACCAAGACTTTGCAAGCCAGTTACTTCTACGGCGTGTTGCACGACATTTATCAGCAGCACTATTTCGGCCTGATGCACATGGCTGATCTGGGTAACGGCTACAAACTCAAGACCGACTTGCGTTACTTCAATAACAATGAAGACGGCAGTGCCTTGAACGGTGAGATCGACAACCGTTCCTACGGTGCCTTGTTTACCCTGCTCAAGGGGGCGCACATGTTTGGCCTCAGTTACCAGCGCATGCTCGGCGACAGTGTGTTCCCGACGATGAACGGCTACATCCCGCAACCTTACCTGGTGCACTGGTCGTCACTGGGGTTTGTCCGCCCGGATGAAAAGTCCTGGGGGGCGCGCTACAGCTATGACTTTGCCGGCATGGGCATGCCAGGGCTGAAGCTCTACACCCGCTACATCAAGGGCACGAACTGGGACCGTGGCGGCAACCTGAGCGACAATCAGGAAAGCGAACGTTTCCTGGGGCTCAGCTACGTGGTACAGAGCGGGGCGCTGGCAGGCCTCGGGCTGGACCTGCGCAACATCGATGTGAAACAGAAGTACGGCTACGACTACAACGAATTCCGTGTCGCCACGACCTACACCTGGAAGTTCTGGTAAGTCCAGTCCAGCCCGCGCTTGACCCCATAACAATAAGAGGCCTGACCATGTTCGAACCCATTGTCCTTTGCATCTGCCCTGCAACTTTCCAGTCGGCGCGCCGTGCACCGTTACCCGGCGCGCTGCGCCCATGAGCGGATTCCAGAAGGAGCAAACACTAGTGAATATCCAGGTCGACAGTACGGTCCTGCAAAACAAGAAAACCTACCTCTACGAGTGGTACGTGGTCGGTTTGTGCATGATCGCCTACATCTTTTCATTTGTTGATCGACAGATCCTGGCGCTGATGATCGAGCCGATCAAAGCCGACCTGCAGATCAGCGACACTCAGTTCAGCCTGCTTCACGGGCTGGCCTTTTCGTTGTTCTATGCCTTCATGGGCATGCCCATCGCCTATCTGGCGGACCGTTTCTCCCGGCCGAAAATCATCGCCGTCGGCGTCGTGTTCTGGAGCCTGGCGACGGCTGCCTGCGGCTTGAGCAAGAACTTCCTGCACATGTTCCTCGCCCGCATTGGCGTCGGCGTCGGCGAAGCGGCCCTGTCGCCCTCGGCCTACTCGATGTTCAGCGACATGTTCCCCAAGGAAAAACTCGGCCGCGCAGTCGGCATCTATTCGATCGGTTCGTTCGTCGGTGGCGGCCTGGCCTTCCTGGTGGGTGGCTATGTGATCGCCATGCTCAAGGACATGAACACCATCGAGGTGGCCTTTCTCGGTGCGATGAAAGCCTGGCAGCTGGCGTTCTTCATTGTCGGCCTGCCCGGCATCGTGGTCGGCCTGCTGATCTGGCTCACCGTGCGTAACCCGGCGCGCAAGGGCCTGCAGGTCGATGCGCAGGGCAGGGCCAGGAAGGTCGGGATGACTGACGGCCTGCGTTTCCTCGGGCGTCACCGTGCCACCTTCGCCTGCCATTACCTGGGCTTTTCGTTCTACGCCATGGTGCTGTTCTGCATGATGAGCTGGAGCCCGGCGCTGTATATCCGCAAGTTCGGCCTGTCGCCGATGGAAGCAGGCTACATGCTCGGCACCGTACTGCTATTGGCCAACACCGCCGGGGTGCTGTTCGGTGGATGGCTCACCGATTACCTGGCCAGGAAAGGTCATCAGGATGCCGCGATGCGCACCGGCGTCATCGGCGCCCTCGGCATGGCGGTGCCAGCCGTGCTGTTCCCCCAGGCTGATCAACTGTGGCTGTCGGTGACCCTGCTGGTGCCGGCGATGTTCTTCGCCTCGTTCCCGATGCCGGCGTCCACGGCGGCGATGCAGATTCTTGCGCCGAACCAGGTGCGTGCACAGGTCTCGGCGGTGTTCCTGCTGATCAGCAATTTGCTGGGGTTGGGCCTGGGCACCACCTTGGTGGCGCTGTTGACCGACCGCTACTTCGGATCGCCCGCGGCGGTAGGTTCGTCGATGTCGCTGGTGATCTGTGGGGCGTCGGCGTTGACTGTGCTGCTGCTATGGCACGGCTGCCGCCGTTTCCGCGAAAGCTATGCACGGGAGTACCCTGCCCAGGCGTGAAGTAAATAGTCCATAGTGGTGCTTCAGCCTCGCTCCGTACAACGCAGCGGGGCTGATCCGCTTCAGGTCAGGAGAGCCTCTGATGTTGAATGACGTACACCTGCTGGAACGGCACAGCCTGCTCAGTTCAGCCGATTACCGCGAGATCAAGGACAAGGTCAGCCACTACCTGTGCCCGCACAGCTTCAACGTGCTGCGTGACGAGCCCATTCATACCCGGCTCAACGGCGTGTTCTTCGGCACTTCGGCGCTGCTCGACCTGCGCTATGGCGCGCCGGTGGAGATCACGATCGGCGACATTGCCGATCAGTACCTGTTTCGCATCACCTTGCAGGGGCATTGCGAAGTGGCCCACGGTCGGCGCAGCGCGGCAATGCAGTCGGGCTACCTGAGCGTTTCCTCGCCGTTCGCGCAAAGCCGCATCGTCACCGATGGCGAGTGCCGCAACCTGATCCTGCGCATCGACCGTGATGCCCTGCAGATGCAATTGCAACGCTTGCTCGGTCGCAGCCTGCGCCAAGCGGTGATCTTCGATGTCAGCGTCGATCATCGGCGTGCCGGCATCGTCAGCCTTTATCACACCCTGGACTACATCTGCCGGCTCTACGGCAGCGGCGTCGACGGTTCGCGCCTCGCCAGCGGCCTGTCCGACTACCTGATGCAACTATTGCTCACCCAGTTGCCGCATAACTACGGCGCGGAGCTCTTGCTCGATTCGCGCGCGCCGCTGCCGCACCACGTGAAGAAGGCCCGCGACTACATCGAGGAGCACCTCGACCAACCGATCAGCCTGGCGACCCTGAGCGAGCTGTGTGGTGTCTCGGTGCGTACCTTGCAAAACGGCTTCAAGCAGTTTCTCCAGCAAGCGCCCGTGGAGTACATCCGCGACCGGCGCCTGGCGGTGATCCACGAGTCGCTGCAGCAGGGCAAGGGCTGCGAATCCGTCACCGATATCCTGTTGCGTCACGGCATCAACAGCTTCGGGCATTTTTCCAGTGCCTATCGTCAACGTTATGGCTGCCTGCCGTCGGACACTTTGCGGCGCAAGAAACATTGAGACGCCTGCGTAATCCGTGAGTCGGCTGCGCAATCGGATAAGCCTGCGGCGGCACCACTCGCTAGCATCGAGTCTCTTACAAGAGGAGTGACTCCATGAAGATTACGGTGCTGGGTGGTGGACACGGCTGTTATGCCGCTGCTGTCGAAATGGCTGAAAAGGGGCATCAGACCCGCCTGTGGCGTCGCGATTCTGCTGCGCTCAAAGAGCTGCTGGCGATCGGCAGCCTGACCATCAAGGACTATCGCGGCACTCGCCAGCTATCGGTCGGCAATCCAGGTGACAAGCTGTCACTGACCGACAACCTGGACGAAGCCCTGGCCGACGCGCAGCTGATCATCATCCCGCTGCCAGCGACCTCCCACGAAGATTTGGCCAGACACGTGGCGCCGCATCTGCGCGACGGCCAGGTGGTGTTCCTGCCACCGGGCACTTTTGGCAGCTACGTGTTCGCCAAGGCCATGGCCGACGCCGGCAACCGCAGCAAGGTCGCCTTCGCCGAGACCGGCACGCTGCCGTACCTGGTGCGCAAGCATGGCGCCAGTGACCTGGTGATCAGTTGCTATGCCACCCGTCTGCCGACTGGCGTGTTCCCCAGCCACCTGTCCGAGCATGCTTTTGCGGTGCTGCGTGAAGCCTACCCGAGCATCGAGCCGATCGAAGACGCCCTGAGCGGTGCATTGATGAACGCAGGTCCCATCATCCACCCGCCGCTGATCATGATGAACGCCGGTCCCCTGGAGCATTTCGAGGCCTGGGACATTCACAACGAAGGCACCCAACCGTCGATTCGTCGCGTGACCAACCAGCTCGATGCCGAACGCATGGCCGTGCGCGAAGCATTGACCTACGGCGCGCCGCACTTCCCGCTGGCTGATCACTACAACAGCAGCGCTGGCGAGGAATGGATGTACGGTCGCGGTGCCCATGGCAAGCTCACCGACAGCGGCGACTGGCGCGAAGACATCGACCTGCAAAAACATCGCTACATGCTCGAAGACACCCGCCTGGGCCTGTCCTTCCTGGTGTCCGTTGGCCGCTGGGCCGGTGTGCCGACCCCGGTTGCCCAGGGCCTGCTGAGCATTGCCTCGGTCGTTGCGGGGCGCGATCTCTACGCCGAAGGCCGCACCCTGGAAAACCTGGGTCTGGCCACGCTGAGCCGGGCGCAGATGACCGAACTGCTGACCAGGGGTTACAACTGATGAGCGCCGCGCTGCCCCAAGTCAGCGTGGTCGGCGCCGGCCGCATGGGCGAGGGCATTGCCCTGGCGTTCATCCATGCGGGCCTGCCAGTAACCCTCATCGACATCAAGGATCGCGCCGAGGATGAGCGCCACGGCTACTTCGAGCGGGTGCGCACCAACCTGCGCGGCGAGCTGCAGATGCTGGTACGCCTCGGCGTGCTCCAGTCGGAGCAGTCGGATATCGCGCTGTCGCGGTTGACGCTGTTGTCCAGATCCGAGGCCGCCGAGGCCATGCACGTGTGCGACCTGGTGTTCGAAGCCGTGCCGGAAGTCATCGAGGTCAAGCAGCAGACCTTTGCCTGGGTCAGCGAACATGTCCCGGCGACGGCCATCATCGCCTCGACCACCTCGACCTTCCTGGTCACCGAGTTGAGCGAAATGGTCAGCGGGCCGCAGCGCTTCGTGAACGCGCACTGGCTCAATCCCGCGCACCTGATGCCGCTGGTGGAAGTCAGCCGCAGTGAAGCGACCTGCCCCCAGGTGGTGGAGCGGCTGCTGCAACTGCTCAAACGCATCGGCAAGGTGCCCGTGGTGTGCAATCCGGTGGCGGGCTACATCGTGCCGCGCATCCAGGCACTGGCGATGAACGAAGCGGCGCGGATGGTGGAAGAGGGCGTGGCCAGCGCCGAGGATATCGACACCGCGGTGCGCGTCGGCTTTGGTTTGCGCTTCTCGGTGCTGGGCCTGCTGGAGTTCATCGACTGGGGTGGAGGCGACATTCTCTACTACGCTTCGCGTTATCTCAGTGGTGCGCTGTCTCCACGTTTCGAGTCGCCGCAGGTGATCGCCGACAATATGCAAAACGGCCGCAATGGCCTGCGCGATGGCCAGGGTTTCTACGATTACCGTGACCTGGACGTGGACGCCTACCGGCAGCAGCGTCTCGGCGACTTTGTTCGCAAGCTGGAGTTGTCGGGGTTGACGCCTGCGTTCGAGGGCGCCTTGAGGCAGGCCTGAGCATCAGGGGCAGCGGCCAAGGCGAGGGAGTTTTCACTCCCTCGCCGGTGTGTTACCCCCGACACTCCGCCAGGCCTTTGACCTGTCCCGAAGCCGTCTGGTTTTCGTCGCTCAACCAGCGTTCGAACCCTGCGCCAATCGCCGGCCACTCCGAATCGATGATCGAATACCAGGCGGTATCGCGGTTCTGTCCCTTGACCACCATGTGCTGGCGGAAGACGCCTTCGAAACTGAAACCCAGGCGCTCGGCGGCGTACTTGGAGCGGGCGTTGCCGTTGTTGCATTTCCACTCCAGGCGCCGGTAGCCGAGGGCGAACGATTCCTTGGCCAGCAGATAGACGGCCTCTGTGCTTTTGGGGGAGCGTTGCATCGGCGCGCCGAAGGTCACGTGGCCAATTTCGATGCGGCCCTGGGCCGGGACGATCGACATCAGGCTGAGGATGCCTTGCACCTCGCCGCTGGCGCGGTCGATCACGCTGAAGAAGTAGGGATCGCTACTGGCGGCGTGGTTGTTCAGCCAGTCGTTGAAGACGCTGCGCTCCGGGAAGGGACCGTAAGGCAGGTAGTCCCAGAGTTTCGGGTCGGCCCCCGGGCCTTGCAGGGCCTTGAACAAGTCGTCGCCGTGGCGCGCCGGGTCGAGTTTTTCCAGGCGGATGAAACGCCCTTCGATCAGTTGGACGGTCGGGGCCGGGACGCCTTTCCAGTCGGCGAGTGAAGTCATGCTGTTCTCCTTGAACCTTAAATGGCTTTGCGAAACTGGATGAAACCCGGACGCTCGGCGATGCGCTCATAGAGCTGGATCGCCGTGGCGTTGGTTTCGTGGGTCAACCAATGCACCTTGCAGCAGCCGTCTGCCTTGGCGGTGGCATAGACAAATTCGATCAACTGACGGCCGACGCCCGTGCCTCGGGTTTGCGGTACCACCAGCAGGTCCTGCAGGTAGCACGAGTTTTCGATGCTCCAGTTCGAACGATGGTAAATGAAATGCACCATGCCTACCGCTTTGCCGTCAGCCCAGGCGAGGGCGGCGTGGGTCGGTTCGTTCGGGTCGAGCAGGCGCTGCCAGGTGCTTTGGCTGACGACGTCCGGCAGTTCGCTGTTGTAGAAGCGCAGGTAAGCCTGCCACAACGGCAGCCAGGCGGCGTGGTCGTCGGCGTTGACCGGGCGGATTTCGATCTGACTCATGTTCATTCCTCAGGGCATCAAGTGGGCGAGGGCCTGGTCCTGTGCGTCGGGGCTGGCAGCCAGCCCTTCGCGCACGCCGGCGATATCGGCGGCATTGCGGTTCTGGCTGAGCTTGCGTTTGCCTTGCAGGCGCTGGATCGGCAGGGCGAAACCGACGATGGCCTTGAGCATGCCGTCGATGTAATCGGCGGGTGCATCGGCGACTTTCCACGGTTGCGCACGACCGGCTTCATGTCGATCGGTCAAGGCGCTGACCAGCGTGCGCAGGCGATCGGCATCGGTGAACACTTCGGCGCTGCCATAGGCGTGCACGGCGACGTAGTTCCAGGTCGGCACGACTTTGCCGTGCTCGGCCTTGCTCGGGTAGAACCCGGGGCTCACATAGGCTTCGGCACCGGCAAAGATAACCAGTGCTTCGGCACCGTCCTGCAGTTCCTTCCACTGTGGATTGGCCTTGGCGAAATGGCCATACAGGGTGCCGTTCGGTCCCTCGTCGGGGTTCAGCAGCAAGGGCAGGTGACTGGCTTGCAGGCCCTGTTCGCCATGGGTGACCAACAGGGCGAGGCGGGTACCGAGGATCTGTTGCTGCAGCGCTTGCAAATCATTGAAGGCGAAACCATTGGGCGTATACATGGAAATATTCCTTGGCGGATGTCTGCATCCTAGGCAGGCTATTGGTCTGTTGTAAGAGCCATTAACGTCGAATTTCATAGGTCCATTTTCATGACGGATGTGCCGCTGTCCTTATCCTTCAACCCGGCGGGTATCGAACTCGACCGGCGTCAGGGGCTGAGCCGCCAGCTCTACCAGGCCTTGCGGGCCAGGGTGCTGGATGGGCGACTGGCCAGTGGCACGCGGTTGCCGGCCAGCCGTGACCTGGCGGCGGCGCTGGTGATCTCTCGCAACAGTGTGGTGCGCGCCTACGATCAGCTTTACGCCGAAGGGTTTATCGAGGGCCGGGTGGGGGACGGGACTTATGTCGCGCAACTGCCCCAGGCGTCGTTGCCGGGCAAGAAAGCTACGAAAAAAGGGTCGGCGACTGCGTCGAAACAATGGCTGGATTTGCCGCTGGTAGCGCCTGAAAAGCGCCTCTACAGCGGTGCGCTACAGCGTGTCGAAAACAACCATTTGCCAACGCCGCCGAGTGGTCCGCCCCGGGCTTTTCGGGTCGGCGTGCCAGCGTTCGATCTGTTTCCGTTCGAGGTGTGGGCCAAATTGAATGCGGCGTTCTGGCGTAAACCGGATTTGCAACAGCTGTGTTATGGCGCACCTGAAGGGGACGCGCGGTTGCGCGGGATGATCGCCGCGTATTTGCGCAGTTCCCGTGGCATGCAGTGCACTGCCGGGCAAATCGTCATCACCAGTGGCGCGCAACAGGGGATCAGCCTCTGTGCGCAGTTGCTGGTGGAGCCGGGGGACGGGGTGGCAATTGAAAACCCCGGCTACCGCGCGGCGGGTCATGCGTTCGCGGTGGCCGGCGCACGATTGCACGGCGTGGCGGTGGACAACGAGGGCATCGATTGCAAGGCGTTGGCGGGGTTGGGCGATTGTCGCCTGGCCTATGTGACGCCTTCACATCAATACCCCACGGGGGTGGTGATGAGCCTGGCGCGGCGTCTGGAATTGCTGGCCTGGGCCGAGCGCGCCAACGGCTGGATCGTCGAGGACGACTACGACGGTGAATACCGTTACAGCGGCGCCCCCCTGGCGCCGCTGGCGGCACTTGATCGGCAGGGACGGGTGCTCTACGTCGGAACGTTCGGCAAAGTCGCCTTTCCGGCCTTGCGCCTGGGTTATCTGGTGCTGCCACCGGCGCTGGTGGACGCGTTTTCGCAGCGTCGAGCGGTAGACGTACGACATTCAGAGGTCAGCACCCAGGCGGTGATGGCCGAATTCATGGCCGCCGGACACTTTCAACGGCACATCCGGCGCATGCGCCGCGCAGCGTTGAGCCGACGCAACACCTTATTGACGGGGTGGCCGCGGGACATCGCCGGTGTTGGCGATCTGCCGGGCGTGGCGGCAGGGCTGCACTTGACGGTCGCGGTCGACTCCTTGGCCCGTGAGCGTGAACTGATCGATAAAGCCGCCAGGGTCGATGTCGAAATCAACGGGCTGAGCAGCTACTGGTTGCCGGATTCGCAGGAGCCGGCGGACCAGCGTGCGGGGCTGGTCCTCGGTTTTGCGGCGGTGCCCGAGGCTGCGATCAATGACGCGCTCGGGCGTCTGGACAGGGCCTGGCGCGAATAGCCTCAGCGCCTGGCTTTTGGTTCCAGTGGCCAAAACAGCTTGCGCAGCTCGGGGTCGACGAGCTTTCGCAGGACACCATCAATGGGCTCGATCGTGTTCAAGGCGGTTTGCTGTTCGGCGGACAAGGTCTTCAGATACTCGTCGGCAACTTTAAGGTGTGCCGCAGTAGGACGGTCGGCAGGGCTGGATAAATTTTCATAGTGAAAATGCGCCACCCAGAAAGCCTTGCCGTTGGTCTTGTCGAGAATCCGGTACTCCTGGAAGAAGTCGCCCATCCCTTTGGTCTGGATTCGCCCTCGCTGGCCGGGTTCGATGCCAACCTGCGTGTTCTCCTGCAGCCATTTGAAAGCGGTTTGCGTCGGTTTGCGCTGCTTGTACAGCGCCGCTCGAACGCTGACGCCTGCTTCACGCATTCGGCGGGCCGCCGTACGCAATTCGAGGCCCAAGCCGCTCACCGGCGGCGGGTCGCCGTCTTCGTCTTTCATCCGGATCAAGGCCTGGTCGACGCTGTTGGCGCTTTGCTCCAGTCTGAGCGCCTGTTGATCGAACACATCCTGTATGTCAGCGGGTATGCGCCTTGGGCGCAACGCGTCTTTACCGGTGCGCTCGATGAATCTGGCTGTATCCAGGTTCAGTTCAATGGCGGCCTCGATGAGCTCCACATCCTTGAGTGTCGAGGCCGGCTGCCGGCGGATGACTGGCGCGATGGGTGTGAGGGGATCATCCGCAGTTTTGCCAGGTTCGCTTTTGGAGGGGGCCTTGGGCCGGGTTTTCCGGACTTTGGCCGGTTGATGGGAAGAGGACGGGTGACTGCTCGTCGTGGGTCGTTGTACCGGCTTTGGTTCTGGCTCTGGCAGCAACGCCTGGAGTCGGGTCTGAGCCAATTGCGCGAATTCGGCAATCAGCCCTCGCAGGTGTTGGAGTCGGGGGCGCCTGACCAGGTCGGGGTAGGTGTCCGGCAGTTCCTGAAGGCGCTGGTCAGCGTCGGCGAAGGTTTCAATCAGTGTGTCCAGGTCTTCGATCCGTGTCTGCAACGGGCTGTTGTCTTTGCCCGCCTTTGTAAAGTCCACCACTTGAATGGCAGCTTTGGCGGAGCTCACGATGATCTTGCCCACGGCATCCCTTGCCTGGGTCATCAGGGGGCTGTCCTTGTCTTGAAGACACAGCTCCTGGGCCATGCCTAACTCGTTGGCTTTCAGATCGAGCACGGTGAACGATGGCGAAAGTTTCTTGAATTCCATCGCCCTCTCG
>Ga0247818_10001191_pt1 | contig 16325 bp, 9 predicted proteins | sample 13C_Glucose_Day1_FD_192424 | JGI IMG/M metagenome (GOLD analysis project Ga0247818, IMG submission 192424) | Soil microbial communities from agricultural site in Penn Yan, New York, United States - 13C_Glucose_Day1 | ecosystem: Environmental > Terrestrial > Soil > Agricultural land | place: USA... | reverse complement strand
GATGCCCAGCGCATCCTCGACATGTTCCGCGACCCCTCGACCCAGGCCGTCTACAGCCTGGACCGGGAAATGGGCATGCAGGTCATCGAAGGCCTGTTCCAGGACGCCGCCGTGCGCCAGGCCTCCATTGGCCATCCCAACGAGGCCATGCTCGCGCAAAAGTCCCGCGAGCTGCAGCAATCCAACAGTCGCTGGCTGACCGACCTGATCCTCGGCAAGGAACGCACCTTCACCACCCAACTGGTGGGTCGCGGCCCCTACAGCGAATATTACGGCGACCTGAGCATCACCCTCGACACCGCGACTTACGGCCAGGGGTTTATCGTCAGTTCGGTGATCATCTTCATCTCAGGCGTATTGCGCGCCCTGGCCATGGCGCTGGTGCTGTACCTGGTCTATCACTGGCTGCTGACCAAACCGCTGTCGCGAATCATCGAGCACCTGACCGAAATCAATCCGGATCGTCCCAGCGCCCACAAGATCCCACAGCTCAAGGGCCACGAGAAAAACGAACTGGGGCTCTGGATCAACACCGCCAATCAGTTGCTCGAGTCCATCGAGCGCAACACCCATCTGCGTCACGAAGCGGAAAACAGCCTGCTGCGCATGGCCCAGTACGACTTCCTCACCGGTCTGCCCAACCGTCAGCAATTGCAGCAACAACTGGACAAAATCCTGGTCGACGCCGGCAAATTGCAACGCCGGGTCGCGGTGCTCTGTGTCGGCCTCGATGATTTCAAAGGCATCAACGAACAGTTCAGCTACCAGACCGGCGACCAATTGCTGCTGGCCCTGGCCGATCGGCTGCGGGCCCACAGCGGTCGTCTCGGCGCCCTCGCCCGCCTGGGTGGCGACCAGTTCGCCCTGGTTCAGGCCGATATCGAACAACCCTACGAAGCGGCCGAGCTGGCCCAAAGCATTCTCGATGACCTGGAAGCGGCGTTCGCCCTCGATCATCAGGAGATCCGCCTGCGCGCCACCATCGGCATCACCCTGTTCCCCGAGGACGGCAACAGCACCGAGAAGCTGCTGCAAAAGGCCGAGCAGACCATGACCCTGGCCAAGACCCGCTCGCGCAACCGGTATCAGTTCTATATCGCCAGCGTCGACACCGAGATGCGCCGCCGTCGCGAACTGGAAAAAGACCTGCGCGATGCCCTGGCCCGTAACCAGTTCTTCCTCGCCTACCAACCCCAGATCAGCTACCGCGATCACCGGGTGGTGGGCGTCGAGGCGTTGATTCGCTGGCAGCATCCCGAGCACGGGCTGGTGCCACCGGACCTGTTCATCCCGCTGGCCGAGCAGAACGGCACCATCATCGCCATCGGTGAATGGGTCCTGGATCAATCCTGCAAGCAGTTGCGCGACTGGCATGACCAGGGGTTCTCCGACCTGCGAATGGCGGTCAACCTGTCCACCGTGCAGCTGCACCACGCCGAGCTGCCGCGGGTGGTCAACAACCTGCTGCAGATGTATCGCCTGCCACCTCGCAGCTTGGAGCTGGAAGTCACCGAAACCGGCCTGATGGAAGACATCAGCACGGCCGCCCAGCACCTGCTGAGCCTGCGTCGCTCCGGCGCACTGATCGCGATCGACGATTTCGGCACCGGTTATTCGTCACTGAGTTATCTGAAAAGCCTGCCGCTGGACAAGATCAAGATCGACAAGAGCTTCGTGCAGGACCTGCTCGACGATGACGACGATGCGACCATCGTTCGGGCCATCATCCAGCTGGGCAAGAGCCTGGGCATGCAGGTGATTGCCGAAGGCGTGGAAACCGCCGAGCAAGAGGCCTACATCATTTCCGAAGGTTGTCATGAAGGGCAGGGTTATCTTTACAGCAAACCCTTGCCGGCGCGGGAGTTGAGCGCTTATCTCAAGCAGGCTCAGCGCAGTAACGCGGCTATCTTGTAGGAGCAGCCGGTCGACGCTCGATTGCTCGCGAAAAACCTGCGGGCGGCGCGTTCTTCCAGGCGGTACGTGTAATCGTTCACGTCCATCGCGAGCAAGCTAGCTCCTACAGGCAGTGTTCGATGGTCGTGTGAATAAGAAATATTTCCAGGTACAACCCTTTACACATAATGCGAAAGATTTGCATTATGTCGCAGTTTTGCGCCTTTATTGCGCCATTCCACCCCCTCTCGAAGCAGGATGTTCGCCATGATTCGTATGCCTCTGGCTACCGCCAGTCTGTTGGCCATCGCTATTTCCCTCGCCGGCTGTGGCGAAGGCAAAGACAAGGCTGCCGCTCCGCAAGCACTTACTCCAGCCGCCACCACCACGGCGCCGGCGCCGGCTGTTGCGCCTGCTGCTACGGGTAAAGTCGACGAAGCCGCTGCCAAAGCCGTTGTCGCGCATTACGCCGACATCGTCTTCGCCGTTTACAGCGATGCCGAATCCACCGCGAAAACCCTGCAAACCGCCGTCGACGCCTTCCTCGCCAAGCCGGACGCCGATACCCTGAAAGCCGCCAAGGCCGCCTGGGTCGCTGCTCGCGTTCCTTACCTGCAGAGCGAAGTGTTCCGCTTCGGCAATACCATCATCGACGACTGGGAAGGTCAGGTGAACGCCTGGCCACTGGACGAAGGCCTGATCGATTACGTCGACAAATCCTACGAACACGCACTGGGTAACCCGGGCGCCACGGCCAATATCATCGCCAACACCGAAGTCCAGGTCGGCGAAGACAAGATCGACGTCAAGGACATCACCCCGGAAAAACTCGCCAGCCTGAACGAGCTGGGCGGTTCCGAGGCCAACGTCGCCACCGGTTACCATGCCATCGAATTCCTGCTGTGGGGTCAGGACCTGAACGGCACCGGCCCTGGGGCCGGCAACCGTCCGGCTTCCGACTACCTGGAAGGCACCGGCGCTACCGGCGGCCACAACGAGCGTCGTCGCGCTTACCTGAAGTCCGTGACCCAACTGCTGGTCAGCGACCTGGAAGAGATGGTCGGTAACTGGAAGCCGAACGTGGCCGACAACTACCGCGCCACCCTGGAAGCGGAACCGGCTGAAAGCGGCCTGCGTAAAATGCTGTTCGGCATGGGCAGCCTGTCCCTGGGCGAACTGGCGGGCGAGCGCATGAAGGTTTCCCTGGAAGCCAACTCCCCGGAAGACGAACACGACTGCTTCAGCGACAACACCCATAATTCGCAGTTCTACGACGCCAAGGGCATCCGTAACGTCTACCTGGGCGAATACACCCGTGTCGACGGCACCAAGATGGCCGGCGCCAGCCTGTCGTCCCTGGTGGCCAAGGCCGACCCGGCTGCTGACACCGCACTCAAGGCCGACCTGGCGGCGACCGAAGCGAAGATGCAGGTCATCGTCGATCACGCCAACAAGGGTGAGCACTACGACCAACTGATCGCCGCCGGCAACACGGCCGGCAACCAGATCGTCCGTGACGCTATCGCCTCCCTGGTCAAGCAGACCGGCTCGATCGAAGCGGCCGCCGGCAAACTGGGCATCAGCGACCTGAACCCGGACAACGCCGATCACGAGTTCTGATCAAACGCTGGCTGAGTGAATAAAAAGGCGACCTTAGGGTCGCCTTTTTTGTCCTTGGCTGATGCAATCCCTGTGGGAGCGGGCTTGCCCGCGATGGCTGCTTAGCATTCAACACATGTGTTGACTGACCCACCGCTTTCGCGGGCAAGCCCGCTCCCACAGGGATTGTGATTACCCTGATGTAATGATCATCACCAAAACCTGCCCCACATCAACCAAACGATAATTCCTCTTATTCAATCCCCCCTGCCCTGTTAGACTTTGCGCCCTTGTTTTGCTCGTCTTGCAGGATGTCTGATGCCCTCGCTGCCTCTTCGCTTGTCCGCACTGTTGCTGGCCTTGGGCCTGAGTGCCTGCGATGACGCCCCGCAGTTCACCCAGGCCGAACCCGGTGAAGCCCGCTCCGGTGGCAGCGCGACCGTGCGCAAGACCGATCAGAATGCATTTTCCCTGCCCTCCGCCAACCTGCCGCCCTCCCGGCGCGTGGACTTCAGCGTCGGCAACAGCTTCTTTCGCAACCCGTGGGTGATCGCCCCGTCGACCACCACCGCCCGGGATGGCCTCGGGCCCTTGTTCAACACCAACGCCTGCCAGAACTGCCACATCAAGGACGGCCGCGGTCATCCGCCCGCGCCTGACGCGTCCAATGCCGTGTCGATGCTGGTGCGTCTGTCGATTCCCGACGCGCCGGCCTACGCCAGGGTCATCGAGCAGCTCGGCGTGGTACCGGAACCGGTCTACGGTGGGCAATTCCAGGACATGGCCGTGCCCGGCATCGTCCCGGAAGGCAAGGTGCGGGTCGAGTACACGCCAGTACCGGTCCGCTTCAAGGACGGCACCGAAGTCGAGTTGCGCAAACCGACACTGCAGATCACCCAACTCGGTTACGGACCGATGCATCCCGAGACCCGTTTCTCGGCCAGGGTGGCGCCGCCGATGATTGGCCTGGGTTTGCTCGAAGCGATACCCCAGGAGGCGATAATGGCCAATGCCGAGGCCCAGGCCCGCGAGAAAAACGGCATCGCCGGGCGCCCGAACCGGGTCTGGGATGACGCGCAGCAGAAAACCGTCCTCGGGCGCTTTGGCTGGAAGGCCGGGCAGCCGAACCTCAACCAGCAGAATGTGCACGCGTTTTCCGGCGACATGGGCCTCACGACCAGCCTGCGCCCTGTCGATGACTGCAGCGACGGGCAGATCGCTTGCAAGCAGGCGCCCAACGGCAACGGCCCGGATGGCGAGCCGGAAGTCAGTGATAACATTCTGCGCCTGGTGCTGTTCTACAGCCGTAACCTCGCCGTACCGGCGCGCCGCGATGTCGGCGCGCCTGAAGTGCTGGCCGGCAAGAATCTGTTTTTCCAGGCCGGCTGCCAGTCCTGCCACACACCCAAGTACACCACCGCCGCCAACGCCGCCGAACCTGAACTGGCCAATCAAGTGATTCGCCCGTACAGCGATCTGCTGCTGCATGACATGGGCGACGGCCTGGCAGACAACCGCACCGAGTTTCAGGCCAGCGGCCGCGACTGGCGCACGCCGCCGTTGTGGGGCATCGGCCTGACCCAGGCGGTCAGCGGCCACACCCAATTCCTGCACGACGGCCGCGCCCGCAACCTGCTCGAAGCCGTGCTCTGGCATGGCGGCGAAGCCAAGGCGGCGCAGCAACAGGTTTTGTCTTTCGATGCCGGGCAGCGTGCTGCGTTGCTGGCGTTTCTGAATTCCCTTTAATACCTATTCCTCAAGCGGGAGCCCGACATGTTCCGTCCCAAATTGTTGTTCACCAGCCTTGCCGCGCTAGCCCTGGGCGCCTGTTCGCCCCAGGACCCGCAGGCCGTCACCTCGGCGGCCATCGCCAAGTCGGTGATCCTGCCCACCTACACGCGCTGGGTCGAAGCCGACCGCCAATTGGCCGTCAGTGCCTTGGCCTACTGCGAAGGCAAGTCAGACCTCGACACCGCCCGCGCCGATTTCCTGCATGCGCAAAAAGCCTGGGCCGAGCTGCAACCGCTGCTGATCGGGCCGCTGGCCGAAGGCAATCGCGCCTGGTCGGTGCAGTTCTGGCCGGACAAGAAAAACCTCGTGGGCCGTCAGGTCGAGCAACTGGTCACCGCGCAGCCGCAGATCGACGCCGCTGCACTGGCCAAATCCAGCGTCGTGGTCCAGGGCCTTTCCGCCTACGAATACATCCTGTTCGACAGCAAGCCCGACGTGGCCAACGACGCGCAGAAGTCCCGGTACTGCCCACTGTTGATCGCGATTGGCGAACATCAGAAACAACTGGCCGAAGACATTCTCAAAGGCTGGAACAATACCGACGGCATGCTCGCGCAGATGAGCAAGTTCCCGAACCCGCGCTACGCCGATTCCCACGAAGCCATCGCCGACTTGCTGCGGGTGCAGGTCACCGCCCTCGACAGCCTGAAGAAAAAGCTCGGCACGCCGATGGGCCGCCAGAGCAAAGGTGTGCCGCAACCGTTCCAGGCAGATGCCTGGCGCAGCCAGTCTTCCCTGACGGGCCTGGAAGCCAGCCTCGCCGCCGCCCGGACTGTGTGGGAAGGGGTCGACAACAAAGGCCTGCGCGGCCTGTTGCCGAGCGAGCAGAAACCCTTGGCCGACAAGATCGACGCCGCTTACGCCGCGTCCCTGAAACTGTTCGCCAGCAACCAGCGCTCGCTGACTGAAATGCTCAACGACGATGCCGGACGCCAGCAACTCAACGATATCTACGACAGCCTCAACGTCGTCCATCGCCTGCACGAAGGCGAACTGGCCAAGGCGCTGGGCATCCAACTGGGCTTCAACGCCAACGACGGTGACTGATGAGGGCAAGTGCCATGCTGCGACGACAGGCGCTGACGTTAGGTAGTTTGCTGCTGGGGGCAGTGACATTGGGCGGCTGGACGCTGTTCAGGCAGAAGGACAAGAGCCCGCTGCTGCTCTCGGCGCGGGACGATGGCGACGGCAAGCACTTCGCCGTCGGTTATCGGCTGGATGGCACTCGGGTGTTCGCCACCCAGGTCGGCCAGCGCTGCCACGACATCATCAATCACCCGACGCTGCCGATGGCATTGTTCGTCGCCCGCCGCCCGGGCACCGAGAGTTACCTGATCGACCTGCGCGACGGCACGCTGCTGCAAACCGTGGCCTCGCAGCCGAACCGGCACTTCTACGGTCATGCGGTGATTCACCAGAGCGGCGACTGGCTGTACGCCACCGAGAACGACACCTCCGATCCGGGGCGTGGCTTGCTCGGCGTGTACAGGTTCGAAGGTGAACGGCTGGTGCACAGCGGCGAGCTGTCGACCCATGGCATCGGTCCGCACCAGGTGTCGTGGATGCCCGATGGCGAAACCCTGGTGGTGGCCAACGGCGGCATTCGTACCGAGGCCGAAAGCCGGGTTGAAATGAACCTCGACGCCATGGAACCGAGCCTGGTGCTGATGCGACGCGATGGCACTTTGTTGAGCAAGGAAACCCTGGCCCAGCCGATGAACAGCGTGCGCCACCTGGGGATCGCCAGCGACGGCACTATCGTCGCCGGTCAGCAATTCATGGGGCCGTCCCACGAATCGTCGGAACTGCTGGCGATCAAGCGGCCGGGGCAGCCGTTCGTGGCCTTCCCGGTGCCCGAGCACCAATTGCAGGCCATGGGGCATTACACCGCCAGTGTCGCGGTGCATAGCGAACTGCGGCTGGTCGCCTTGACCGCGCCACGGGGCAATCGGTTTTTCATCTGGGACCTGGACAGCGGCGAGGTGCGCCTGGATGCGCCCCTCCCCGATTGCGCCGGGGTCGGTGCGGTGGCTGACGGGTTTGTCGTGACCTCGGGTCAAGGACGGTGCCGGTACTACGATTGCCGTCAGACGGATCTGGTTGCCAAACCGCTGGAGCTGCCTGCGGGGCTCTGGGACAACCATCTGCATCTGATGGCGTAACGCCGCGCCCACGGCGTGCGCATTCCCCTGTAGGAGCAGCCGGTCGACGCTCGATTGCTCGCGAAGAACCTGAGAACACCACGGGGGGCCAGGCATCCAGCGTTATCGTTAACGTCCATCGCGAGCAAGCTCGCTCCTACAGGGGATCGGGTAACCCGGAAACATCCATTGGAATCAACCGCGCACTCGGAGTAATGTTCCAGGCTGTATGCCCTGATTTTCTCCAAGGAAGTGGAAATATGCTGCGTCGCCGCATGTTGATCATGTTGGGTGTTGTTCTGCTGATCGTGCTGGTCCTGGCCGGTTACAAAGCCTTCTCCATCTACACGATGATCCAGGGCTTTTCCGCGCCGAAACCGCCGATCAGTGTCGCTGTGGCCACGGCCACCGAACAGCCGTGGCAAGCCCGCCTGCCCACCGTTGGCACGCTCAAGGCGTCGCAAGGCGTGGACCTGAGCCTGGAGACCGATGGCACCGTCATCGATTTGCAGTTCGAGTCAGGACAGAAGGTCAAGGCCGGTCAACCACTCCTGCGACTCGACAGCGCCGTGGAAAGTGCCTTGCTGGAAACGGCGCTGGCCGACCTTGGGCTGGCCCAACTCGATTACGGTCGCGGTAGCCAACTGGTCGGCAGCCAGGCCATTTCCAAAGGTGAATTCGACCGACTTTCAGCGGTGCAGAAAAAGAGCAAGGCCTCGGTCAATCAACTCAAGGCTGCGCTCGGCAAAAAAAGCATCGTCGCGCCCTTCAGCGGGACCATCGGCATTCGTCAGGTGGACATCGGTGACTATCTCGCCAGCGGCACCATGATTGCCACCCTGCAAGACCTCAGCAGCCTCTATGTAGACTTCTTCGTGCCCGAGCAATCGATACCGAAGATCGCCCTCGGCCAATCGGTGCAGATCATTGTCGCGGCCTACCCGACACAAACCTTCCCCGGCACCATCAGTGCGATCAACCCGAAAGTCGAAAACAGCACGCGCAACGTTCTGGTCCGCGCCACCCTGGCCAACCCCGATGGCAAGCTGCTGCCAGGCATGTTCGCCAGCCTGCAGGTGATGCTGCCCGACCCTCAGCCACGTATTGTCGTGCCGGAAGGTGCGATCACCTACACGCTGTACGGCAATTCGCTCTACGTCGTCGCGCAGAAAAAAGCCGAAGACGGCAGCCTCGAAAAAGACGACAAGGGCCAGCCGATCCTGATCGCTGAACGGCGTTTCATTGAAACCGGTGAGCGCCGTGACGGGCAGGTGATGATCATCAAAGGTGTGCAGAACGGCGAAAAAGTGGTCACGGCCGGCCAGATCAAACTGGACAACGGCGCCCACATTGCCATCAGCGACGACAAGACTTTAGCCGAGAAGAACAGTCCGCCGCCCGTGGACTGATCAAGGAATCCCCATGGCTTTTACCGACCCGTTCATCCGCCGTCCGGTGCTCGCCACCGTGGTCAGCCTGTTGATTGTGCTGCTGGGCTTCCAGGCCTGGAGCAAACTGCCGCTGCGCCAATACCCGCAAATGGAAAACGCCCTGATCACGGTGACCACCGCTTACCCCGGAGCCAACGCCGAAACGATCCAGGGCTACATCACCCAACCGATGCAGCAGAGCCTGGCAAGCGCCGAGGGTATCGACTACATGACCTCGGTCAGTCGCCAGAATTTCTCGGTGATCTCGATCTACGCGCGCATCGGCGCCAACAGCGACCGCTTGTTCACCGAGCTGCTGGCCAAGGCCAACGAGGTGAAAAACCAGTTGCCCCAGGACGCCGAAGACCCGGTACTGAGCAAGGAAGCCGCCGACGCCTCGGCGCTGATGTACATCAGCTTCTTCAGCAATGAGTTGAGCAATCCACAGATTACCGACTATCTGTCACGGGTCATCCAGCCAAAACTGGCAACCCTGCCGGGCATGGCCGAGGCCGAAATTCTCGGCAACCAGGTGTTCGCCATGCGCCTGTGGCTGGACCCGGTGAAGCTCGCCGGTTTCGGCCTGAGCGCCAGCGACGTCACCGACGCCGTGCGCCGGTACAACTTCCTCTCCGCCGCCGGCGAAGTGAAAGGCGAATATGTGGTCACCAGCATCAACGCCAACACCGAACTCAAATCCGCCGAAGCCTTCGCCGCGATTGCGCTCAAGGTCGACGGCGACAGTCGGGTGCTGCTCGGCGATGTGGCGCGGGTTGAAATGGGCGCGGAAAACTACGACTCCGTCAGCTCCTTCGGCGGCACGCCCTCGGTGTACATCGGCATCAAGGCCACCCCCGGCGCCAACCCGCTGGATGTGATCAGGGAAGTGCGCAAGATCATGCCGGACCTGGAAGCCCAGCTGCCACCGAACCTCAAGGGTGAAATCGCCTACGACGCCACGCTGTTCATCCAGGCCTCGATCGACGAAGTGGTGAAAACCCTGTTTGAAGCGGTGCTGATTGTGATCGTGGTCGTATTCCTGTTCCTCGGTGCGCTGCGCTCGGTGGTCATCCCGGTGGTCACCATCCCGCTGTCGATGATCGGCGTGATGTTCTTCATGCAGATGATGGGTTACTCGATCAACCTGCTGACCCTGCTGGCAATGGTGTTGGCCATCGGCCTGGTGGTGGACGACGCGATCGTGGTGGTGGAAAACATTCACCGACACATCGAAGAAGGCAAGACGCCACTGGATGCCGCCATCGAAGGCGCCAGGGAAATCGCCATGCCGGTGGTCTCGATGACCATCACCCTGGCCGCGGTCTATGCGCCGATCGGGTTCCTGACGGGGTTGACCGGGGCGCTGTTCAAGGAATTTGCGCTGACTCTGGCCGGGGCGGTAGTCATCTCCGGCATTGTCGCCCTGACCCTGTCGCCGATGATGTGCGCCTTCTTGTTGCGCCACGACGAAAACCCCAGCGGCCTGGCCCATCGCCTGGACCGGATTTTTGAAGGACTCAAGCGCCGTTACCAGCGCCTGCTGCACGGCACGCTAAACACCCGGCCGGTGGTGCTGGTGTTCGCGGTGATCGTGCTGTGCCTGATTCCGGTCCTGCTCAAGTTCACCAAGTCGGAACTGGCCCCGGATGAGGACCAGGGCGTCATTTTCATGATAGCCAACGCCCCGCAAACGGCCAACCTCGACTATCTGAGCGCTTACACGGATGAATTCATCGACATCTTCAAGGCGTTTCCCGAGTACTACTCCTCGTTCCAGATCAATGGTTTCAACGGTGTGCAGTCGGGAATCGGCGGCTTCCTGCTCAAACCGTGGAACGAACGCAGCCGTACACAGATGGAAATCCTGCCCGAGGTCCAGAGCAAACTGGAGAGCATTTCCGGGTTGCAGATCTTCGGCTTCAACCTGCCCTCCCTGCCCGGTACCGGTGAGGGGTTGCCCTTCCAGTTCGTGATCAACTCCGCCAACGATTACGAGTCGCTGCTGCAAGTGACCGACCGGGTGAAAAAGCGCGCGATGGAATCCGGCAAGTTCGCTTTCGTCGACCTCGACCTGGCGTTCGACAAGCCCGAAGTGGTGGTGGATATCGATCGCGCCAAGGCCTCGCAGATGGGCGTGTCCATGCAGGATCTGGGCGGTACCCTGGCAACCCTGCTCGGTGAAGCGGAGATCAACCGGTTCACCATCGAAGGACGCAGCTACAAAGTCATCGCGCAGGTCGAGCGGCCGTTCCGGGACAACCCCGACTGGCTGAACAACTATTACGTGAAGAATACCCAAGGTGAACTGCTGGCCCTGTCGACCCTGATCACCGTGACCGACCGCGCGCGTCCACGGCAGCTGAACCAGTTCCAGCAACTCAACTCAGCCATTCTATCCGGCGTGCCGCTGGTCAGTATGGGGGAAGCCATCGATACCGTGCGTCAGATCGCTCAGGAGGAAGCGCCGGTGGGTTATGCCTTCGACTATGCCGGCGCTTCCCGGCAATACGTCCAGGAAGGCAGTGCGCTGTGGGTCACCTTCGCCCTGGCACTGGCGATCATTTTCCTGGTCCTGGCCGCCCAGTTCGAAAGCTTCCGCGATCCGCTGGTGATTCTGGTCACCGTACCGCTGTCGATCTGCGGCGCGTTGATTCCGCTGTTTTTGGGCTGGTCGAGCATGAACATCTACACCCAGGTCGGCCTGGTGACCTTGATCGGGTTGATCAGCAAACACGGGATCCTGATCGTCGAGTTTGCCAACCAGTTGCGCAAGGACAAAGGCCTGACAGCGCGCGAGGCGGTTGAGGAAGCCGCAGCCATTCGCCTGCGTCCGGTGTTGATGACGACCGCAGCCATGGTATTCGGCATGGTGCCGTTGATCATCGCCACCGGTGCGGGCGCTGTCAGCCGGTTCGACATCGGCATGGTGATCGCTACGGGGATGTCGATCGGGACATTGTTCACGCTGTTTGTGTTGCCTTGCGTGTACACATTGCTGGCAAAACCCGATAAACCTCAAGAGCACCCGTAACCCCCTGTAGGAGCGAGCTTGCTCGCGATGGTCGCCAACGATAACGCGTGTTTGCTGGATAACACGCGGTGTTCTTGAATCCATCGCGAGCAAGCTCGCTCCTACAGGGGGTGGCACAAGTTTTGAGACACGGGAAAATAAAAGGCCTCGCATTTGCGAGGCCTTTTATTTGGGCTTCAATCGGTTCAACTCTTTGGCCTCAGTCCTTGAGAAAGTCCGAACATGAGCAGCAATAAATCATGATCGGGTTGGGTAACCACGGTTGCCTTGGCAACCCGTGGCAATGGACAACGCGCATCCGCGTTCATCGAACTGAGGACGCGCGGGCGAGGCTGCTCCCAAACCGCCAGCGCCAGTGAGGCAACTGCCAAGGCTCCTATCAAAAACAAACCTCGTGCAATTTCGAGTTTCATTGCTATAAACCCTTGATAGCGCTGCCAAACGCCTTGTCATAAAAGTAGACGAGTTTTTGCCAGTCCGTTGTGCTGAACGACGAGTGGCGACGCAATTGCTTCAGGTCATGCACTGCCGCATAACGGGCGGTCAACCGTTGGCGGCACTTCTCCAGATCGATCAAGGCAACCTCGACCCGGGCTTCATCGCCTTCACCGGTTACACGGACGAAGACGTGCTTGCTGTAGAGACAGCTGTGCTGCCAACGCCCCTTGTGCATGCGGGCCAGATTCTCGGCCAGCGCCTTGAGCACGCGGTCATGTATCGACTCACCGTGACGTTCGCGACCGCCACCGGCGTACCAGTGGTCGATTTCCTCGAATCCGTCCAGCGACCTGGTCACCAGCAAGGCGCGCCACTGGTGCTCGAGATCGCGTTGTGCGCCGCAGTAGATTATGTCCGGAACGCTGACATCGATCAGGCGCAGGCCGATCAGAGCATCACGCTCGCGCAACACAGTCGGCCGCCCGAACGGGTACCGCAAGCTGCGATAGATATGCCCGACCTGACGTTTGGTGTAGAGCAGCTGCCCATCGCTGCCCATGACGCGCTCCACGCCACTTTCTCCACCGCGGCGGACATTGGGTTCTTCAACCCATTCCCCGCGCAGGTTCCAGAAGTAGTCGAAACGATCCCGGGACACGACATCTGCTTCTGCCGCACAGTGCACTGCCATCCGTTACCTCTTGCGTAATACGTAAACTCGCCACATGGCATAGAACGGTAAGAAATCCAGGCGTTGCTGGATGCGGAACCCCGCCTGCTCGAACTCCTTTTCGACGGTAGCAGCCGGTAACACAAATCTGTTTTGGTAACTTTCATGCCCGCGGTGTCCCTCGAGCCGCTTGCGTTTCCAGGCTTTGAAGTTGCCGTCCACCCACAATGAAAGAATCACGCTGTCGCGGGTGACGCGCTCGAATTCACGCAAAATGGCCAATCGATGTTCGGCTTCACCGATGTGGTGGAGTAAGCGCATGCAGAAAATGCTGTCGACCGCGTTATCGGGCAGGGCGATCTCGAAAGCAGAAGTGTGCAAGGGTTGTACCCGTTTCACCACGTCGGCGGGTTGCGCCTGCAGGGCCGTCGCGATCATCGACTCGGAGTTGTCAGCCCCGATGATGGCGCGATTGGCTTTTTCCGCCAGCAATGGCCAGAAACGCCCCGCCCCACAGGGTAAATCGAGGACCAGCCCCGGTTCCCCAACCAGTTTGAGCGCCTGTCGCGCCAATTGCTCGTCACGCCAGTGGGACAGGCGGCGAGCGAGGCCAGCCTGATGTTTGCGCAAGTAGCGCTGAGCGTGTTCATCGTCGTACTTTTTCGAAAAATCGAGTTTGATCGGGCCATCCATCATCAGGTCTCCAGAACATCTGATGGACTTACGATAGGCAGTGCCGTGTCGGCGTCAAGTCATGCATTTGTGAAAAATTTGTCATGTAAAACATCAAATCGTTTCAAGATTTTACATAATGGCAGCACTAGCACTGGGCCACCACGGAAACGCTCGATCAAATCGCGCTCCGGCTCAATGCCACCTGAAAGCGGCAGCCATTGGGTTCCATGTTCGTGAGAGTGACGGTCCAGCCCTGGTTTTCGCAAATCCGTTGCACCAGCGAAAGCCCCAGCCCCAGGCCTTCGCCGCGCTTCTCGTTGCCCCGCACGAATGGCTGGAACATCGCTTCGCGTTTTTCCTCAGGGATGCCGACGCCACTGTCCTCGACCACGAAACCGGTGGTCGTCAAGGTCAAGCGAATGAACCCCTGTTCGGTGTAATGCAAGGCGTTACGCAGCAAATTGCCCATGACCGCCTGCAGAAGGGTGGCGTTGTAGCAGGTGGCTGCCGGCTCCCCCGCGTCGAAGATCAGGCTCAACCCTTTGGCCTCGATCGGCTCGCGCCAGATCTGGAGCAGTCCGTCGGCCACCTGGCTCACGGTTTGCTGCGGTGAGACGCTGGCGTCGTCACGTTGCGCGCGGGCCAGCATCAGGAATGTTTGCACCAGCTCACGCATTTCTTCGCAGGCTCGGGCGATTCGCTCGACCTGAGCACGACCCCGTTGATCGATACCCGGATTTTCCAGCAACAACTCACAGGAACTGGCCAGCACCATCAACGGCGTACGCAGTTCATGGCTGACGTCACTGGTGAACAAGCGCTCGCGGGACAACGCCTGGCGCAAACGCCCCAAGGTAGCGTCAAAAGCGACGGCCAGCTCCCCGACTTCATCGGCGGCGTAATCCGGTGCCAGCGGTGGTGCCAGCCCCAACAACTGGTCGCGGTGACGGACCTGACGGGCCAGCCGCACCACCGGCGCCATGACCTTGCGCGCCAGTACCCAGCCGAGAAATACCGCCAACGCCAGGCTCAGCACGAAACCCACCAGTACCACGGCAAACAGCACCCGCTCGCGCTCCTCGAAATCGCTCTGGTCCTGCATCAACACGTAATGTCGGCCTTCGACGACCTCGACCATCGCGTGGTACGACAGCTGCTCGCGAAACACTTCGTGAAAACCAGGCTCCAGGTGGCGCAAATCCTTGGGCAACTCGAAGTCACCCGGCCCGCCACTGAAATAGAACAGCTGGTCCGGCTCCGGGCGATGTCTCCAGTCCGACACACTGTCCATCAGCAGCAGGCGTTGCAGATCACCGCCCAGACCCGCCGAAATCAGTTTTTCTTCCACCAGGTGCACGGTCGCCACAATGCCCATGGCGAAGGCCCCTGCCACCAATGCGCTCATCAGCGCAAAGGCGATGATGATCCGTTGCGCAAGGCTCTGTCTAAACTCCATCACGGCCCTCGGCCAACCGATAGCCCACACCGTGCACGGTGTGCAGCAAGGGCTTGGCAAACGGTTTGTCGATCACCTGGCGCAATTGGTGGACATGGCTGCGCAAGCTGTCGCTGTCCGGGCAGTCGTCGCCCCACAGCGCCTCTTCGAGAATTTCCCGGCGCAGGACGTGAGGACTTTTCTGCATCAGCACGGCCAGCAACTTCAGGCCTACCGGATTGAGTTTCAGCAGCCGCCCTTCACGGATGACTTCCAGGGTGTCGAGGTCGTAGCTCAGATCGCCAACTTGCAGGGTGCGGCGACCGCCACCCTGGGCCCGCCGCATGACCGCTTCGATGCGCGCCGCCAGTTCGGACAGGGCAAAGGGTTTGATCAGGTAATCGTCGGCACCGGACTTGAAGCCTTGCAGGCGGTCGTCCAGTTGATCGCGAGCGGTGAGCATGATCACCGGTGTGTCGCGGCGGGCGTCTTCGCGCAGGCGCTTGCACAGGGTGTAGCCGTCGATGCCGGGCAACATGATGTCGAGCACGATCAGGTCGTAATGCTCGGTGGCCGCCAGGTGCAGACCTGACAATCCGTCCTGCGCGCAATCCACGGTATAACCCTTGAGCCCCAGGTAATCGGCCAGATTGGCCAGGATATCGCGGTTGTCTTCAACCAATAGAATTCTCATGGGAACCTCCTGCGTACACAGTAACAGCCGTCTTGGCCCGCGCAGCTTAAGGCCAAGCGAGGCGCAGGGCCAGAACTGCGTGCAGATGAAAACCCCGCGGCGCATCGGTGCGACCACCAAAAACCGGGCAATAAAAAACCCCGCCTGCTTTCGCAGGCGAGGTTTTCATTACGGGGTAAGGCTGGCTTACATCATGCCGCCCATGCCGCCCATACCGCCCATGTCTGGCATGCCGCCGCCAGCTGGGCCGTCTTCCTTGATCTCGGCGATCATGGCTTCGGTGGTGATCATCAGGCTGGCAATCGACGAAGCCGCTTGCAGAGCCGAACGAGTCACTTTGGCCGGGTCCAGGATACCCATTTCGATCATGTCGCCGTATTCGCCGGTCGCAGCGTTGTAACCGTAGTTACCCGAACCCTGCTTGACCTTGTCTACAACCACGCTTGGCTCGTCGCCGGAGTTGGCAACGATCTGGCGCAGTGGCGCTTCAACAGCGCGACGCAGCAACTGGATGCCCACGTTCTGGTC
>Ga0247818_10001190_pt1 | contig 16330 bp, 16 predicted proteins | sample 13C_Glucose_Day1_FD_192424 | JGI IMG/M metagenome (GOLD analysis project Ga0247818, IMG submission 192424) | Soil microbial communities from agricultural site in Penn Yan, New York, United States - 13C_Glucose_Day1 | ecosystem: Environmental > Terrestrial > Soil > Agricultural land | place... | reverse complement strand
TCCTTCTGGTCCCGGCCTTCGGAAACATGGTCCCGGGAGCTCACAGAAGCGCGTCCGCCACCGCGGCCCCGGCGAACGAGAGCCCGAGCCCCGCACCGACGCTGAGCACCAGATATCCCCCCGCCACCGCCAGCCTGCGAGCGGAGGCGAGCGTCAGGAGTTCGTAGGAGAAGGTCGACCACGTCGACAGGGCCCCGCAGAAGCCGGTCGCCAGCAGCAGTTGGAGCCGCGACCCCAGCTCGCCGTCCGTGGCGCCCTGGGCCACGAACCCCAGCACCAGGCAGGCGGCCGCGTTTGCCGCGAGCGTGCCCCAGGGGAAGGAGCCACCGAGGCGGTACTTGGCGTCGATCCCCAGCAGGTAGCGCACCGGTGCCCCGACGAGTGCCCCGGCGAGCACGAGCAGCAAGTCGGTCATCGGGCACCGTCCCGCACGCGATGGTCGCTGCCCAGGGCCGCGTGGGCGGCCAGCGCGCCCGCCGTCACTCCCACGAGAGCGGCCACCACCGTCAGCAGGAGACTGCCCGTCGCATAGCCGGGCCGGTCCGCCTCGTACAGCTGGCGCACCCCGTCCGCGTAGTGCGAGAACGAGGTGAAACCGCCCAGTACCCCGGTGCCCAGAAGAGGGCTGACCATCCTGGGGGCCGCCGGGAAGCGCAGTTTCAGGGTCACCATCAGGATGCCCATCAGGAAGCAGCCCAGGGCGTTGACCAGCAGGATCGTCCAGGGAAAGTCCGTCGGGCCGGTGGGCCAGAGGAGTTCGGCACCGTAACGGGCCGCGGCCCCGGCGGCGCCGCCGACCGCGACTGCGGCCACGACGGAACCCTGGACGCCGGGATGGTGGTCCGGGTGCGTGCGGGTGTGCAGAGCCATCTTCTGGAGCATGCAGACACCGTATGGGGTCAAATCGGACGACTTCTGCGCGGCGCGGTCGTGGTGGGGGGTGAGGCTCGAACGGCGCATCTGAAGTCGACGGAGCCCTGCATATGACATTTTCTGGGCATGACGCCCATGTCTCTTCCATTCCTGCAAGGGGCATGGGGCAGTCCGCACGTTCTCCTTCGGAAGGCTGGAGCCACCGGTGCCTGTCGCAGAACCGGACATCGTCGGAAGACTGCAGAGGCGAGAACCCTCCGGTTTCCTTCTGGCATCGGTCCGCGGGGTGGGCCAGGTCGATCTCCAGCCCCTCCTCTGGACCGGTGTCCTCATCCTCGCCGCCCTCTGGAGCGCCGGCTGGCGCATCGGCCTCTTCGCGACCCTGGGCACCCTGATCTCCACAGCCACCGCCTACGTGCTTCGCGTGGACCGGTCGAATATCGCCCTCGGCCTCCAGGGCTACTGCGGCTGCCTCACCGGAATCGCCCTGGTCACCTATCTCGGGCACCATCCCGCCACCTATGTGCTGGCGGTGGTCGGCGCGATCGTGTGCACCCTCCTCACCGCGACGCTGACGACCTTCCTCTCGCCGTACGGACTGACCGCGCTCACCGCGCCGTTCTGCCTGGTCTCGGGCGTCATGGTGCTCGGTGCCCCGTCCTTCGGCCGGATCTGGCACGGCGCCCCCAAGGCGGTCTCCGACCCGACCTCCGGAGACACCGGGATCTCCTGGAGCGATCTGTGGCACGCCTTCTTCACCAACGTGTCACAGATCTTCCTCGTCGACGCGTGGTACGTCGGGCTCATCATGCTCGTCGGGCTGGCCCTCGCCGGCGTACGGGTGTTCCTGTACGCAGCGGCGGGCAGCGTCATGGGCATCGTGGCCGCCTGGGCGCTCGGCGCCCCGACCGCGCAGATCGCCCAGGGCATCTACGGATACAACGCCGTCCTGGTCGCCATCGCCCTCGGCGCCGTTTTCCTCACCGGCACGGTCGCCAACGGCGTCTACGCGCTCTTCGGAGCCGCCGCCACGACCGGCCTCACGGCGTCACTGACCTCGCTGTTCAAACCCTTCGGCGGCCACACCTTCACCTGGCCGTTCATCCTCACCACCTGGGCGCTCATGGCCGCGGTCCCTCTGCTGCCACGCCTTCGCCGCAGCGCCTGAACCACCCGCCCCCATCCTGAGGAAGGTACCGACGATGAACCTCGCCCCCCGCGAGATCGACAAGCTGTTGGTGTACGTGGTCGCCGACCTGGCCCGCAAACGCCAGGGCCGTGGGCTCAAGCTCAACTACAGCGAGTCCGTCGCGCTGATCACCGAGGCCATTCTGGAGGCGGCCCGCGACGGCAGGAGCGTCGCCGACTGCATGGAACTCGGCCGGCAGATCGTCGGTGAGGACGACACCATGCCGGGCGTACGCGAGATGCTCGGGCTGCTGCAGGTCGAGGCGTCCTTCGTCGACGGCACCAAACTCGTCTCCTGCCACGACCCCATCGGGGGCTGAGCCGTGGCCGACTGCCGCCGCGTCGTCGCCGTGTACGGCCACGAAGCCGGCGACGGCCAAGCGCTGCGCGACTTCGCGGGCCCCGACGTGCTCGTCGTTCCAGGCGGACGCGAACTGATCCGCGCGCTGGCCGGGCTGAGGCGCTCGGGCGAAGAGGCGTGCGTCGTCCCCATGACGCTGGGCAGGGACCCCGAACTCGTCGCGGACACCGCGCGTACGCTGCGCGCGCTGCCCGCCGGACAGACCTCCGGGACCCTCCTCGCGCAGCCGTTCGGAACAGCGCGGCATCTGATCGCCTGGCTGCGGGCGGCTGCCCTCCGTGCGCCGAAGACCTCGGCGCTGCTCGTCACCGCCCCGACCGGTGGGCTGTACGACGACGCCGAACTCCACCGGATCGCACGGCTGGTCCACGGCTACGGCAGCCATCGTCTGGTCGAGGTCGCGCTGACCGGCGGCGACCCGGACCTTGCCGAGGGGATCCGCCGCTGCGGACTGCTCGGCGCCTCCCGGGTGACCTTGCTTCCCGCGGCGTTCCAGCTCCCGGAGGCCCCCGGCGTACCGGGTGTCGAGGTCACGTCCGCGGGGCCGACTGTGTCCAGAGCGGCACTGGCCAGGGTCCTCGCCGAGCGGGTGGCCGAAGCCGGGCTGCGCTGGAGCCGTGGGCGGGACGACGGCATCGCGACCGGACTGACCGCCGCGGACGACCACGGGCACGCGCACACGCATCCACCGGGGGAAGGCCACGACCACGGCCATTCCCACCCGCACACGCATGACCACCCGCACGGCCATGGAACGGGCCACCTCACCAGGAGCACCGTATGACATTCCGCCAGAAGTACGTGTACGGCGAGGAACCGATCGAGATCAACGCCGGCCGCCGGACCACCCGGCTCACCGTCGAGAACACCGGTGACCGCGCGATCCAGGTCGGGTCGCACTACCACTTCTTCGAGGTCAACTCCGCGCTGTCGTTCGACCGGCAGAAGGCGCTGGGCATGCACCTCAACATCCCCGCCGGGACCTCCGTACGCGTCGAACCCGGCGGAACGCGCGAGGTCGAGCTGTGCGAGTACGCCGGCACCGGGCGGCTGGTCGGCTTCAGCGGGCTGCTCAACGGCAGCCTCGTCTCGCACCCCGCCCGGGTCGAGGCCGTCCGCAGGGCGATCGAACGGGGCTTCGCCGGCGCGGAGGAGAGCACGGCGGGCAGGCCCACCGCGGGTGGGAGCGGCGGCACGAGCACGGACAAGCCCAGGAAACAGAAGGACACCAAGCAGAAGAAGGGTTCGCGCTGATGCCCATCCTGCCGCGCAAGCAGTACACCGACATGTTCGGTCCGACGGTCGGCGACCGTTTCCACCTCGGCGACACCAACCTCGTCGTAGAGGTCGAGAAGGACTACAGCGAGGGGCAGTACGGGGACGAGGTCCTCTACGGCGGCGGCAAGACCATGCGCGACGGCATGGCCTCCGACCCTCAGGCCACCAGCGCCCAGGGCGCCCTCGACACCGTCATCACCAATGTCGTGGTCATCGACCCGGTCGTCGGCGTCGTGAAGTGCGACATCGGGATCAAGGACGGCTTCATCGTCGACATCGGCAAGTCCGGCAATCCGCAGACCCAGGACAAGGTCCACCCCGGCCTGATCATCGGCCCCGGCACGGAGGCCATCGCAGGCGAGCACCTCATCGCCACGGCGGGCGCCATCGACACCCACGTCCACCTGATCGCCCCACAGCAGGCCGAGCAGGCACTCACCAACGGCATCACCACGCTCATCGGCGGCGGCACCGGCCCGACCGACGGCTCCAACGGCACCACCTGCACTCCCGGGCCGTACAACATCGGCAAGCTGCTCCAGGCCGCCGAGAGCATCCCGGTCAACATCGGCATCATGGGCAAGGGCAACGGCAGCCTCCCCGAGGCGCTGAACGAGCAGGTCGTCGCCGGAGCCTGCGCCCTGAAGGTCCACGAGGACTGGGGCGCCACCCCCGCCGTGATCGACAACGCCCTGAACGTCGCCGACGAGCACGACGTCCAGGTCGCCATCCACACGGACAGCCTCAACGAGGGCGGGTTCTTCGAGGACACCCGCTCGGCGATCGACGGACGGACCATCCACACCTTCCACAGCGAGGGCGCGGGCGGTGGTCACGCCCCCGACATCATGCGGGTGGCCGGGGAGCCCAACGTTCTGCCGTCCTCGACCAACCCGACGCTGCCGTACACCAAGAACTCCGTGGACGAGCTGCTGGACATGGTGATGGTCTGTCACCACCTCAGCCACGACATCCCCGAGGACGTCTCCTTCGCCGACAGCCGCGTCCGGGCCGAGACCATCGCCGCCGAGACGGTACTGCACGACCTCGGCGTGATCAGCATGTTCTCCTCCGACTCGCAGGCCATGGGCCGGGTCGGTGAATCGGTCACCCGTGCCTTCCAGACCGCCCACCACTGCAAGGACAAGCTCGGTCCGCTGGAAGGCGACTCCGAACGCAACGACAACCAGCGGGTCCTGCGCTACCTCGCGAAGGTCACCATCAACCCGGCGATCGCCACCGGCATCTCGGACCACGTGGGCTCCATCGAGAAGGGCAAGATCGCGGACATCGTGCTCTGGCCCATCCACTCCTTCGGTGCCAAGCCGAAGATGGTGATCAAGGGCGGCATCGTCTCCTGGGCGCAGATGGGCGACCCCAACGCCTCGCTGCCGACCCCGCAGCCCGTGATCTACCGTCCGATGTTCGGCCAGTTCGGCAGGGCCCAGCAGGCCACGCACGTCACCTTCATGTCACAGGCGGGCATCGCCGCCGGAGTCCCCGCCGAGCTCGGCCTGGAACGCAAGGTCCTGCCCGTGCTGCGCACCCGGACCATCGGCAAGCACAACATGATCCGCAACGACGCGCTGCCGCACATCAAGGTCGACCCGGAGACGTTCAAGGTCACCCTCAACGGCAAGGTCGCCACCATCGACCCGGCCGAGAAGCTCCCCCTCAACCACCTGTTCTTCCTGGTCTAGGCAGATGTACCAGGAGGAGAGCGACACCACGGGCCCCGGCGCGGGGGCGGGGACCGTCCCCGGGGCAGCGGCCACGGCGACCGCGCTCGGACACCTGCTGGTCAGCCTCCAGCTGACCGACTCCGCGTTCCCGAGCGGCTTCTACACGCTGTCGCACAGCCTGGAGGGCTTCGCCCACGCCAAGGCCGTCGACTCCGGCACGCTGTCCGCGCTGCTGGAGTCCCTGGTGCTGCACGGCGTCGGCCCGGCCGACGCCACCGCGCTCGCACTCGCCCACCGCGCCTGCCGGGCGGGGGACCAGGACGCCGTGGCCGCCGTGGACGAGCACCTTTTCGCCACCAAGCTGGGACGGGAGATGCGTCAGGCCGCCACCCGCACCGGACGCCAGCTCCTCGACCTGGCGAGCGAGGTCTTCGAACGGCCCGAGATCGAGGACTACTTCGCCCGGGTCGTACGCCGGGAGGCGCCCGGGACCCAGGCGGTGGCTGCCGGGGTCATCTACGCGGCGACCGGCGTACCGGTCCGCCAGGCGGTCGCCTCCGACCTCTTCGCCTTCTGCGCGAGCTTCGCGGGGGCCGCGCTCCGCCTGCGGCTGACCGACCACCGCAGGGCGCAGACCCTGCTCCACGGAGCCGTGCCCGTCATCGAGGAGGCCGTCGAGGCGGCACTGCGCCGGGAACTGCCCGATGTCGGTGCCACCGTCTTCGCCTCGGACATCATGTCGGGCCGTCATGAACGCGCAGAGGCGCGACTCTTCGCCAGTTGACCAGTCCCCCCCCACAACACACACGAGCCAGGGAGCATCATGGACGACAACGTACTGCGGGTCGGCATCGGCGGACCCGTCGGATCCGGCAAGACCGCGCTCATCGAGGCGCTGGTGCCGCTGCTGATCAGGAGCGGCCGCCGTCCCTCGGTCATCACCAACGACATCTACACGCAGGAGGACGCCCAGCACATCCGGCGCACCCTGGAGGGGATCCTGGAACCGGAGCGCGTCGTCGGCGTCGAGACGGGAGCCTGCCCGCACACCGCGGTGCGCGACGACCCCACGATGAACCTCGCGGCCGGTGCGGAGATGCTGGAACGCTTCCCCGACACGGACACGCTCTTCTACGAGTCCGGCGGCGACAACCTCACGCTCACCTTCAGCCCCGCCCTCGTCGACATCTTCCTCTTCGTCCTGGACACCGCCGAGGGCGAGAAGATGCCCCGTAAGCGCGGCCCGGGCATCACCGACTCCGACCTGCTGGTCATCAACAAGATCGACATCGCCAAGTACGTACGCACGGACATCGGCATCATGGAATCCGACGCCCATCGGGTGCGGGAGAACCGCCCGGTCGTGCTCACGGACTGTCTGACCGGCGTCGGCGTCGACGACGTCCTCGGCTACATCGAATCACGCCGGAAGGTGCTGATCTGACGTGCCGCCCACTCCGCTCCGTACCAGGCCCGACCGTCTCGACCCCGGCTACTACAACGCCTTGCGCCTCCCCCCGGAAGTGGCGGCCCTGGCGTCCGTACCGGACACGCTCGCCGTCGGCTCCCCGGCCAAGGTGGGCATCCTCGACCTGGCCTTCGCGGTACGGGGTGGGCGCACCGAACTCGTCGAGCGCTACCAGAAGTCACCCCTGCAGATCATGCGGCCGCTGTGGACCGACCCCGCCATGCCCGGCATGACCTATGTCTGCCTGATGGCGACCGGCGGCGGCGTCGCCCAGGCGGACCGCTACCGGATGGACTTCCGCTGCGGGCCCGGCAGCGAGGTCCACCTCACCACCCAGGCCGCCACCAAGGTCTTCCGGATGGAGCACGACTACGCGAGCCAGCGTGTACACATCACGGCGGACGAGGGCTCGTACGTCGAGTACCTCCCCGACCCCGTGATCCCGTTCAAGGACGCCCGGTTCTACCAGCGCACGGAGGTCACGGTCGCACCCGGCGCCACCGTCCTCCTCGGCGACACCGTCACGGCGGGCCGGCTGGCCCGCGGAGAACGCCACGACTACCGGGTCGTCGCGGCGGACCTGCAGATCACCCGGCCCGACGGCACGCTGCTGGCCATCGACACGCTGCGCCTGGAGGCGGACGCGGTGACCAGGGGGCCTGGTGTCGTGGGCCCGGGAACGTTCGCCGGCCACGACCACGTTTCCTCGCTCTACGTCGTCAGCGACCGGGCGTCGGCCTCCGAGATCGCCGACACCCTCCACACGGCACTGGCCGGACACGGTGTCCTGTACGGGGTGAGCGTGCTGCCGCGGGACTGCGGCGCCTGGCTCCGGCTTCTGGACGACAGTCCGGTGCGGGTCGCCGCCGCGCACACCGCCGCCTGGCACGCCGTGCACCGGCTCCTGACCGGCCGGCCGGCGCCCGCCACCCGCAAGCCGTAGCGCGCGCCTTCACCCCCGACCCGACGACACCCACGAGGTATTCGCCGATGAACACCGCTCCCGCGCCGATGCCCCCCGCGTACGACTCCGGGGACACCGCCTGGCTGCTCGCCTCCACTGCCATGGTGCTGCTCATGACGCCCGGACTGGCGTTCTTCTACGGCGGCATGGTGCGCACCAGGCATGTACTGATGATGATCAAGATGAGCTTCGCCGCGCTGGCCTTCGGCACGCTCCTGTGGTGGGTGATCGGCTACACGCTGGCGTTCGGCCCCGATGCCGGGGGTGCGGGACTCATCGGCAACCTCGACCACGTCTTCATGAACGACGTCGGTCTCACCTCACTCACCGGTCACATCCCCACGTACATCTACAGCACGTTCCAGATGGGCTTCGCCATCATCACCGTCGCGCTCATCAGCGGCTCGATCGCCGACCGCGCCACGATGAGGGGCTGGCTCGTCTTCGTCGTCCTGTGGCTGCTGATCGTCTACGTCCCGCTCGCCCACTGGGTCTTCGATCAGGACGGCTGGATCGTCAAGCACCTCGGCGCCCTCGACTTCGCCGGCGGCCTGCCGGTGGAGCTCAACTCCGGAGTCGCGGGCCTGGCCGTGGCACTCGTCCTGCGGGCGCCGCGCGACTTCGCCCGCCGGGAGGAACGGCCCAACAACATCCCGCTCGTCGTGATCGGCGCCGGGCTCCTCTGGTTCGGCTGGTTCGGCTTCAACTCCGGTTCCGCACTGAGCGACCAGGGCACCGCCGCCGCCGCGTTCATCAACACCCAGCTGGGCGCCGCGGGCGCCATGGTCACCTGGCCGCTGGTCGAGAAGTGGCGCACCGGCAGGGTCACCACCATGGGCGTCGTCTCGTCGGCCGTGGCGGGCATGGTGGCCATCACGCCCGCCTGTGGTGAGATCGACACCCTGGGTGCCGTCGTCACCGGGCTCGTCGTGGGCGCGGTCTGTGCCTTCGCGATCACGCTCAAGTACCGCTTCGGCGTGGACGACACCCTGGACGTCGTCGGCGTGCACGGGGTCGGCGGATTCATCGGACTGATCATGGTGGGCCTTTTCGCCACCGCCCGGATCAGCGGCCAAAAGGGACTCTTCGAGGGGGGCGGCTGGGCCCTGCTGGGTAAACAGCTCGTCGCGATCGTCTCCGTCATCGCGTTCTCCTTCATCCTGACCTGGCTCATCGCGAAGGCCGTCGACAGGACCGTCGGCTTCCGGGCGAAGGACGCCTACGACAACGTCCCCGGTGAGGAGGAGGAGCGCGCCTACGACTTCCGGACGGCGGAGGGGGTGGACGAGCTTGTCTCCGCCACCACCCCGGCGGGCGCGTCGGCGAAGAACGACGAAGAGGTACTCAGGAAGATCAGCGATCTGCTGCGGGCCAGGGGCACGCGGCACTGAACCCCCGCCTACCACGGGGTGCTCCGCTCCCGCCCGACCGCGGGGCGATGATGGACGGGTGCGATTCGAACCCATCACCTGGACCCGGCTGGCCCGGACCCTCGCCGCCCACGCCGACGGACTCGAACCGGCCGACGAGGGGTCCTGGCTGAGGATCGGCGTCGACGGCGCACCCGCGGCCCGCCCCGAGGAGGCCGCCGCCCACCTCGCCGCCGCGCTGCGCGCCCGGGGGCGTCCGGTTCTCACGGTCTCCACGGCCGGCTTCCTGCGCCCGGCCAGCCTGCGCTACGAATACGGCAAGGAGGACCCCGACTCGTACGCCGACGGCTGGTTCGACACCGGGGCGCTGTGGCGCGAGGTGTTCCGCCCGCTCGAAGCGGGCGGCAGCGGACGGGTCCTGCCCGATCTCTGGAACCCCGACACGGACCGGGCGACCCGCAGCCCCTACCAGGTGCTGCCCGAGGGAGGGGTGCTGATCCTGCACGGGCCGCTGCTCCTCGGCCGGTGGTTCCCCTTCGACCTCACGGTCCATCTGAGCCTCACCCCCGGTGCGTTGCGGCGGCGTACCGAGGAGAGCGAGCGGTGGACACTGCCCGCCTTCGAGCGGTACGAGACGGAGACCGATCCGGCCGGCGCCTCGGACACGGTCGTACGCGCCGACGACCCGCACCGTCCCGCCTGGACGGGGCTGGGCGGCTAGGGCGGTCCTGCCGGCCGCGGTCCCGGGGTTCCGCGCACCGGGCGGCCCCCGAGCGTCACGACCGTCCCTGCGGCCCGCCGGTCCGCGTCCGCCCCCGCGCGTTCACCGCACTCCTCAGCCCGTGGCCGGACGTCCCGTCGCCCGGCGCAGCGCGAGTGCCGCCATCGGCAGGAGCAGGCAGGCGACGACGGCGTTGAGCCAGCCGTAGCCCAGCCGGGACACGATCACACCGGCCAGGGCGCCGCCGACGCCGGCCGCCGCGTTCATCGTGAGGTCGGACAAGCCCTGTGCGGCGGCCCGCGCCGCCTGCGGCACGGAGTCGGTGAGGAGGGCCGATCCGGCGACCAGCCCCGCCGACCAGCCGAGTCCCAGGACGAACAGCCCGGCGGCCGTCCGGGCGTGCCCGCCCCCCGACGTGCCGGCCAACAGGGCGGCGAAGCACAGCAGTCCGGCGGCCAGACCGATGACGGGGAGCCGTCCGGCCCGGTCGGCGAGCCGGCCCATGAGGGGGGAGAACGCGTACATGCCCGCGATGTGTCCGCTGATGACCAGACCGATCAACTGGATGTCCGCGCCGTGGTGCCCCAGATGGACGGGGGTCATGACCATGACGGAGACCATCGCGGTGTGGGACACGGCGACGGTCACGAGCGCCAGCCGGGCCATCGGGGCCGCCCGCACCGCGGCGATGCCCGCCCGCAGCGACCGGTTCGCCGCGGTCTCCGTGCCCTCGGGGGCGAAGGCCCTGGCGGTCAGCAGCGGGTCGGGGCGCAGCAGCACGGCCACCAGGGACCCGGTGAGCAGGAAGATGACGAAGGCCCAGGCGAACGGGCCCGCGGTCTCGGGCACCACGGTGCCCCGGAACACCGCGCTCGCCGGGGCGGCGATGTTGGGGCCGAGCACCGAACCGATCGTGGTCGCCCAGATGACGTGGGAGATCGCCCGACCGCGCCGCTCGGGCTCCGCGAGGTCGGCCGCGGCGAACCGTGCCTGGAGGTTGGCCGACGAACCCGCGCCGAATCCGGCCATGCCGAGCAGCAGCAGGGGGAAGCTGCCCACGACCGAGGCGGTCACCACGAGGAGCGCTCCGAGCGCCCCGGTCAGATAGGCGAGGACGAGTCCGGGGCGCCGCCCCCGCGAGGTCATCAGGGCGGCCAGCGGCAGCGACAGCAGCGCGGTACCCGTCACGGACGCCGTGGGAGCCAGCCCCGACAGCGCCTCGGAACCGCTCACCTCGGCCGCCAGGACCGGTGCGAGGGCGATACCGACGGCCACGCCCAGGCCGCCGAGTATCTGACTGCCGATGAGCACGGCCGATGTCCGGCGCCGCAGGGCCGGCAGTTCGGCCGCCGTGATCCGGGATGAGGAGGAAGCTGTCGTCACCGCCGCAGTGTGCCAGCCCGTGCCTCCGGACGGCACCGGTCCGGCGCGGTGAATCGAGCAATACCGCAAGGGTGCGGCCTCCCGCACGGGCGGCCGGTGTTCAGAACAGCGGCTGCGGAAGTATTCCCTCGAGCGCCAGCAACTGCCGCTTCGTCTCCAGCCCGCCGCCGAACCCGCCGAGTCCTCCGCCGCTCTCCACCACCCGGTGGCACGGAACGACCACCGGCAGGGGGTTGGAGCCCATGGCCGCCCCCACGGCCTGGGCGGCGCCCGGTTGGCCGACCCGGGCCGCCAGGTCCCCGTACCCCACGACCGTGCCGTACGGCACGCCGGACGCCAGCTCGCGCAGCACCTCACGGTGGAAACCGGAGCTCAGCGACCAGTCCAGGCCGAGCGAGAACTCCCGCAGCTCGCCGGCGAAGTACGCGGCGAGCTGTCGCACCGGCTCCGCCAGCAGCGCGGAGTCCGGTGCCTCCACGGGCTCCGCGCCCAGCCGTGTCCCCAGCAGACCGAGCGTCGCGTCCCGGACCGCCGGCCGGGCGTGGAAGCCCACGGTCACCAGGCCCCGGCGGGTCGCGGCGAGCAGCAGCGGGCCGATGCCGCTGGGTACGACGGACCACTCCACGACCTGCTCGTTGCTCTCCACGACACCCACGGTACGGCCGGGCACCGACAACGCCGGCCCGCCGGTCCGCTCAGCGGGTGGCGTCCCGCACGATGTCGGGGTTGTTGGTGATGATGCCGTCCACACCGAAGCCGGCCACCTGCGCCGCCTTCGCCGCGTCGTTCACCGTCCAGGTGTTCACCCGCAGAGGCTTGCCGTGGGCGCCCTTCAGCTTCTGGACCGCCGCGACGTAGTCGGCGCCGATCGTCGTGTACGACGGATTGATCTGGTCGGTGAACGCCGCGTACGACGGCAGCTCGGCCACGGCGGGGGTGCCGAGGAAGCCCGTCACGACGTCCGGACGCAGGGCGTGGACTTTCTTCACACTCTCTGCACCGAAGCTCTGGATGATCAGCTTGTGCTTGACGTGGGCGCGGTCGAGCCAGCCTTCCTCACGCAGGACGCGCAGGGTCTCCTTCTCGATGCCCGGGTAGATCTCCGGGCTCTTGATCTCCAGGAGCAGCTTCTGGTGATTGCGCTCGAGCCGGTGCAGGTACTGCGTCAGCGTGGGCACCCGGGCGCCCGCGAATCCGGCGCCGAACCAGCTGCCCGCGTCCAGCTTCGAGATCTCCGCGGCGGTGAAGTCCTTGACCGCCCAGGGGGCACGGCCGGGGAAGACCTCCTCGGCGTCGGTGGTCCTGCCGAGGGTGGTGTCGTGCACGACGACCAGCACGCCGTCCTTGGTGAGCTGCACGTCGTTCTCCACCCACGCGACACCCAGGTCGTCCGCCGCGTCCACGGCGGCCAGGGTGTTCTCCGGGGCGTAGGCGGACGCGCCCCGGTGGGCGTAGACGACCGGGCTGTCCTGGGTTCCCGTCGCCTGCGCCTGGGCGGCGGGCAGCAGGAAGCAGGTGCCGAGCAGGGCCGCTGCTGCACCGGAGGCGGTTGCTGTGCGTACGGACACGTGTACTCCTCGCGTCGTGATGCGGACAGGTCGAGACTCGCACCCGATCCCCAACGGCGGGGAGGGTGATGATGGCCATGTTGTGAACGGAATGTTGGGTACCGGATCCCCGGAGGGTCCGGAGGCGGATAAAATGCCGCTCTTATGTTTGCTTGCCGGGCCTTGCCCTTTAGGGTCACCCCGAACCCGGGCACACCGCGAAGGGCGTACCAGCATGCAGGGCACAGTTGACGGATTCACCTACGGCGCCGTGACCCCGGTCACGGCGTTCCTCATGGCCTGCCTGGGTGCCGCGCTCGGCCTCCGGTGCACCACGCGGTCCCTGCGCGCGAGAGGCGTCGCCAGGGCCGGATGGCTGGCTCTCGGCGCCACCTCCATCGGCTCCGGCATCTGGACGATGCACTTCATCGCGATGCTGGGCTTCAGCGTCAGGGAGGCACCGGTCAGCTACGACAGGCCCCTCACCTACGCCAGCCTCGCCGTGGGCGTCGGAATGGTCGGCATCGGCATCTTCCTCGTCGGCTACCGGGGCGCGACCCGCATGGCACTGGTCACCGGCGGGACGATCACCGGTCTCGGGGTCGCCTCCATGCACTACCTCGGTATGGCCGGAATGAACTTCGGAGGAGTGTTCGAGTACGACACGCTCACGGTCTCGCTCTCCGTCGTCATCGCCGTCGTGGCCGCGACCACCGCGCTGTGGGCGGCCGTGTCCGTCCACGGCTTCCTCCCCAGCCTCGGCGCCAGCGTCGTCATGGGCGTGGCGGTGAGCGGGATGCACTACACCGGGATGGCCGCGCTCCAGGTGCACCTGCACCCCGACGCCGCACCCGCGCCGCCCGGTGAGGCGCCCACCTCGCTGCTCCTGCCGATGATGATCGGACCGGGCTGCTTCCTGCTGCTCGCCGCCGTGGTCGTGATGATCGACCCCCTCGTGGTGTCGGGGGGCCCCGAGGCGACGGGCCGGCGGCCGGGGCGGACGCCGCTGCGCGGGGGACCGGTCAGCCCGATCCCCGTCCAGCGCCGCCCCACCCCGCACTACGCGACCACGGCGCGCAAGGGCTCCCGGCCGCCGCGGAGCCGTTGATCCCCCGCCTTTGTCAGTGGGGGGTCGTACGGTGGTTGCATGCGGCCAGTCTCGAAGATCGAACGTTCGGTGGCGCCTTTCGAGGTCGTCAGTCCCTACCAGCCCAGCGGCGACCAGCCCACGGCCATCGCCGAGCTGGACCGGCGCGTCCGCGCGGGTGAGAAGGACGTCGTCCTGCTCGGCGCGACGGGCACGGGCAAGTCGGCGACGACCGCCTGGATGATCGAGAAGCTGCAGCGCCCCACCCTGGTGATGGCGCCGAACAAGACCCTGGCCGCCCAGCTGGCCAACGAGTTCCGCGAGCTCCTCCCGAACAACGCCGTCGAGTACTTCGTCTCGTACTACGACTACTACCAGCCCGAGGCGTACGTCCCCCAGTCGGACACCTACATCGAGAAGGACTCCTCGATCAACGAGGAGGTCGAGCGGCTGCGGCACTCCGCGACGAACTCGCTGCTCACCCGGCGGGACGTCGTCGTGGTCGCCTCCGTCTCCTGCATCTACGGCCTGGGCACCCCGCAGGAGTACGTGGACCGCATGGTCCAGCTCAAGGTGGGCGACGAGGTCGACCGTGACCAGCTGCTGCGCCGCTTCGTCGAGATCCAGTACACCCGCAACGACCTCGCGTTCACCCGCGGGACCTTCCGGGTGCGCGGCGACACCATCGAGATCTTCCCGGTGTACGAGGAGCTCGCCGTCCGCATCGAGATGTTCGGCGACGAGATCGAGGCGCTCTCGACCCTCCACCCGCTCACCGGCGAGGTCATCAGCGAGGACACCTCGCTCCACGTCTTCCCCGCCAGCCACTACGTGGCGGGCCCCGAGCGCATGGAGAAGGCCGTCACCGGCATCGAGAAGGAGCTGGAGGAGCGCCTCGCCGAGCTGGAGAAGCAGGGCAAGATGCTGGAGGCCCAGCGGCTGCGCATGCGCACCACGTACGACATCGAGATGCTCCGCCAGATCGGGACCTGCTCGGGCGTCGAGAACTACTCGATGCACTTCGACGGCCGCTCTCCCGGCACGGCCCCCCACACCCTCCTCGACTACTTCCCCGAGGACTTCCTCCTCGTCCTGGACGAGTCGCACGTCACCGTCCCGCAGATCGGCGCGATGTACGAGGGCGACGCCTCCCGCAAGCGGACCCTCGTCGACCACGGATTCCGGCTGCCCTCCGCGCTGGACAACCGCCCGCTGAAGTGGGAGGAGTTCCTGGGCCGGATCAACCAGACGGTCTACCTCTCCGCCACCCCCGGGAAGTACGAACTCTCCCGCGGCGACGGCTTCGTCGAGCAGATCATCCGGCCCACCGGTCTCGTCGACCCGGAGGTCGTCGTCAAGCCGACCGAGGGACAGATCGACGACCTCGTCCACGAGATCCGTGAGCGGACCGAGAAGGACGAGCGCGTCCTGGTCACCACCCTCACGAAGAAGATGTCCGAGGACCTCACCGACTACTTCCTCGAGCTGGGCATCCAGGTCCGGTACCTCCACAGCGACGTCGACACGCTGCGCCGTATCGAGCTGCTGCGCGAGCTGCGCTCCGGCGAGTACGACGTCCTGGTGGGCATCAACCTCCTGCGTGAGGGCCTCGACCTGCCCGAGGTGTCACTCGTGGCGATCCTCGACGCGGACAAGCAGGGCTTCCTGCGCTCCGGGACCTCGCTGATCCAGACCATCGGGCGTGCCGCCCGTAACGTCTCGGGCCAGGTCCACATGTACGCGGACAAGGTCACCCCGGCGATGGCACAGGCCATCGACGAGACCAACCGCCGTCGCGAGAAGCAGATCGCCTACAACACCGAGCGGGGCGTCGACCCGCAGCCGCTCCGCAAGAAGATCAACGACATCGTCGCGTCCATCGCCCGCGAGGAGGTCGACACCGAGCAGCTGCTCGGCACCGGCTACCGGCAGGCCAAGGACACCAAGGCCCCCGTCCCCGCACTGGGCGGCAAGGCCGGCGCGGGAGCCAAGGCGAAGAAGGACGGCGCGGTGGTCACCGACCGGCCCGCCACGGAGCTCGCGGGGATCATCGAAGAGATGACGGACCGCATGCGCGCGGCCGCCGCCGACCTGCAGTTCGAGGTGGCAGCCCGGCTGCGCGACGAGGTGGGCGAGCTGAAGAAGGAACTGCGGCAGATGAGGGAGGCGGGGCTGGCCTGACCTCTGAGGTCCGCAGTGTTGCAGGACCGACACAAAAACGGCCCTTCCCTCCTTCTCGCCCCGCGGGACTGCGTAGGGTGCGGGGAAGCCGCACACCGACGGGTGCGGGGCAAGCGGAGAGGGGACAGCGCGTGACGGTCAACATGACCAAGGGCCAGGCCATCAGCCTGCAGAAGAGCGACGGGGGGACCCTGACCGCGGTACGGATGGGGCTCGGCTGGCAGGCG
>Ga0247818_10001188_pt1 | contig 16339 bp, 16 predicted proteins | sample 13C_Glucose_Day1_FD_192424 | JGI IMG/M metagenome (GOLD analysis project Ga0247818, IMG submission 192424) | Soil microbial communities from agricultural site in Penn Yan, New York, United States - 13C_Glucose_Day1 | ecosystem: Environmental > Terrestrial > Soil > Agricultural land | place... | reverse complement strand
CATCGCCGGTTGTCAGTCCTCGCCAAGTGTCCCGCTGTGCGAGCCACCGCCTCCACCCCCGGCATGGATGATGATCAAGCGAGAGCCGAACTTGACCCAGCGACTGCTGAACGAATTGTCGCCACCGCCAACGACGGTGACGAAGCAATCCGGGCCCTGAGTGGGCTTCAGGACTACATCAACCAAGTTTGCAGGAAAGGAAACTGAGCGATGCCTACCTTCAAAGTCCGCACCTACGAAGAGAACGTAACCGTCGAAGCTGATTCGATCGAGTACTGCGCGGATGGTGTTCGCCTGATGTTCATCACCAACGGCAAGGTGACTGCAGGTTTCTCCCGCTACCTGTGGGTGCAAGAGGTGAAGGCTGAGCCAGAAGCACCTGTTGCCGAAGAGCCAGTTGCGCCTGAGCAGGATGAGTAACCATGACCGAGAAGGGTGCGACTGACTGGGAGCGGGTAGAGCAGCTTTTCCGCGCCGGCCTTCTTTCAGTGCGCGAGATTGCAGCTACATGCGGCGTGTCCCATACCGCAATCAACAAGCGTGCAAAGAATGCCGGATGGGAACGCAACCTCAAGGCGAAGATTCAGGCCAAGGCCGATGCACTGGTTTCCAAAGCCGAGGTTTCCAAGCAGGTTTCCACGGAGGCGCTGGCAACCGAGCGCGGAATCGTTGAGGCGAATGCCCAGGTCATTGCTGACATTCGGATTGCCCACCGCACAGATATCGGTCGTTCCCGTCGGCTGGCTATCAAGCTGCTGGATGAGCTTGAGTCCGTGACGGATAACCGCCAGTTGTTTGAAGAGCTTGGCGAATTAATGCGCAGTGAAGATGACAAGGGTCAGGACAGGCGCAACGACTTGTACATGAAAGTCATTGAGCTGCCGACCCGCACCAAAACAATGAAAGACCTGGGCGAAACACTGAAGAACCTGGTTGCCTTGGAGCGCCAGGCCTACAGCATCAATGACGAGGCGGCCCCGCCTGATGATCGCAGCAAGCTGACGGACGAAGAACTTGAGCGCCGCATCGCTCAGCTTGCCGGCCAATAGAGCTGAGCAGCTCGAATTACTCGCCTTGCTTGAAGAAAGGCAGCGCCGTGATGCGAAGCGTCGGTACCTGCTGCAGTTCGACACGCTGTACGAGTGGCAATACAAGTTCGTCAAGGCAACTGCCGATCACACGTCCTGCATGCTCATGGCGGCGAACCGTGTAGGCAAGACGCGAACCGGGCTGACGATTGACGCAATGCACCTCCTGGGGGACTACCCGGATGACTGGGAGGGCCACAAATTCGGCCATGCCCCGATGTGCTGGCTTCTTGGCTTCTCGATGGAGAAGACTCGTGACCTCCTGCAAACGCCTCTGTTCGGAACGCTGGAGGGTGGCAAGTGGTCCGGCGGCCTGGTGCCAGCCGATCGAATTGTTGGTCACCTTTCAGCCACTGGCACATCGGGCGCAATGCGTCAGATCACGGTCAAGCACGCATCAGGCGGCGTCTCCACCGTGCAGTTCTGGTCATACAGCCAGGGGCAGCACGCAATCATGGGCGACAGCGTCGACTGGTACCACATCGACGAAGAACCGCGGGACAAGGCTATTTACCCGCAGGTGCTAACGCGTACCGCCACCGGTGACAAGGGCAACGGCGGCCGGGGAATCCTGACATTTACACCTGAGAACGGGCGCACGGAGCTGGTGGTTCAGTTCATGGACTGCCCTGCCGAGGGTCAATACATCCAGCGCGCCACATGGGCCGATGCGCCGCACTTGACCGAGGACACCCAGCGCAAGTTGCTGGGCATGTATCCGGAGTGGCAGCGCGATATGCGCTCAAAGGGGCTTCCATTGCTCGGTACCGGCCTGATCTTCGACTTCAGCGATGAAGACATTAAATGTCAGTCGTTCCCATGCCCGCCGCACTTCTGGGTCATCAATGGTATGGACTTCGGCTGGGACCACCCACAGGCCCACGTGCAGCTATGGATCGACATCGAGGCCGATGTGATCTACCTGGCCCACGCCTGGAAGAAATCGCGCGTCACGCCATCAACGGTGTGGGGGACGGTCAAGTCCTGGGCCAAGAACGTACCAACCGCATGGCCTTCAGATGGCTTGCAGTCTGAAAAATCCTCGGGCGAGCAACAGAAGAAGGCCTATGTCGATGCGGGATGGCAGATGCTGGATGTTCACGCCACTTGGTCGGATGGTGGTGTAGGCGTGGAGATCGGCTTGGTTGAGCTGTACGAGCGCATGACCACCGGCAGGTTCAAGGTGTTCTCGCACCTAGCTGACTTCTTCGACGAGAAGATGAGCTACCACCGCGATGAGAACGGAAAGATCGTCAAGCTCAACGACGACATCCTATCAGCAACCCGATACGCCTACATGATGCGGCGCTTCGCCCAGCAGCGCTGGCAGCTCGAATCCGATAACTCCGGCCATTTCGAATCCAATTACGATCCCTATGCGGAGGCATAAGCATGTGCGGCAAAAAGATCAAAAAGCTGGTCAACAAAGTCGTTGACCTGGACCCTCTGCGCGGCGGAGACGTGATCCTGGAGGGTTTGGGCCTGCCCAACCTGACTGGTGAGAACACTGGCTTCCTGAACAAGGCCGAGCGCGACAAGGCCGCGGCCGAAGCCATGACCGGCTCGGGCACAGCCAGCACCAACGCGCCGACCACCAGCAGCGACTCAGTGCAGGCAGCCGTAGACGCCGAGCGCCGTCGCCGCCTGGCCCTTTCCGGGCAGAACGGCACCATCCTGACCGGCGCATCTGGCGTTCTGGGTGGTGCCAACACCAGCCAGAAAACGCTGCTGGGGGTGTAAGTTGGCTGACTCCCTGCGCGAACGCCTCGAACAGCGGTACAAGCGCCTGAAGGAAGAGCGCGATACCAATTGGCTGACTGAGTGGAAGGAGCTCGGCGATTTCATCAGCCCGCGCTCTGGTCGCTGGAACAACGAGGACACCAACAGCGGCAAGCGCCGGGACCGCAAGATCATCAACCCGCGGGCATCGTTTGCGGCCCGCACGCTAGGCGCTGGCATGCACACAGGCATGACCAACCCCGCGTCGCCGTGGGTCAAGTTCGGTACGCCAGACCCGTCGCTGATGGACTTCGCTCCGGTCAAGGAATGGTTGTTCGCAGCCGAGACGGCTATGCGTGAAGTTATGGCTCGATCGAACATCTACAGCGTCCTGCCCAACAGGTACACGGAAGAGGGTGTATTCGGTACAGCTCCGATGGTGATGCAGCCGGATGATGACGACCTTCTGCGCGCATACCCGCTGGCCGTGGGCAGCTACATGCTCGCCAACAACAGTCGCAACCAAGTGGACACGCTTTACCGCGACTTCCGCATGACTGCTCGCCAGATGGAGCAGCAGTTCGGCAAGGACAAGATGAGCCCGACTGCGCGGGGCTTTCTCGAGAAAAGCCCGGAGACCTGGATCGACATCTGCCACGCGATCGAGCCCAACGATGGCCGGGATGCCAAGCTCTCCGATAACGAGAACATGCCGTTTCGTTCCGTGTATTGGGAGAAGAGCAGCGATAAGGACTCGATCCTGCGCAAATCCGGATTCAAGACTTTCCCGGTCATGGCTCCGCGGTGGGATGTGCTGGGCGAGGATGTCTACGGAACCGGCCCTGGCTCTATGTGCATCGGGTCCACCAAGGCCGTGCAGCTGATGGAAATGCGCAAAGCCGAACTGCTAGAGAAGGGCGTCAGGCCCCCAATGGGCGCCCCATCCAGCCTCAAGGGCCAGCGCGCTTCGATCCTGCCGGGCAGCATCACCTACCTGAACGACATGCAGAACGGCGCCAAGTTTGCACCGCTCTATGACGTGCAGCCCGCATGGCTTGGCCAGCTGCGCGGTGAGATCCAGGCCGACAGCGAGATCATCGACACGGCGTTCTTCGTGGATCTGTTCCTGATGATCAGCCAGATGGACAGCGTTCGCACGGCATACGAGATCGCCACCCGCAAGGAAGAGAAGCTGCTGATGCTGGGCCCTGTGCTTGAGCGCCAGACCGATGACCTGCTCGACCCGCTGGTGGACATGTACTTCAACCAGATGCTGGAACAGTCCGTGCCGCGCTGGATGGGCCTGCTCCCTGGCGCCCCGTTATTGCCTCCGCCACCCAAGGAGCTGGCAGGCCTGGACCTGCGTGTCGAGTTCACCAGCATCCTGGCCCAGGCGCAGAAGGCGATCGGCGTATCCAGCATCGAGCGTGCAATTGGTTTCGCTGGCCAGGTTGCCACCACCACGCAGAGCCTGTCGCCGCTCGACCTACTGGATGCTGATGAGGCAATGCGGCAGTACTTCGAATTGATCGGCGTACCGCCGACCCTGGTACGTGCTGACGACATGGTTGCCCAGATCCGCGACCAGCGCGCCCAGGCGGAGCAGGCTCAGCAGATGCAGCAGGATCTCGGCAGCGTCATCCAAGGCGCGCAGATGCTCAGCGAGACGGACACATCGGGCGATAACGCCCTGACTCAACTTGCCGGGGCTGTTTGATGGACGGACTTGAAGACCTGGATGCGCTGCGTGAGGCGAGCGAGCAGGCGGAGCGAACTGAGCGTCAGAAGCAGGCCGCTGACTTCCGCTGGCTCATGAACGATGAGCGCGGGCGCAGATTCATGTGGCGCTTGATGGGGCAGTGCAAGGTGTTTGAACCCTCATTCAACCCCCACGGCGGGGTCATGAACTTCAACGAAGGCCAACGCAATGTTGGCCTTTTTCTTTTGGGCGAAGTGAATCAGCTGTGTCCGGCGCTGTTCCCGGTAATGGCTGCTGAGAACGCCCCCAAGCCTGTAGAGGATGAATCCAATTGAATCGCCTGATGATGAAACTGATGGGCCACGTCTTGATGAGCGAAGCCCCAGCCGACGGCACTACCTCAGGCGTGTCTGCGCCAGCAGCTGAGCCGGCACCGCCTACCACCGAATCCACGATGTTAACCCCTCCAGCAGCGCCAGCGGCCACCAACCCTAAACCCGAAGGTGAACAGGCAAAACCAGAGGATCCCGCGAAACCCGACGATGGCAAGCCGAAGGGGGAGCCGCAAGGCGCGCCAGAGGCTTACGCCAGTTTCAAGCTGCCAGAAGGCATGGAGCTGGATTCCGAGGTGTTGGGCGAGTTCACCGCCTTCGCCAAGGAGTTGAATCTGCCGCAGGACAAGGCCCAAAAGATCGTTGATTTCCAAGCGAAATTGGCGGCCAAGCAGGCTGACGAGTACCAGGCGGCAGCGCTCAAGCAGGGCCAGGAGTGGGCAAGCCAGGTCAAGAACGATCCAGAGCTTGGTGGCGACAACTACGAGAAAAGCGTAGCCAGCGCCGTGAAGGTAATTCAGTCGTTCGGCGATGACGGTCTGCGAGACCTGCTCAGCAACACCGGCCTGGGGAATCACCCAGCGCTGTTCAAGTTCTGTCACCGCGTAAGCCAGGCCATGTCGGAAGACAAATTTGTCATGCCCGGCAGCCAAACCGCTGCACCAAAAGAAATGAGCATCATCGACGCCTTCAAGTAAGGCCCTGAAACCATGTAGGAGATACACAGATGGGCATTCTCACCTCCACCATGCCGACCCTGATCGACAAGTTCAGCAGGGAAGACAGTCAGAAAAAGATCATGAAGATCGTCGAGCTGATGGCAAAGCGTAACGACATCCTCATGGACGCCGAATACCAGGAGTGCAATGACGGCTCCAAGCACAAAACCACCATGCGTTCTGGTATCCCTGAGCCAGCATGGCGCTTGTTCAACAAGGGCGTACAGCCAAGCAAGTCGACCACCGTGCCAGTACTGGACACCACCGGCATGATGGAAGACTACGGCAAGGTCGACAAAGCCCTGGCCGACCTGAGCGGCAATGCCGACGCCTTTCGTGTTTCCGAGAACATCGCGAAGCTGCAAGGCTTCAACAACAAGGCCTCGCGCTACATGTTCTACGGAAACACCGCTTCCGAGCCCGAGGCGTTCCTGGGCCTGTCGCCACGCTACAACGACAAGTCGGCTGAGTCGGGCGCCAACATCATCGATGCGGGGGGCACCGGTTCCACCAATGCGTCGATCTGGTTTGTGACCTGGGGCGAAATGACCACGCACCTTCTGTACCCGAAAGGCAGCGTGGCCGGATTCCAGCACAAGAACTTGGGCGAAGACACCGTCACTGACGGCAACGGCGGCGAATTCCAGGCGTATCGCGATCACTTCAAGTGGGACATCGGCATGTCGGTCCGCGATTGGCGCGCAAACGCCCGTATCGCCAACATCGACGTCACCACCCTAACCAGTGATGCGGCAACCGGCGCCAAGATCATTGAGCTCATGATCAAGGCCTACTACCAGCTGGACAACCCAGAGCAGGGCGAAGGCCGGACTGTCATTTACGCCAACCGCACCATGCAAACTTTCCTGCACTTGCAGGCCATGAACTCCAAGAACGTGAACCTGACCATCGGTGAATACGCCGGTAAGAAGATTCCTGAGTTCCTGGGCATTCCAATCAAGCGTGTTGACGCGCTTCTCAACACTGAAGCCCGCGTAGTCTAAGACTGCGCGGTTTCCCTCTTTCTGGAGAATCCATCATGCTTTTTGACGCAAAGCTGCTCATGTCGAACGCCCAGGCAATCACTGCCACAGCGGCATCGACTGACATCATCGACCGCGGCGACACCAAGGACGTTGGTCGCGCCGGTGATATTCCGCTGCTGATCCAGGTCGTTGAGGCATTCAACACCCTGACCAGTCTCACCATCGAACTGCAGGCCGATGACAACTCGTCGTTCAGCTCCGCGCGATCCCTGTTCCAGGTCGTGGTTCCGCTGGCCGACCTGAAGCTTGGCTACCAGACCCCCGTCATCACCCTGCCGCAGAAGACCGAGCGTTATCTGCGTGTCAATTACACCGTGACCGGCACCGCGCCCACTCTGGGCAAAGTAACTGCCGGCGTGGTCGCTGGAGTGCAGACCAATGCCTAAGCGCTATGAAGTGCTGGAACGGTCGTTCATCAACGGCCGGCTCTACGAGAAGGGTGAGACTGTCCTGCTGGAAATCGATAGCCCTGGCGGGAACCTGAAGCTGTCCAGCGGAAAGGCGTCCGCTCAGAGCGCGCAGGCGGCTGCTGATGGCTACAGCGCCGCTCGAAGCGGTGCCGGCAAGTTCGTCGTCAAGGATGCTGCCGGCCAGATGGTCGGCACCTTCACTGGCACCAAGGAAGAGGCCGAGAAGGAAGCCGAGCGCCTGAACCAGGGTGGCGCCATTGCCGTTGCTCAGGATGCACAGGGCGACCTGCCGGACGCCTGATCTACCGCAACAAACCTAGGGCCCTTCGGGGCCCTTTCTCATTTCTGGGGTTCCCGAATGCCAAGCGATATCGAGATCTGCAACATTGCGCTCTCGCGGGTTGCGCATACTCAGCCGATTGTCTCGTTCACCGAGAAGAGCAAGGCAGCTGAGCTGTGCAGCGTGTTCTTCAAGCCGTTGCGCGAATTGGTGCTTGCTGACTTCCCTTGGCCGTTTGCTGAGTCAATCGTGACCCTGGCCGACATCGGCAGCCCCGCGCCTGGCTGGGCGTATCGCTACCGATACCCGGCCGACTGTCTGAAGGTGCGGGAGATCATAATCCCCGAACAGCGCCGGCCAATGTCGAGCGATCAGCAGATCCCGTACAAGATTGGCTATGACTCAGGTGGTCGCGTGATCCACACCGACCAGGCAGAGGCCGGCGTGCGCTTCACCTTTCGCGTTGAAGACCCGACATTCTTCGACCCACTTTTCGCTGACGCCCTAGCCTGGCGCATCGGACAAGACCTGGCTCTGCCGCTGAGCTCTAAGCCAGACCTGCAGCAATACTGCCAGCAGCAGTATGAGATGGCGAAGACCCGGGCCCAGGGTTCGGCCTTTGAAGAATCACAGGACGATCCGGAGCCTGAATCCGAATTCGTGTCGGTGCGCTCATGACCAGTGCCTTGCAGCCAACGTTTGCTGCCGGCGAACTGTCCCCATCTGCCAGCGCTCGAACCGACATTGCACGGTATTACACCGGGCTCAAGCTGTGCCGAAACTTCATGGTCATGCCATATGGTGGAGTGCGAAACCGCCCAGGCACCAAGTTTGTGTGCGAGGTGGCGGACTCAACCAAGCTGACCCGCCTAATCCCTTTCCAGTTCAACGACGAACAGACATACATCCTGCAATTTTCTGATCTGCAGATGCGCGTCATCAAAGACGGAGGCCAGGTTATTTCTGGCGGTGTTCCGTACCAAATCGCAATGCCCTACACCCAGTTTGACTTGAAGCAGCTCAACTACACCCAGTCTGCCGACGTCATGACCTTTGCTCATACGTCGTACAAACCTCGGGAGCTGAGCCGCCTGGCCCATGACAACTGGACGACAGCCGAGCTGAACCTTGCGCCTAGCATTGCTCCACCAGCGTCGGCTACAGCCACCGCAACGGCTGGCACCGGGGCTACGCAATCCTGGCGCTATCAAGTCACCGCCGTGCTGGACGATGGCAACAGCATCGACGAGTCGCTGCCAGTAACATCAAACGCCGTGACGATCTTCGCCGACACCGCTTCGGCCACGATCGTCTGGCCGGCCGTGACTGGCGCCACGTACTACATCGTGTACAAGGATAACGCCGGCGCGGGGATCTACGGCTTCATCGGTCGTGCCACAGCGTTGACGTTTACTGACCGCAACATCACGGCCGTGAAGACCGACACCCCCCCAAACGGGGCAGATCCATTCGTGGGGGCCAACAACTACCCGGGCGCCGTTGGTTATTTTCAGCAGCGCCTGGTGTTTGCTGGAAGCAACCTCAGTCCTCAGACATTCTGGATGAGCAAGACCGGCTTGTTCAAGAACTTTGGCTACTCGATCCCGAACAAGGACGATGACGCGATCACCTTCACGATTGCCAGCACCGAAGTGAACAAGGTCCGGCACCTGATTGGCCTGCGCAAGCTTCTGGGGCTCACCTCGGGCGGCGAGTGGACATTCACAGGTGGCGACTCAGGCCTGACCGCTAAGTCGATTCAGGCCAGCCAGGAAGGGTATGACGGATCGGCCATAGTCCCGCCAGTGGTGGTGGGCAATAGCGCTGTCTATGTCCAGGCGCGTGGCAGTCGCGTCTCTTCGTTCGGCTACTCGCTTGAGGCTGACGGTTTTGCCGCCGGCGACCTGACCCTGTTCAGTGCCCACCTGTTCCGCGGCTATGAGCTGACCAGCGTTGCTTACCAGAAGATCCCTGACTCGATCGTCTGGTATGTGCGCGACGACGGAAAGCTGCTGGGCATGACCTACCTTCCTGAGCAACAGCTGGTTGGCTGGCACTGGCACGATACGGACGGTTTCGTCGAGTCAATCGCCTGCATCCCAGAGGGCCAGGAAGATGCCCTATACATGGTGGTGCGCCGGACTATTAACGGCGTGCAGAAGCGCTATGTCGAACGCATGGCTACGCGCCAGGTCCTGTCAATCGAGAATGCGTTTTTTGTCGATAGCGGTTTGACCTATGACGGTCGAAACACCGATATCTCAAAGACTATGCAGCTGACTGGCGGCGTTAACTGGATCTATCCAGAGGTGGTGACCATGACCGCCAGTGGGCACACCCCATTTACCGTTGACAGCGTTGGTGTTGAGTACGCAATTCGGTTTCAGGCCACCGATGTCTATGGCGAAGTCACGACAGCGGGGGTGCGGGTCCAGGTCACCAGCTACATCAGTCCTACGGTGGTATCCGTAAAGCTGTTGATCGTCTGCCCGGAAACACTGCGCGGCCACGCAATTGCTGACTGGTCGCGCATGGCAAAGACAATATCCGGGCTGAGCCACCTTGAAGGAAAGACCGTCTCCATCCTGGCTGATGGAAGCGTTCACCCGCAGCGCGTGGTTACCGATGGAAGCGTTGTCCTTCAGGAAGCGGCTGGCGTGGCCCATATCGGCCTACCCTATCAATCGGACATGGAAACCCTCGATCTGGAGCTCAAGAACGGGAACGAGACAGTGCTCGACAAGAAAATCGCTGTGACGTCGCTGACGGTGATGGTGGAAGAGTCGCGAGGGATCTTTGCGGGCAAGGACAAGAATTCTCTCTATGAGGCCAAGACTGAACGGGAAACCTACGAGCAAGCGCTCGACGCGATCACCGGGCAGGTTGAAATCAACATCTCCAACGATTGGAACGGCAAGGGGCGGGTATTCATCCGTCAATCAGACCCTCTGCCTCTGTCCGTGCTGGCCGTGATTCCAGAGGTGACCATTGGTGGCCGCTGAAGTCTTGCCCGTATCGGCCGAGGATGTCCCGGCCATCCTGCCCCTGGTGCGCCAGGCTGACATCGACGAGATTACCGAAGCCCTCGGCATTCCCATGGGAGAGGCGTTGCTCGACGCCGTCACCGACAGCCTCAACGCCAAGAAAATCGTCGTCAACGGCCAGGTGGTTGCCGTGTTCGGTGATGCAACCTACAGCATCCTGGGCTCCGTTGGTGTGCCGTGGCTGATCAGCACCGTGCACGTGGAGCGCCACGCCCGGGCATTCCTCAAGGTCTGCAAGCCGGAGGTACAGGGCATGCTTACCCGGCACGCTCACCTGCTGAATTACGTCGACGCCCGCAACACAGCCGCCATTCGCTGGCTGAAGTGGCTGGGGTTCGCCTTTGGCCCGACCGTCCCGTACGGGCCAAAAGGATTCCCGTTTTACCCATTCACATTGAATAGAGAGAATTGACTATGTGCTGGATGGCATTGATACCGGTTGCCATATCCCTGGTCGGCGGCATGATGGGGGCGCAGAACGCCAAGCAGCAAGGCGCGTTCACGTCCGGAATGCTCAACCGCAACGCCGCTCTGAAAGATCAGACGGCCGATGAAACCGTGTTCGCTGGTGACACATCAGCAGACTGGCAGCGCGTGCGAAGTGGGCAGGCGGTCGGCACGCAGCGCGCCGTGCAGGCCGCCAACGGCATTGACGTGAACAGCGGCAGCGCAGCCCAGCTGCAGGATGACACTGCCATGATTGGCGAGTTGGACGCGCTCACCATCCAGAACAATGCCGCACGCGAGGCCTACGGCTATCGCATCCAGGCCGACCAGGACCGGATAAACGCCATCCAGACGCGCACCAATGCCGGAAACAATGCCATGGGCTCAATCCTTGGCGGCCTCGGCAGTGCGTTCGGCTCGTTCGCAGGGGGTCGCGCATGAGGGTCCCGACGTTCGATACAGCCCAGGTCCAGCAGCAGCCAGGGCGCGCCGTTGAGTTGCGTGGCGTTGCGCCGGACAACTCAGGCATCGAGGCTGGCCTGCGCAGTTTCCAGCGAGGCGCCGAGATCCTTGTAGCCAAGGAGCGCGAGAAAGCCGACACAGCGCTGCTAATGGACGCCGATAACCAGCTGACCAAATGGCAACAGAAGACCATGTACGACGAGGGTGGCGTCTACACCCGCAAAGGCAAGAACGCCCTTGATGTAACCAACCAGACTCTTGAGCAGTTTGAGCAGGCTCAGGCAGAAATCGCCAAGAACCTGACCAACGATACGCAAAAAGCCCGCTACGCCCAGATTGTCGCCAGTCGGCGTAACTCGCTGTCGAATGATCTGAACCGCTACGAGTACAACGAGCGCCAGAATTACTACGGCCAGGTGGAGAAGGGCCAGCTTGAGACGTCTTTGCAGGGCGCCGCTCTCGAGTACCAGGACCCAGCCAAGGTTCAGTTGTACAGGCAAAAGATCGATGCCGTATTGGCGAGTCGTGCCGAGCGCCTCGGGCTGTCACCAGAGGCTGCGCAAGCTGAGCGCCTGGAAACGAACAGCTCCATGTCCACCGCGGTTATCCAACGCATGCTTGTTGACTCCCCACAGAAGGCCAAGAGCTACTTCGAATCCCTCAAGGGCACGATGACCGCCGAGGACCAGATCCGGGCCAGCAGCGGCATTGATCAAGGATTCCGCCGCTTGGAAGCCGAGGCCCGCCAGCGCCAGGTGGAGGCCCGCCAGATTCAGGCCATCAACCGCATGGAGCTGAGCAGTCGCGTACAGGACGCCAGCGCCGCCTACTCCCAGGGCCTGGACTTCGAAAACCCGCCAACCATCGCAGACTTCAGGGCGGCGTATGGCGACAAGGCCCAGGAGGAATACAAATCCTTCGCCAAGATCCAGGAAGTGGCCCCGGCCATCCGCGAATTTGCCACGGCATCGCCTGAAGATCGCCAGGAAATCCTCACCAAGTTCCAGCCAGACAAGGGCGGGATCGCGACCGAGGGCTTCAAAGAAGACTCGCAACTCTACCAGCACCTAACTGGTGTGGCAGTTGGCTTGCTCAAGCAGCAGCAGACAGACCCGGCCGGGTACGCGACGAAATACAGCCCGATCGTGCGCCAAGCGTTCGCCGCCGCCCAGGAAGAAGGAACGCCCGAGGCATACCAGGCCTATGCCGTTGCAACCATAGCAGAGCAGCGCCGTCTTGGCGTGATGCAGCCTCAGCTCCTGCCCAAGGAGGCTGCCGATCAGCTGGCCGCCAACTTCAACCAGCAGGTTCAGGGTGGGGAGAATGCCGCCGTCCTGATTGAGCAACAGGCCCAGCTATGGGGGAAAGACTTCCCGTCCGTGCTTCAGCAGGTCGGCACCAAGCTGCCGGCTGAGGCCCAGGTGATTGCCACCGGTTTGCCGAAGGATATCGCCGAACGGATGGCCTCGGTCGCCTCGATCCCGAACAAGGATTTGGATGTCGGCCTGCAAAAAGGCCAGAAGGACGAAATCAGCCAAAACGTTCAAGAGGCCATGATGCCATTCGCCGAGTCGTTGCAGGGCCAGGCTGGCGCAACCAGTACCTACAGCACAATGTACAAGGCAGCACTTCGCACGGCGACCTCCTACGTTCTCCAGGGGGAAAGCCCGAAGGATGCCGCCAAGCGGGTGGTGGATGGCATGGTCAATGACAAGTACGACTTCTTCGGCACCTATCGCGTCCCGAAAACCTTGGACACCAACGCCGTTAGCCGCGGTGCTGAGCGCGCACTGCAAACCATCAAGCCTGATGAATTGATGCCGTTGCCTGGATTCAAAGGCGTGTCTGACGAGGACAACGCTAAGCAACTGATCGACGCGCTGAAGTCCGGCGGCCAATGGGTGCCGACCAATGATGAAAGCGGCCTAGCCCTAACGCTCAACGGCTACCAGTTGCTGGGCAAGGACGGCAAGCCAATCGTCCGCACCTGGGATCAGCTGCAGATGGATGGCCTTGAAGATGCAGGCAAATACCGTGTCGCCCCGATGGGGATCATGCCATGACGATCTTTGCGGGTGATGCGCCGGTCCTGCGCCGGCGGACGATGCTCGACATCCCTGCAGACGCAGGCGAAGTGTTTGATGCGTCATTCGGCGGCGCATTCGACACCAACCCCACCAACTCGCTGGTCAGGACTGAAGAGCTGACCGAGCAGGAGCAAGGCCGGGCAATGGTCATGGGGCCGGAGTCCTACCTTGCCCCTGACCAAGGCCGCGCGGCGCCCGATACGCCAATGCTGGATGCTCAGGTAGCCAGGGATCGCGTGGCCGGCATGGGTCTGGAAATCAAGATTCCCGATCAGGGCATTCGCGAGGGCGCGCTTGATGTACTGGTCAACCGCCACCGCGAGCAGGCCGCCCGCCAACAGGTCCTGGCCCGGTCCGCCGGCGGCTCTATGGGCACGCAGATTGCCGCCAGCCTGGCCGCGTCATTGATTGACCCGCTGAATATCGCGTCGGCATTCGTGCCGGTCGTTGGGCCTGCACGGTATAGCGCCATGCTGGCCCGTGCATCTGGGCCGCTGGGGCGCGCAGGCATACGTGCAGGGGTTGGCGCGGTCGAGGGCGCGGTGGGTGCCGCCATTATCGAGCCCCTGCCGCTGATCGCCGCCAACATGGACCAGACCGAGTACGGTCTATCCGATTCACTGGCCAACATCGCTCTGGGTGGTGTGCTCGGCGGCGGCCTGCACACTGTGGGGGGCGCCGTATCGGATGCGCTGCGCCGCGGGCTGGCAACGGAGACACCAGCTGTTGACACCGTACTTAATTCCGCCCGCCAGGACTCGGCCCCGTCGTCGCTGCGCACCGCCGACTTTGACCGCCTATTTGACCAGGATCCGGAAGCGGCGCTCAGGGCAACACTGTCCCGGCAACTGGAGGCAGACAGCGCCAACTTGTACCGGAACGCTCAGCGCCAAGCCATCGACGAGATCCGTCCAGCTCTGACTGGAGAGCGCATAGGCAATGTAGCTGACCTGCACGCAGAGCGATTGGCGCTCACTCAGCAATCGATGAATCTGGACAGCACGTTCAAGGAATTGGCGAAGCAGTACCAGGGCCAGCGCATGAGCCGCAAGCAAGCTGAGCGCGCCGCCCGCCAGGACATCGCAGTGCAGCGCGAGCAGATCAGCGCCCGCCAGGCAGAAATCAACACCACGCTCGAGCGTAACCGTGCCGGCGAGTTTGACCACCGCGACCTTGGCCTGATCGAGCGCGGGGAGATCCCTGAACGTCTCCGCCCTCAGATCGAGGCCAGGGCCAAGCAGATCATGCAAGGCTACCAACAACGCCCGCTCGGCGCCGCCATCAGCACTGCCCGGCAAACCGCCGAGGCCGCCGATTGGACCGTGCGCGACAGTGCGTTGCGTAGCGCGGTGGCCCAGGCCGTGAGCGGCAGGGACATTGATGTCAATGCATTGTTCGACCTTGAGACCCCAGGCAAGGCCGGCGCCGCAATGGAGTATGTCAAGCGCCCAACGGCACGGCGAGTTGATCCGGAGGGCCAGGCCGAAAGCCTGCGCGCCGATGGTCAGGCAAAGGTCGATGATGTGGATGAGCTGGAGTCGGTACAGCAGGCATTCGACGAGGACGAAGCCCTGGTCAATGAAATGCTTGATCAACTACCCGAGGCTGACCGAGCCGCAATTATGGCCGCCGGTCGTGAAGAGGCTGAATTGGCCAGCGCCCAGGCCGAGCGGGCCGAGCGCTACTCGAAGGCATACCGCGCCGCCGCCGTGTGCGACATAAGGAACGGACAATGAACCCTTGCATCGACGCTGTACGGGCCGCCGCCGGCGACCTTGAGGACCAGGAACTGGTCGAGATTTTCGAGCTTTTGCGTGGGCGCACCAAGGAAATCATGGCCAGGGAGGGGGCGCTTGGCATGGAGCAAGCATCGCTCCGGGCTGCTGACGAGCTGGGCAGGCAGGCCCAGCAGGCCGCGTTGATCGAGCGCCGCAACGCGTTGATCAACCTGCGCCGGCGGAGTGAGATTGTTTCATTCGTGCGCAACAACTTCGCCGATCGCCCGGACCTGGGCATTGAATCGCTGCTTGTGGGCACCAACCTAGCCCGCCAGGGTTCGCGCCTGTCGGTGGCCGCCGAGCAAAAGGCGCTGGGTGATGCGTACATCGGCGGATTCGCCCATGACCTTGAAAAAAGAGATCTCGTCGCGGTCCTCGCGAATGGAGGATCTGATGTCGATATCGCGGATGCCCTGTGGAAGATCGGCAATGACCTTGACACCTCGAAGCTGAACGACCAGGTGGTCGATATCGCTCGGATCATCCAGAAGTACCAGGAGGCTGCGCGCATCGACGCCAACCGGGCCGGGGCCAGTATCGGCAAGATCCCGGGCTACATCGCTCGCCAGAGCCACGACAGCGAGAAAATCGGCTCGGCCGGCTTCGATAAGTGGGCCGCCGAGATACTGCCGCGCCTGGACCCGAAGACCTTCGACGGTGTGTCCGACGAAACCAGCTTTCTGCGCGGTGTATATAACGGCCTGGTCACCGGCAATCACCTGAAATCGCCTGACGCACCAAAGCCCAATGGCTTCAAGGGGCCGGCAAACATCGCCAAGAAGATCAGTCAGGAGCGTGTTCTGCACTTCAAGAATGGCGTGGCCTGGCACGAATACAACCAGCAGTACGGCACCGGTAACCTGCGCGAGGCGGTGCTGCGCGGACTGGATCTTTCCGGCCAGAACACCGCAATCATGCGCCGTCTGGGCACCAACCCCGAGGCAAACCTTGAAATGGCAATGGATGTCATCGCCTCAGACCTGGATAAGTCGGGCGACACTGCGGCATCGAGCAACTTCAAGACCGCCCGTGAAACCATGCTGAAAAACCGGTTCGCCGAGGTTAGCGGACAGACCCGGATCCCTGGCAATGCCTGGGCTGCAAGGGTCTCGGCCAACGTCCGCGCCTGGCAGTCTCTGTCAAAACTGGGTGGTGCACTGCTGTCGAGCTTTACCGACCTGCCGGTGGCTGCGAGTGAAATGCGGTACCAAGGGAAAAACTTTCTTGG
>Ga0247818_10001187_pt1 | contig 16340 bp, 15 predicted proteins | sample 13C_Glucose_Day1_FD_192424 | JGI IMG/M metagenome (GOLD analysis project Ga0247818, IMG submission 192424) | Soil microbial communities from agricultural site in Penn Yan, New York, United States - 13C_Glucose_Day1 | ecosystem: Environmental > Terrestrial > Soil > Agricultural land | place... | reverse complement strand
ATCCGCGCGCTGTTCCCCCACCGAGACACCTTGGTGCAGCGCGACGGTCGGGGCCCTGCCTCGGTCAGCCAGCTGCGCCGCGAGCTCACCGAGGTGCGCCAGCGTGGGTATGCCGTGGAGGACAGCTCGGTCAGCGCGGGCCTGTCGTCGGTGGCGCGGGCAGTGCTCGACCACACCGGCCACCCCGTCGCGGGCGTGGCGGTGACCTACCCCACGGCCGAGGTCGACGCAGCGGAGCGCGACCGCATCGTCGCCGCCGTCAGCCGAGTGGCGGCCACGCTGTCCGCCCGGCTGGGCGCCCGGCACTGAGCCCGGCACTCAGTCCGCCACCGAGTCCGTCTCAGTCCGCCACGGGGTACCGCCGTCGTGGCAGCCTGTAGCGATGGCACACGACCAGGACCCGTTGGTGACCGCTGTCGTGCTGTGCGGCGGCGAGGGGCGCCGGTTCGGCGGAGACAAGACCGCCGCCGACCTCGGCGGGACCAGCGTCCTCGATGCCCTGCTCACGAACCTGCCGAAGGAGTGGTCCGTCGTCTGTGTCGGCCCGCAGCGCCCCAGCCGGCGTGATCCCGTGACGTGGCTGCGCGAGGACCCGCCCGGTGGTGGGCCGGTCGCCGGCGTCGCGGCCGCCCTGGCAGCGGTGCGCACCGAGGTGGCCGTGCTGCTCGGCGGTGACATGCCGTATGCCGCCCCCGCCGCGGCCCGGCTCGCCGGCCACCTTCTCGACGCCCCGCCCGAGACTGACGCGATCGTGGGCATCGACCAGCACGGGCACGTCCAGCCGCTGCTCGCGGCATACCGCACCGCGGCCCTGAGCGCCGTGCTGCCACTCGACCCGCTGGGGGTCCCGCTGAAGCGCCTGCTCGACGGGCTGCGGCTGGTCGTGGACCCGGTCCCCGAGAAGGCGAGCCTCGACGTCGACACCCCCGAGGACCTCGAGGCGGCCCGCCATAGGCTCGGGCCATGAAGGCCATCACGATCCCGCAGCCAGGCGACGCCGACGCCCTCGTCCTCGCGGAGGTCGCCAGCCCTGACCCGGCTCCGGGCGAGGTGCGGATCCGCGTTGCGGCCGCCGGTGTCAACCGCGCCGACATCATGCAGCGCAAGGGCTTCTACGACCCGCCTCCCGGATCGTCCGCCTACCCCGGCCTCGAGGTGAGCGGCACCGTCGATGCCCTCGGCGAGGGGGTGGAGGGCTGGTCGCTCGGCGACGAGGTGTGCGCCCTGCTGGTGGGCGGCGGTTACGCCGAGCAGGTCTGCGTCCCGGAGGGCCAGGTGCTCCCGGTGCCGGCCGGCGTCACTCTCGAGGACGCGGCCGCGCTGCCCGAGGTCGTGTGCACCGTGTGGTCGAACGTCTTCATGACCGCCAACCTGCTGCCGGGGCAGACCCTGCTGGTGCACGGCGGCTCGTCCGGCATCGGCACCATGGCCATCCAGCTCGCCCGCGAGGTCGGGGCCCGCGTGGCGGTGACGGCGGGATCCTCGGCGAAGCTCGAGGCCTGCCGCGCCCTCGGGGCCGAGGTCCTGGTCAACTACCGCGAGCAGGACTTCGTCGAGGAGGTCCGGGCCGCCACCGGTGGCGCCGGCGCCGACGTGATCCTCGACAACATGGGAGCCAAGTACCTCGCCCGCAACATCGACGCCCTGGCTGTGAACGGCCGGCTCGTCGTGATCGGCCTGCAGGGTGGAGCACGGGCGGAGATCGACCTTAACGCCCTGCTGCGCAAGCGTGCTGCCGTCATCGCGACCTCTCTGCGGGCACGGCCGCCCACGGAGAAGGCTGCCATCGTGGCCGCGGTGCGCGAACACGTCTGGCCCCTGGTGGAGGCCGGTCGGGTGCGCCCCGTCGTGCACTCGCGCCACCCGCTCGCCGACGCTGCGGCCGCGCACCGCGAGATGGAGGAGAGCGGCCACATCGGCAAGATCCTGCTGCTCCCCTGAGTGGCCGGGGATCCTCGGACCGGGCGGTATCCTAGGAACAGCTAAGGGTTCCTGTGCGTCCTTGGAGGCGGGTTCGGCGCACGCCCGCTGTGCCGTACCCCGGCACCCGCACAGAATCGAACCCCGTGTCACCGATCGCCTCCTACCGGCGTCTGTTCGCCCTGGCCGGTCCCCTCTATGTCGTCACCGCCTTCCTCGGCCGGCTGCCGCTGGCCATGAGCCAGATGGGCACGCTGCTCCTCGTGTCCTCGGCCACCGGTTCGTATGCCGCGGGCGGCCTGGCCGCCGGCACGCTCGCCGTCGCCAACGCGGTCTGCTCCCCGGTGGCGGGGGCCCTGGCCGACCGGCTCGGCCAGCGACCCGTGGTGCTCGTCCAGTCCGTCCTCGGCGGACTTGCGCTGGCCACACTCGTGACCCTCGCCACCGCAGGGGCCAGCACCACAGCGCTGGTCGCGGCCGCCGGTGTCGCGGGCGCCCTGGTGCCACAGATCGGCCCCCTGGCTCGGGTCCGGTGGCGACCCATCACCCAGGACAGCGGCCACCACCAGCCGCGCCTGGTCGAGACGGCGTTCTCCTACGAGGGCGCCGCGGACGAGGCCTCCTTCGTGCTCGGCCCGGCACTGCTCGGCACCCTTGTGGCGGTGGCCGCACCAGGGGCCGGTCTGCTGACCGCTGCCGTCCTCCTCCTGGTCTTCGGCGTCTCGTTCGCGCTGCACCCCACGGCCCGGCTGGCCCACGCCGCCGGCCACGACCACCGCGCCGGGGGACGCGTGCTCACGCCGGTGTTCGTCGTGCTGCTGTTGGCCCAGCTGCTCATCGGCGTCATCTTCGGCTCCGTGCAGACCGGCACCACGGTGCTCGCCACGGCCGCCGGCCAGCCGGGCACGGCAGGGCTCGTGCACGCGGTGCTCGGCATCGGCAGCGTGGCCGCAGGTCTCGCGATCGCGGCGCTCCCGGAGCGGATCGGCTACGCCGCGCGGGTACTGGCCACCGCCGCCGCCCTGTTCGTCCTGGCCCTGCCCCTGCTGTGGACCGACTCCCTGCGGTCACTCGCGCTGGTCGTCCTCGTGCTCGGCTTCGCCGTCGCGCCCTACATGATCAGCAACTTCACCCTCGGCGAGCGAGCCGCCCCGGCCGCCAAGGTGGGTGCGGCCATGACCCTGCTCGCGGCGGCCACGGGCCTGGGCTACGCCGTGGGTTCCGCGACCGCCGGCCAGCTTGCGGACGCGTCGGGCCACACGGCCGCCTTCGGCGTCACCGTGGCGGCGGGCGCCGCGGCCCTCCTGCTCGCCGCCGTCGCCCAGCCGCTCCTGCGCGGCGTCGCACGGCGACCCGCGGCCGAGGACGCCGGGTCCACCGACTCGCCCGCGCCCGCCGTCGGCGCGGTGCTTGACGCCGGGGCGTGATACTCGGTATACATCCCTTCCACCAGCGGTAATACCGGGTATGTACCCGGCAGTTGCTGGTCGAGGGGACGACCAAGGGGGACGGCATGTCGGTGCGGCTGGGTCTGTTGGCGCTGCTCGCCGAGGAGCCGACGTACGGAGCCCGGCTGCGAGCCGAGTTCGAGGCCAGGACCGGGGGGACCTGGCCGCTCAACGTCGGGCAGGTCTACACGACCTTGGCCCGGCTGGAGCGCGACGGCCTGGTCGAGGCGGTGGGTGAGGACACCGAGGGGCGCATCGCCTACCGCCTCACCAGCGCAGGCCGGGCCGAGGTCGCCCGCTGGTGGCTCGCGCCGGTGGCCCGCGACTCCACCCCCCGGGACGAGCTCGTCATCAAGCTCGCCCTCGCCGTGACCGTGGAGGGCGTCGACGTGCACCGGGTGGTGCAGACCCAGCGCACGGCGACCCTGAAGCACCTGCAGGACCTCACACGTCTCAAGCACCGGGCCACGGCGGGTGACACCGACACCGACCTCGCGTGGCTGCTGGTCCTCGAGAACCTGGTCTTCGCGGCCGAGGCGGAGGTGCGCTGGCTCGACCACGTCGAGGCGCGGCTGGCCCGGGAGGCGGGCCGTCCGCGGAGGCGGGCACCCGGCATACCCACGCAGCAGCAGAAGAAGGACCACACCAGCACGTCAGCCTGAGGGGGCAAAGATGGGCACGACACCGATCCTGCGACTGGCCGAGGTCAGCCGCGTCCACGGCAGCGACACCACTGCGGTGCGGGCACTGGCGGGGGTGAGCATGGAGGTGCACGCGGGGGAGCTGGTGGCCGTGATGGGCCCGAGCGGTTCCGGCAAGTCCACCCTGCTCAACCTGGCTGGAGGCCTCGACGCGCCGACCAGCGGCCAGGTCTTCATCGAGGGCGACGCCATCGGCAGCCTCAAGGGCGACGCCCTCGCCCGCCTGCGCCGACGCCGGGTCGGCTTCGTCTTCCAGGACTTCAACCTCATCCCGTCGCTCACCGCCGCCGAGAACGTCGCCCTGCCGCTCGAGCTCGACGGACAGCGGGTGCGCCGGGCCCGCCGGCACGCCATGGCGGCCCTCGACCTGGTCGGCGTGCGTGAGCTCGCCGACCGCTACCCCGACGCGATGTCCGGCGGCCAGCAGCAGCGCGTGGCCATCGCTCGTGCCCTCGTCGGCGACCGCAAGCTCGTCCTCGCGGACGAGCCGACCGGGGCCCTGGACTCGCACACCGGCGAGGACGTGCTCCGCGTGCTGCGCGAGCGCTGTGACGACGGAGCCGCAGGCCTGCTCGTCACCCACGAGGCGCGCCACGCGGCCTGGGCCGACCGCGTGGTGTTCCTGCGCGACGGTGTCGTCGTCGACAGCACGGGGCAGGCCGCGACCGCGGACCTCCTCCTCGAGCCCACCGCCTGAGGGCAGGACATGACCACGCTCGAGACCGGGCAGCAGCAGTCACCACCCGAAATCGCGGACCGGCCCGCAACAGGTGGCTCCGAGCACCGCGCCACCCGGTTCAGCCGGTGGCAGGCGAGCTGGCGAGTGGCACTGCGGATGGCCCGGCGAGACCTGCGCCGCCACCGCGGACGCGCCGCGCTGGTGTTCCTCATGGTCGCCATCCCCGTCGGGCTGCTCGCCGGCGCCGCGACCCTCGGGGCCACCGAGCAGACCGACTCCACCGACCGCGTCGCCGCCCAGATGGGCCCCGGCCAGGCCCTGGTCCAGGGCCCCACCGAGGGCAAGCTCCAGCAGTCACCCGACCCCAGCCGCGGCGGCATGGGCTGGGGGTCGGACAACCCGCCCGCGGCGATCCCGGGGCTCACGGCCGAGGCCACGGTCGCCGAGAAGGCTGCCGCCGTGGGACGGCTCGTGGGGGGCACGGCCGTCCCGGTCGCCGAGACCGAGATGCGCTTCCTCACCGGAGAGCGCCGGGTCAGGGTCCGCGGCCTGGTCGTCGACCCCCGTGCCGTCGATCTCGGCCCCAAGGCCCACCTGACCGGGGGGAGGTGGGCAGACAGCACGACGGAGGTGGTCGTGACCCCGGCCGGTGTCGCCAAGGGGCTGCCCACCACCGGGGTCGCCACCCTCTCCGCGGGGGGCACTGAGACGTCGGTGACGGTCGTGGGGACGGCCACGGCCCTGAGCGAGCAGGGTGGCCAGCCCGATTTCGTGGTGCCCTCCATGCCGGGGCCTGCGAGCTCGGCGCCGGGCCTGGGCGGCTCGTGGATCATCGTCGGTGACCAGCCGGTGACCTGGCCGGACGTGCAGCGCCTCAACAGCTACGGCCTCACGGTCTGGAGCCGCGCGGTGCTGGCCGACCCGCCGCCCGACAGCGCCCTCGCCCCGGAGCTGCGGCAGCAGCAGTCCTTCACCCAGGACACCGGGCGGATGATCGCCGTGATCGGCGGCGTCATGCTCTTCATCATCACCACGCTGCTGGTCGGTCCCGCCTTCGCGGTGAGCGCGTCGCGGCAGCGGCGCACGCTCGCCCTCGCCGCCACGAACGGTGCGGAGACCCGTCAGCTGCGCCGCACCGTGCTCGCGCAGGCGCTCGTGCTCGGCGTCATCTCGGCCATCGGCGGCGTGCTCTTGGGCCTCGCCGGTGTGCGGGTCGGGCTGTGGTGGTGGGTGCGCAGCCACCCCTCGACGAGCTTCGCCTCCGTCCCGCTCGACATCCCGTGGGCCGCAATCGCGATCCTCCTGCCCTGCGCCGTGCTGAGCGCCGTGGTGGCCGCGTTGCTGCCGTCGCTGCGGCTCGGCCGCCTCGACGTCATCGGCGTGATGCGCGGCCAGAGCGTCTCGCCCCGCCTCAACAAGGCGCTGCCCGCGGTGGGCCTCGGCGTCGCCCTCGTCGGCGGACTCGTGGTGCTGTCGTCGGCACGCGGGTTCGCCCCGTCCGGTGAGGTGAGGATCGCGCTGGGGGCGATCGCCCTGGTGCTCGGAACCCTGTGCGTCATCCCGGCACTGCTGGTCCTGGCCGGTCGCCTCGCCTCAGTGCTCCCGGTGGCCCCGCGCATGGCGACCCGCGATGCTGCACGTCACCGGAGCCGTTCCGCCCCGACGGTGGCGGCCATCCTCGCCGGCGTGACTGCGCTGACCGCCTTCAGCATCGGCCTGGCCAGCGACACCAAGCAGCAGATGGCGACCTACCGGCCGCAGAACCTGCCCGGCGAGGGCGTCGTCTACACCGGTGACGCCGAGACGCGTCTCGCCGTCGAGGCGGGCCTGCGCGAGACCGCCACCGAGCTCTCCCGTACCCCGTTCCTGGTCGTCCGGCAGCCGGAGGACGTCTTCGCCCAGGAGCCCGGCTCGCCCAAGCAGCGGGTCGCCTTCGTCAGCGCCGTGCCCCCGGGCTGCACCCCGGCGACCTCGATCATCGTCGGCGGGCCGGAGAACCAGGGCTGCGTGAAGCTCGGCTCGCAGGCCTTCGACGACGACGGCCAGATCGGCGTCCTGCCGGCGGCGGAGATCGCCCGCAGGCTGGGGCTGACCGAGGCACAGCGGCAGGCGGTCGAACGAGGAGCCGTGGCCGTCGCCGTGCCGGGCCTGGCCGACCAGCCGTCTCTCCGGTTCGCGAACGGCACGTTCGTCATGGACCAGGCGACCTACACGGCCACCAAGGTCGAGGTCGGCCGCACCGACGAGCTGCCTGTGGTGCGGGTCGACCGGAGCCGGGTGACGCCCGGGGCGCTGCCGGGACAGGCCGGCGCACTGGTGACCCCGGAGACCGCCAAGCGGCTGGCCTGGGTCACCCATCAGGAGTCGGTGCTGCTGCGCGACCCCAGCGGAGCCATCAGCCGGGACACCGAGAAGCGGCTCGACGAGCAGGTGGGCGACGAGGGCGGCCTGCAGGTCGAGCGGGGGTTCCAGCGCTACGACGAGACGGTCATGCGGGTCATGATGGGCACCGCCGCCTTCCTCGTGCTCGTCGTCACGCTGATCTCGACCGCGTTGGCGATGGCGGAGCAGCAGACCGACCAGGGCACCTTCGCCGCCGTGGGCGCCACCCGGCGCACGCGCCGGGCGCTCGCAGCGTCGCAGTCGATGGTGGTCGGGTTCCTCGGTGCCATCCTCGGCGTGGCCGTGGGGTTGGTGCCCGGCATCGCCGTCACCTACCCGCTGACGGCGGACTCGAGCGGGGGCTCCTCCTCCGGACCGGGCACGGCGACAGGCCCGTTCCTGGAGATCCCCTGGCAGCCGCTGCTGCTCGTCGTCCTGGGGGTGCCACTGCTGGCCGGCCTGCTCTCGGCAGCCGCCGTGCGGACCGCGCCCGTCGTGACCAGGCGTCGCGACTAGGGTCGAACTGGCCAGTAACTAGCCGCGTCAACCTACGGCACCGTAGCCTCGCAGGAGAGAGGCTGACCCCCACCAGCCGAGAGGACGTTGTGCCATGACCGCGACCACCTGGAGCCAGACCGACCTGCTGCGCGAGCTGAGCCCCGTCGTCGAGGAGAACCTCAACCGCCACCTGTCGATAGCCAAGGAGTGGTTCCCGCACGACTACATCCCGTGGTCCGACGGGCGGAACTATGACGGGCTCATGGGCGGCGACCCGTGGAGCCCCGACGACGCCCCGATCAGCGACGTCGCGCGCTCGGCCCTGATCGTCAACCTCCTCACCGAGGACAACCTGCCGAGCTACCACCACGAGATCGCGATCATCTTCGGCCGTGACGACGCCTGGGGCGAGTGGGTCCACCGCTGGACCGCGGAGGAGGGCCGCCACGGCATCGCCATGCGCGACTACATGTTGGTCAAGCGCATGGTCGACCCGGCGCAGCTCGAGCGGTTCAGGATGACCCACATGTCCCAGGGCTACGAGTCGGCGCACTCGGGGGAGCTGCTGCACTCGCTGGCGTACGTGAGCTTCCAGGAGCTCGCCACCCGCGTCTCGCACCGCAACACAGGCAGGTTCACCGACGACCCGATGTGTGACCAGCTCCTTGCCCGCATCGCCGCGGACGAGAACCTGCACATGGTCTTCTACCGCAACCTCCTGGACGCGGCGCTGAAGGTCGCGCCCGACCAGACGGTCATGGCCGTCCGAGACGTGGTCAAAGGGTTCCAGATGCCGGGCACCGACATCCCCGGCTTCCAGCGCAAGGCCGTCGAGATGGCCGTCGCCGGCATCTACGACCTGCGCCTGCACAAGGACGACGTCCTCAGCCCGGTGCTGCGGTTCTGGAAGCTCTTCGAGCTCGAGAACCTCGGGGCCGAGGCCGAGCAGGCGCGCCTCGAGCTCGACGAGTTCATGGCCAACCTCGAGAAGCAGGCCCTGCGCTTCGAGGACAAGCGCGAGACCCTCAAGGCACGCATGGCGCAGCAGCGCTGAGCCGCATGGCGCAGCGTTGAGCCGTCAGCGACCGCGAGGCGTCAGCGACCGCGCCGGGAGGGCGGGAGCGCGGTGATGACCCCGAGCGGCAGCCCCGGGCAGGGGGAGAACTCCCACTCGCCGTGAGCCTCCTCCGTGGCCTGCTCCTTGGCTTCCTCCGTGGCCGCCCACCAGCGCTCCACCGGCAGGCCTCGGATGAGGTCACCCGTCACCCACCTCAGGTCCGACGACGTGACGACCCGTCCGGCTCTGTTGATGACGGCGCACGCCCTGCGCACCTGCTCCAGTGGGCCGAACATCCGCTCCTCGAACGTGCGCACCAGCAGGTCGAACCCCACCACACCGGCGAAGGCACCCTCGCGCCACAGGGGCCGCGTGAAGGTCAGGGTCTGCTGGTCGGTGCACAGGTAGTCGACGTACGGCCCGGTGATGTGGGCCGCCCCGGTGGCCAGCGGTACGGCATACCAGGGCAGGGTCGTGTAGTCGCGGAACCCGACGGCGCGCGGGTCCGTCTCCGCGGCCAGGCGCCGGGGGCTGGGCGGCGCCGCGTCCGGGTTGGCCGTCCACCACTCCAGCCAGTAGGGCGCATCGGCGAGCACGTCCGGTGCCATCACCACGCCTGCACCCGCCACCTTGCGCGCCGGGTCGGTCAGCAGCGCGTGGCACCTCGCCTCGATGGCGAGGTCCGACCGCCGGGGTGAGGCGACCACCAGCTGCTCCTCCGCCTCGGCTGCGATGCCGTCGAGGTCGGCGAACAACCCGGCGCACAGGTCGCCGACCAGCCGTGCCACATCGCCACCGTCCAGGTGCGCGCTCGGGTTCGTGCTCACATCAGCCTCCCTGTCCACACCTGGCGGTGCAGCGCCCTGACCGCCGAGAACATCTCCTCCACGTGGCTCTCAGCCGAGTGCCGAGCCCCGCCGGCATCGCCCGCCGCGATGCGGTCGACCAGCTCCGTATGCCGGTCGGCCGACTGCCCATCCGGCTCCGCCTGGGCGTGGGCGTGCCACAGCAGCATGCCGACCTCGCTCTGCAGCGCCATCTCCTCCCGGGTGAGGCGGGCCGACTGCGCCGCCGCCGCGAGCTCGAGGTGGAAGTTGCCCTCGGCGCGCCACCGCGCGGTTCCGGTGAGCGCCTCTCGGCCCGCGGCCCCGAGGCCGCGCAGTCGGCGCACATCCTCGGCGTCAGCCCGCAGCGCGGCGAGCTGGGCCGACATGCCGCAGATCGCCGCGTAGTGGTCGGCGAGGTCGCGCAGCTCTCCCAGGCCCATCCGGCCCAGGCGGGCCACGAGCGCCTGCTGGCCCCCATCGGCGGGCGTACAGACGAACGAGCCCCCGCCGCGTCCGCGCCTCGTTCGGATCAGGTTGTCCTGCCGCAGCGCGCCCAGCGCCTCACGCACCGTCACCGTCGCCACCCCGAACCGGTCGGCGAGGTCGCTCTCCGAGGGCAGCGGGCTCCCGTCGGGAAGGAGTCCGAGCGTGATCGCCTCGCCCAACCGTCTCGCGACAGCATCGGCCCTGCCCTGCGCCTCCAGCGGCGCGAAGACGGCGGCATACGCACCCAGCGCCAGGGAGGAGTCGGCCATGGGTGGGCACTCCTTCCCCTCGGGCAGCCACCGGCGCAGCAGGTCAGGGTGAGTCAACGGCGCATCTCGGTATGGCGCAACCTCTGGACACAAAACCTATGGCGCCATATGTTTTCGATCAAGTCGACAGCGCGAGGAGGCGAGAGGACATGGCTGCGTCCGCGGCAACCCCGGCGATCCTGCTCGCCGGCCTGCGCAAGGAGTTCCCCGGCAACCCGCCCGTCGTCGCCGTCGACGGGGCAGACCTCGCGATCGCCGACGGCGAGTTCTTCTCGATGCTGGGCCCCTCCGGCTCGGGCAAGACCACCGTCCTGCGGATGATCGCCGGCTTCGAGGTGCCCACCGCCGGGCGCATCGAGCTCGGAGGCCGCGACGTGACCGCGGCCCAGCCGTACGACCGCGACGTCAACACCGTGTTCCAGGACTATGCACTGTTCCCCCACATGAGCGTGCTCGAGAACGTCGAGTACGGCCTGCGGGTCAAGAAGGTGGGCCGCAGCGAGCGGCGCAAGCGGGCCATGGACGCCCTCGAGCAGGTGCGCCTGGCCGACCTGCCCGCCCGGCGTCCGGGCGCGCTCTCCGGGGGCCAGCGTCAGCGCGTGGCGCTGGCCCGGGCCCTCGTCAACAGGCCGAAGGTGCTGCTGCTCGACGAGCCCCTGGGCGCCCTCGACCTCAAGCTCCGCGAGCAGATGCAGGTCGAGCTCAAGGCGATCCAGCGCGACGTGGGCATCACCTTCCTCTTCGTCACCCACGACCAGGAGGAGGCGCTGACCCTCTCGGACCGCGTCGCCGTGTTCAACGCCGGCCGCATCGAGCAGGTGGGCACCGCGCGCGAGGTCTACGAGCAGCCCGCCTCGGGCTTCGTCGCCGGGTTCGTCGGGACCTCTAACCTGCTCACCGGCCAGGCCGCCGGCACCATCCTGGGCCGCTCCGGGGCCTTCAGCATCCGGCCCGAGAAGCTCACCGTCACCCCTCGCGGCCAGGCGTCCGGCGACGGCCTGATGCGCGCCCCCGGGACGGTCACCGAGGTCGTCTACGCCGGCCCCGTCACCCGCTACGTCGTGCTGCTCGATGCCGGGCCCAGCCTGATAGCGCTGCAGCAGAACGGCGCTGACGCGCGGGCCATGGCCTTCGACCGCGGCACCGCCGTCGACCTCCTGTGGCAGCCGGAGCACGTCATCGCCGTACCGGCCAGATCTGTCGACGCCCACCCTGCAGCCCCCGCCAACCACGCCCCCTGAAGCCTCCGCACACCCGAAGGAGCTCCCCGTGCGAAAGACCACACCAACCAGGCTCGCCGCCGTCGCAGCAGTGGCCGCCCTGGCCCTCGCCGGCTGCGGTGGCTCAGGCTCGCAGGGCACCGGCGGGGGCAGCGCTGCCCCAGGCGGCTTCAAGGTGCCCGACCTCAAGCCCCTCGACAAGCTCGGCACCCCCGAGGGCGAGGTGAGCGTGCTGGCGTGGCCTGGCTACGTGGAGGACGGCAGCAACGACCCCAAGGTCGACTGGGTCAGCGACTTCGAGAAGAGCAGCGGGTGCAAGGTCACCGTCAAGACCTTCGGCACCTCGGACGAGGCCGTGCAGCTGATGCGGACCGGCCAGTACGACACCGTCTCCGCCTCGGGCGACGCCACCTTGCGCTTCATCGCCGCGGGTGACGTCGAGCCCATGAACACCTCGCTGATCACCAACTACCCCGACATCTTCGACGCCCTGAAGAACCAGCCGTGGAACTCCGTCAGGAACGTGCCCTACGGCATCCCGCACGGCCGCGGGGCCAACCTGCTCATGTACCGCACCGACCTGGTCAAACCCGCGCCCGACTCGTGGGGAGCGGTCTTCGACAAGGCCTCGGCGCAGAAGGGCAAGGTCACGGCCTACGACTCCCCCATCTACATCGCTGACGCGGCGCTCTACCTGATGGCCACCAAGCCTGATCTCGGCATCAAGGACCCGTACGCCCTGGACAGCAAGCAGCTCGCGGCCGCGGTCGACCTGCTGAAGAAGCAGAAGGACAACGTCAGCGAGTACTGGTCGGACTACCTCAAGGAGGTCCAGGCCTTCAAGAACGGCTCCTCCACCGTCGGCACCACCTGGCAGGTCATCGCCAACGTGGCGCAGGGCGAGAAGGCACCCGTCGAGGTGGTGCTGCCCAAGGAGGGCTCGACGGGCTGGTCGGACACCTGGATGGTGGGCGCCAAGTCGAAGCACAAGACCTGTGCGTACAAGTTCATCGACCACATCGTCTCGCCCAAGCCCAACGCCGCCGTCGCCGAGTACTTCGGCGAGGCGCCGGCGAACAAGAAGGCCTGCCAGGAGACGGCGGACCCCAACCACTGCAAGGTCTTCCATGCCGAGGACGAGGAGTACTTCTCCAAGGTCCACTACTGGAACACGCCCATCTCGGCCTGTCTCGACGGCCGCACCGACGTCAAGTGCACCAGCTACTCCGAGTGGACCAAGGCCTGGACCGAGATCCGCAACAGCTGAGCGACCAGGCAGGCGACGAGGTAGGCGACAGGTAGGCGACGATGGGTTCGAGGAAGGCACTGGCCGGGCTGCTGGCACCGCCCCTGCTGTGGCTCGTCGTCGCCTACCTCGGCGCGCTGCTCGCGATCTTCGCGACGGCGTTCTTCACCACCGACCCGTTCACCAACGAGGTCGTGCGCACCTTCACCACCGAGAACTTCCAGGCGCTCCTCGACCCCACCTACCTGCGCATCATCGGCCGCACCCTGCTCATCGCCGCCACGGTCACCGTGCTGTGCATCGTGATCGCCGTGCCCTTCGCCTTCTTCATGGCCCGGGTCGCCCCCGCGCGGATCCGCGGCCTGCTGGTGGCAGCGGTTCTCGTGCCGCTCTGGGCGTCCTACCTCGTCAAGGCCTACGCCTGGCGGACCATGGTGCAGCCCGGGGGGGTCCTGGACAGCGCCCTCGGCACCACGCCGGGGTACGGCCTGGGGGCGGTCGTGCTCACCCTGACCTACCTGTGGCTGCCCTACATGATCCTGCCGGTGTATGCCGGGTTCGAACGGCTGCCCGTCTCGCACCTCGAGGCATCGGCCGACCTCGGCGGGAGGGGGCTGACGACCTTCCGCCGCGTCATGCTGCCCTCCATCCTTCCCTCGATCGCGGCGGGCTCGATCTTCACGTTCTCGCTCAGCCTCGGCGACTACATCGCCGTCCAGATCGTCGGTGGCAAGCTGCAGGTGCTCGGCACCACCGTGCTCCAGAACATCACGCTGGACCTGCCCTTCGCCGCGGCCTTGGGCACCACCTCCGTCGTCATCATGGTGCTCTACCTGCTGGCGGCAGGCCGCACCGGCGCTCTGGACAACCTGTGACCCGGCGAGAGAGGAAGTCATGAGACTCGGCTCGGCCAGCAGGCTCGGGTTCGGCGTGTTCGCCGCGGTGATCCTGGCCTTCATCTACGTGCCGATCGGCGTCGTCACGATCAACTCCTTCAACAGCGACCGGACCTTCGGGTGGCCGCCGCCGGGACTGACCACGCAGTGGTGGTCAGCCGCGCTGCAGGCTCCGGGGCCGCGGGAGGCCCTGCTGACGTCCGTGAAGGCGGGCCTGGGCGCGACCGCCATCGCGTTGGTCCTCGGCTCGCTGCTGGCCCTGGCCCTGACCCGCTACAGCTTCTTCGGCAAGCACGCCATCTCGCTGCTCGTCGTGCTGCCCATCGCCCTGCCGGGCATCGTCACGGGCGTCGCCCTCCAGTCGGTGATCGCCAACGTGCTCCAGCCCGTGTTCGGCATCAGCGCAGGACTGTTCACGATCATCGTCGGCCACGCCACCTTCTGCATCGTCGTGGCGTTCAACAACGTGACGGCCCGGCTGCGCCGGATGGGTGCCTCGCTGGAGGCTGCCTCGGCCGACCTCGGGGCCAAACCGCTCACGACGTTCCGGCTGGTCACGTTCCCCCTCCTGCGCTCGGCGGTCCTGGCGGGCGCCCTGCTGGCCTTCGCGCTGAGCTTCGACGAGATCGTCGTCACCACCTTCACGGCGGGCCCGGGGACGCAGACCCTGCCGATCTGGATCTTCAACAACCTCTTCCGGCCCAACCAGGCTCCGGTGGTCAACGTGGTGGCCGTGCTGCTGGTGCTGATCTCCATCGTCCCGGTGTGGCTGGCGCAGCGGCTCGGCGGCTCCTCGGCGGCCGAGAGTCGTTTGTAGTCAATTGCGCCCGGTCACAGAGTGGTAACGGCTACGGTTGGGGGCCATGGGACTGTGGGACGAGCTCGAGTGCGTCATGCCCCGACCCAACGTCCTGCAGCGGGCCATCCAGCAGGCCGCAGCCCAGCGCCCCGTCACCCTGGTGCTGCGCCGGGTGCACCAGCCCCTGGACCGCGCGCTGTCGGGCCTGACCGGTGGTCGGGCCAGCGCGACGCAGCCGCTCACGGGGCTGCCGACCATCACGCTCGTGACGGTGGGCGCGCGCACCGGCCAGCGCCGGCACACTCCTCTGATCGCCATCCCCGCCGACGGTGACATCGCCGTGATCGGGTCCAACTACGGCAGCGACCGCACACCCTCGTGGGTGCAGAACCTGCGGGCCGCCCCCGAGGTCGAGGTCGAGCACCGAGGCCGCACGATGGCGGCCACCGCGCGGCTGCTCGGGCGTGAGGCCTCCAGCGCGGTGTGGGCCACGGCCGCGAGCACGTATGCCGGGTACGCCTCCTACCGCCGCTGGGCGGCGGACCGTGAGATCACCGTCTGGCTGCTGAGCCCCCGAGGCTCGTGAGGCAGGATGGGCGCATGACCCACCAGCCCGAGCAGACGAACGACCGCCAGGACGCGAGCGGGGATGCCGACGTGCAGCCGGAGCAGCAGCGCGTCGTCGTGGTCACCCAGGACGGCATGGGCGTGGCCCCGCACTCGGAGGACGACGAGGCCCCGACCAACCCCGCCGACCTGGTCGAGCAGCCGGCCAAGGTCATGCGCATCGGCTCGATGATCAAGCAGCTCCTCGAGGAGGTGCGCAACGCACCCCTCGACGAGGCCGGCCGCGTGCGGCTAGCCGAGATCCACCGCCGTTCGATCGAGGAGCTCAAGGACGGGCTCGCCCCCGAGCTGACCGAGGAGCTCGAGCGGATCGCCCTGCCGTTCGGGGAGAAGGCCCCCACCGATGCCGAGCTGCGGATCGCCCAGGCCCAGCTCGTCGGCTGGCTCGAGGGCCTGTTCCACGGCATCCAGACCGCGCTGTTCGCCCAGCAGATGGCCGCCCAGGCGCAGCTCGCCGAGATGCGCCGAGCCCTGCCCCCCGGCCACTCCGGACCTGCGGGGGCACCCGTCGCCGGTCACGGCCACCTGCCCGGCCTGCCGGGGCAGGGCCAGGGGCCCGAGGGCGAGCACCCGACAGGTCAGTACCTCTAGGACCGCTGGGCTCGAGAGCCGGCGGTGCCCTGGAGCTGCTCGAGACCGGGCAGCGGCGAGAGCCACGCGAAGGCCGCCGCGACGACGCCGGAGGCGACCAGGGCGAGCATCGCCGGGCGAATCCCGATGTGCTCTGCCAGTGCCCCGGCGGCCAGCGACCCGAGCGTCCAGCCCACCCCCCACGAGATCATCCGGCCCGCGGTGTTGACGCGGCTGAGGAGCGGCTCGGGCGTGACCTGCTGGCGGTAGGTCAGGGCAGCAATGATGACCAGCTGGTAGGCCAGACCCCACACGACCATCGCCGCCGTGGCGAGGTACCAGCGCTCGGACACCGCCACCAGCACACCGGCGACGGCTGACACCGGGATCGCCGTCAGCGTCAGCCTGGCGCTGCTCGTGCGGCGAAGCAGGCGCGGCAGGGCCACCGACGCGAGGATGCCGCCGATGCCCCAGACGCTGAACAGCAGGCCGAAGCGCCAGCCGGAGGTGCCGATCCCCAGGACCCGGTCGCACCAGACCACGACCAGGGCCATGAAGCCCGCGCCGCCCACGGACTGCAGCATCCCGATCAGCGTCATGGAGCGCACCCCCGGGTGCTGCCACAGGAAGCGCACCCCCTCCACGACGTCGGCGAGGACCGTGGCGGCCCGCAGCGGGGCCGCGCTGACCCGTCTGGCGGTGCGGGCGATCACGC
>Ga0247818_10001184_pt1 | contig 16381 bp, 18 predicted proteins | sample 13C_Glucose_Day1_FD_192424 | JGI IMG/M metagenome (GOLD analysis project Ga0247818, IMG submission 192424) | Soil microbial communities from agricultural site in Penn Yan, New York, United States - 13C_Glucose_Day1 | ecosystem: Environmental > Terrestrial > Soil > Agricultural land | place... | reverse complement strand
GCGCGCGTCACGAGGAACGCCGTGTCCAGGTTCCTGCGCAGCGACTCGCCCCACCGCTCCGGGGTGGTCGCGAGCAGGTCGCCCTCGAGGTAGTCCGGCTGCGAGGTCGAGACCATCCCGGCGTTGTTCACGACGATGTCGACCGCGCCGAAGGCCTCGTGGGCCTCGTGGACCAGCACCTCGGCAGCGTTCGGGTCGGTCAGGTCGCCGACGAAGGCCCGCGCCGTGATGCCGAGGTCGGCCAGCTCCCCGCAGCGGTCCTGTGCCCGGCCGCTCGTCGCGCCCACCACGACGCTCGCGCCGAGGAGGCCGAGCTGGCGCGCAGCGGCATACCCGATCCCCGTGGGGCTGCCCGCGCCCGTCACGAGCGCCACACGTCCGGTCAGGTCGAGGGACTCAGGAAGCCGCATGAGCGCAGTCTCGCAGGGGGCTGGTTGCGAGGGCGTGGTTTGCACCCGTGGACACGGCTCGAAGGCCTGAGACGCACGGACCGGGCCAACTCATACTTGGCCCGGTCACGTCAGTTGTACCCGCGGCCAGACTCCCTCGCGGTGAACGACACGCGTCGGCGACACAGCCGCCAGGCGAGCGGTCTCAGGAGGTCGGCACCCAGTAGCGCAGCTTGACCCCGCGCCGGTCCTCGAAGATGCCACCGCAGGCCTCGATGACCTTGCGCGAGCCCACGTTGTCGTGGTCACAGGTCACCAGGACCCGGTCGAGACCAAACCCCTGGGCCGCCAGGGGGAGCAGGGACCGCAGCATCGCGGTGGCGTGCCCCTTGCGCCGGTGCTCTGGCGGCACGTCGTAGCCCACGTGCCCGCCGACATCGGCGAGGAAGGCGTTGAGGCGGTGACGCAGCTGGATGCGGCCGAGGAACTCATCACCCTCGGTCCACCACAGCGTCGTCGCCGGCACCAGGCCCGCCGGCCGGGGCGTCTCGGGCCGGCTGAGCGCGCGGACCTCGGCGACGTAGTCGGCGAAGACCGCCGGGTCGTGCCAGCGACCACCCCACTCGCGAAGGTCGCGCCCAATCATCGAGGTGTCTGCTGCCCCGCCCCGGCCCTCGGCCGCGAAACCCTCCATGGCACGCAGGAACGACGCGTGGAAGCGGACGTCGGGCTCGACCAGGAGCGGCATGAGCGCGACGCCAGCCACCATCAGACGCTCTCGGCGAACGCGTTCTCGAGGATGTCCAGGCCCTCGGAGAGCAGGTCGTCGCCGGCCGCCAGCGGCGGCAGGAAGCGGAAGACGTTGCCGAACGTGCCGCAGGTCAGGGTGACCAGGCCCTGGCTGTGGCAGTACTTGTTGACCCGGCCGGTGAGGTCGGCGTCGGGCGTCTTCTTGTCGGGGTCGCTGACGAGCTCGACGGCGAGCATCGCCCCGCGGCCGCGGATGTCGCCGATGACGCCGTACTTCTCGGCCAGCGCCTCGAGCCGCGGCACGAACAGCGCCTCGACGGCCTTGGCCCGGGCGCACAGGTCGTCCGCCTTCATGGTCTCGATGGCGGCGAGGGCCGACGCGCAGGCCACCGGGTTGCCGCCGTAGGTGCCGCCGAGGCCGCCGGTGTGGATGGCGTCCATGACGTCCGCGCGCCCCGTCAGGGCCGCGAGCGGCATACCGCCGGCGATGCCCTTGGCGGTCGTGATGAGGTCGGGCACGACGTCCTCGTGCTCGGAGGCGAACCAGTCGCCCGTCCGGCAGAAGCCGGTCTGGACCTCGTCGGCGATGAAGAGGATGCCGTGCTCGCGGCACCAGTCGGCCACCTTCTTGACGAAGCCGGGCGCCGGGACGATGAAGCCGCCCTCGCCCTGGATCGGCTCGAGGATCACGGCGGCGGTGTTCTCCTCGCCGACCTGCGCGTGCACGTCGGAGACGAAGGTCTCGAACGCCTCGTCGGCGCAGCGCTCGGGGCCGGTGGGCCAGCGGTACGGGTAGGCCATCTGGACGCGGTAGACCTCGCTGGCGAACGGGCCGAAGCGGTGCTTGTAGGGCATGCTCTTGGCGGTCAGCGCCATCGTCAGGTTGGTACGGCCGTGGTAGGCGTGGTCGAACGCGACGACGGCCTGGCGACCGGTGTAGTGGCGGGCGACCTTGACCGCGTTCTCCACGGCCTCGGAGCCGGAGTTGAAGAGCGCCGAGCGCTTCTCGTGGTCGCCGGGGGTGAGCTCGGCGAGCGCCTCGGCCACGAGGATGTACTCCTCGTACGGCGTGACCATGAAGCAGGTGTGCGTGAAGTCCTCGATCTGCCTCTGGACGGCCTCGATCACCCGCGGGTTGCCGTTGCCGACCGTGGTCACCGCGATGCCGGAGCCGAAGTCGATGAGCTGGTTGCCGTCCGCATCCACGAGGATGCCGCCGGCGGCCTTCTCGACGTAGACCGGAAGGCCGGTCCCCACGCCTGCGGAGACCGCCGCCAGCTTGCGCTGGTGCAGGGCCTGCGAGGCCGGCCCGGGGATGGGGGTGTTCAGGACGCGCTTCTGCTCGATCACCGCTCGATCATAGGGTCGGGCCTTCGGCCCGCGACAGGGTGCCGGTGCCCGGTGGGCGGGCCTCGAGCGGCGTCCGGGCGGCCCTCGAGCGGCATTCGGGCGGGGTTCTGGCGGCGTTCGCGCGGGCGTGGGAACCGGCGATCAGGTGCCGCGGCGGCATACCCGGTCTAGGTTTGGGCGCATGGCGCCGCCCAAGGCCACGTCACCCGCCATCGAGATCGAGGTGGGCGACCGTGACGTGCGCATCTCCAACCCCGACCGCGTCTACTTCCCCGCCCGCGGCGAGACCAAGCTCGACCTCGTCAACTACTACCTGTCGGTGGGCGACGGGATCGTCAACGCGCTGCGCGAGCGCCCGTGCATGATGCACCGGTTCCCGGAGGGCGTGGCCGGCGAGAAGGTCCACCAGAAGCGGGTGCCGAACGGCGCGCCGCCCTGGCTGGAGACCGTGCGGGTGACGTTCCCCCGCTACAACCGGACCGCCGACGAGCTCTGCGTCACCGAGCTGGCCCACGTGATCTGGGCGGTGCAGATGTCGACCGTCGAGTTCCACCCCTGGAACTCGCGGCGGGCCGACACCGAGAAGCCCGACGAGTGGCGGATCGACCTCGACCCGATGCCCGACTGCCCCTTCGACCGGGTGCGCAGGGTCGCGCACGTGGCCCACGAGGTGCTCGACGAGCTCGGTGCCGTCGGGTGGCCCAAGACGTCCGGGGGCAACGGGCTGCACATCTACGTGCGCATCGACCCCCAGTGGGGCTTCAAGGACGTCAGGCGCGCTGCGCTTGCCTTCGCCCGCGAGGTCGAGCGGCGTGCGCCCGACGACGTGACCACGACCTGGTGGCGCCGGGACCGCGATCCGAGCGCTCTCTTCGTCGACTACAACCAGAACGCCCGCGACCACACGATCGCCAGCGCCTACTCGGTGCGCGGCAACCCCGAGGCCACGGTCTCGACCCCGATCCGCTGGGACGAGGTCGACGACGTCGAACCGCGCGCGCTCACCATCGCGACGGTGCCCGAGCGGTATGCCGCCCTGGGTGACCTTCACGCCGGCATCGACGACGCGGTCTTCTCGATCGACCCCCTGCTGGAGTGGGCGGAGCGGGACGAACGCGAGGGCGCCAAAGACCCAGGCGGCCTCAACGACAGCTGAGCTCCTGCACGAGGAGGGCTGCCCCGACGCGTGAGCGTGACCCGGCGCGTGAGTGTGACCTGGCGCGTGAGCGTGACCCGGCGCGTGAGCGTGACCCGGGGCGTGAGTGTGCCCCGGCGCGTGAGTGTGACCCGGCCCGTGGTGGACCGGGTGTGGAGCGGGGTCACGCTCGGCGGCGGTGCTCCCGCTCGGCCAGAAGCGCGTCGTAGCTTCCGCTCGTGAGGTCCCACTCCACGCGCTCCCCCTCGGCGTCGCGGGTGACGACGCCCGCGAGACGGCGGGTGTGCACGATCGTGTGGTGTCGCCGGCAGAGCAGGGCAGCGTTGGACAGGTCGGTTTCGCCACCGTCTGCCCAGTGGACGAGGTGATGTCCCTGCGCCCAGTGCGGCGGTGCATCACAACCCGGGTAGGTGCAGCAGCCGTCGCGCAGCCAGAGTCGCTTCGTCTGGGCACTGGTGAACAGCCGCTTCGCCGTGCCCCAGTCGAGCACCTGGCTGTCGGTGCCCAGGACGACCGGGATGATCGAGGCGTCACAGGCCAGCCGCCGAACGGTCTCGGGCGCGAGGAGAGTCCCCGCGCTCAGCCCACCGACCGTGGAGCCCGCTCCACGCAGCCCGGCCGCGAGCGTGTCGTAGTCGACGGTGATGAACAGCTGCGCCTTGGCGGTGGTGGGCACGCTCTCGCCTGCAGCGACCGCCCGATGGATGACCTCGATGAGCGCGTCCGCCCTGCGCTGCTGGAAGGGACGCAGGTCCGGCTCGGAAGCGCTGGGCCGAGGCGCGGAGAGCGGGCCGATGGCGGCCTCCAGCACCTCTTTGGCCTCCACGTCGAGGGTGAGTCGGTACTCGAACAGCTCCAGACCGGGCGCAGAGCCCTCGGACGTCACCGGCGCGGAGAGCGCTGCGAAGCGGCGTGCCGCGTCCTGCTGCTCCTGCAGCGCGCCATCCCTGCCGTAGGTGGCGAGCAGAAACGGTCGGACTCTGCGGCACGCCGACGGTCCGTGCTCCGCGGCGGTCTCGATCATGGTCTCGAGCACCGGCGCCTGCGCCTGCTCCCCGAGCAGCGGCTGGAGGCGGTCGTACTCGGCGACGACGACTGCGGCCGCTCGCACCGGCAGCGCGCCAGTGCTCACGGCGGCCTGGACCGGCGCGTTGACAGCCTTGCCGAACGCCGTCGCTACGGCCACCACGGGGCCCGCACCTCCGGCACGCAGTGAGGGCGCCCAGTGCCGAAGCCACTGCGTCACGGTGGCGGACGAGGGACCACCTCCAGACGCCGCACCGGTCTCACCGCGGTCCATGGCCTCGCGGACCACCATGACCCGAGCGGCCTCAGCAGCCATCACCAGCCCGTCCAGCTCGCCGAGCACGGGCCCCAGCTCGGCGCCTCCAGCCTGGTAGAGGTCGCCGGACAGCCCGCGCATTGCCGTGACCGCAGCGGCTATCGCCTCGCGCCGTGGCGCCAGGCCCCCCATGTGACGCTCCCCCTCCATGACCACCAACCTAGACCCGACCACCGACAGCCCAACGTCGTGGAATGGGGCACAATTACGTTGCAGCACAACAGAATTCGAAGCCACATACTTGCGTTCACACCTGTGGACAGCGTGACTCCGCGAGGGCGCCTGTGGACCCGCGCAAGCCTAGGCCTGGAGCGGCAGCCCAGCGGCCCGAGCCAGCAGCACCCCACGCTCCCGCTCGTTGCGCGTCATCCCTGCGGCCCGCTCGAACTCCGCTCGCGCCTCTCCCACCCGCCCCAGCCGCTCGAGAAGGTCACCTCTGGCGCTCGGCAGCAGGTGGTATCCCCGCAGTGACGGCTCGGCCGCCAGCGGCTCGAGGACCCGCAGCCCTGCCTCCGGCCCCTCTGCCATCGACACGGCAACCGCGCGGTTCAGCTCCACTACGGGTGAGCCCGTGAGAGCCGCCAGATCCGTGTACAGCGAGGCGATCCGGACCCAGTCGGTCGCATCGGCGGTCCGCGCCCGCGCATGGCACGCCGCTATCGCCGCCTGCACGGCATACGGGCCACGGGAGTCCGTCAGCGACTCTGCTCGCTCGAGCGCTGCGAGCCCTCGCCCAATCTGCGCCCAGTCCCATCGACCCCTGTTCTGGTCCAGCAACAGCACGGGCTCGCCTGCGGGCCCGACCCGGGCCCTGCTGCGCGAGGCCTGGATCTCCATGAGCGCCACCAGCCCGTGCACCTCCGGTTCGCGTGGCAGGAGACCCGCCAGGATCCGGCCCAGCCGAAGCGCCTCGTGACAGAGCTCCGGGCGCAGCCAGTCCTCTCCCGCGGTCGCTGCATACCCCTCGTTGAAGACGAGGTAGACGACCTCGAGCACGGACCCCAGCCGATCCGCGAAGTCTGCGGGCGCGGGCACCTCGAAGCCCACGTCAGCGCGGGAGAGCCTCTTCTTCGCACGCACAATGCGCTGCGCCACAGTCGACTCCGGCACGAGGAACGCGCGGGCGATCTCCTCGGTGGTCAGCCCGCCCAGCACCCTGAGGGTGAGCGCCGCCCGCGCCTCAGACGAGAGCACGGGGTGGCAGGACGTGAAGACCAGCCGCAGCAGGTCGTCCTCGATGTCCTCCTCGACGGCCTCGAACTCGCTCTTCCCCGGTGCCGGCCGGCTCGCGAGGTCGTGGCCCAGCTCCACCTGCTTGCGGACTAGCGTCTCCTGACGCCGGAAGTGGTCGACCGCCCGACGCCGCCCCACGGACATCAGCCAGGCCCCTGGGTTGTCCGGCACGCCCTGCGCAGGCCACTGCTCCAGTGCTGCCACCAGCGCGTCCTGGGCAAAGTCCTCCGCCAGCCCGAGGTCCCGGGTCACCCGGGCCAGCCCGGCAGTCAGCCGGGCTGACTCGATGCGCCATACGGCGTCGATGCTGCGCCTGGTGTCCGAGACCTCCACGACGTCCAATCAACCGCGCAGCGCGCTGGGGCGCAAGACGCTCCGCGCGCAACATGCTGCCGCGCAACACGGACGCGCAACACGCCTGCCGGTGCCGCACCCAGGTGGAGCGCCGCACCGGCAGGCGCAACCGCCGCTAGGGGCGCTGGGCCGATGACTTGGCCCGGAGCTCCGCCTCGAACTCCTTGATGTGCTCCGGCAGCGCGTCGCCGAAGTCCTCGGCCTCGTAGACCCGGCGGATCTCGAGCTCCTCACCGTCGCGCATCGGCGCCCGGCGCATCCACTCGATGGCCTCCTCCTTCGACTTCACGTCGAGGATCCAGAAGCCGGCGATCAGCTCCTTGGTCTCGGCGAACGGGCCGTCGGTGACGGTCCGTTCCTTGCCGTCGAACCGCACCCGGGCCCCCTGCGAGCTCGGGTGCAGCCCCTCCCCCGCCAGTAGCACCCCCGCCTTGACGAGCTCCTCGTTGAAGGTGTTCATCTCCTCGAACACCTCCGGCTCCGGCATCGTGCCGGCCTCGGACTCGGCGGTGGCCTTGACCAGAACCATGTAGCGCATCTCGATCGTCCTCTCGGATGTGGTGCCAGGACCCCTTCGGTCCCAGCCTCTACCCTCACGTCGAACGGCGCAGCCCGCGATCGACACCCGACCGGAGCCTATTTTGCGATCTCTTCTCCGGCGACGCTGAAGGCGCTCAGACTGGGCTCATGCAGGCCGTGACACCGCCCGTTCCCGACCGGGACTCCGTCCACGCCGAGATGGAGTGGGCGCGCGCAGACCTGGCCCACCTGCTCACCATCCCCGGCAGCGACGAGCTGGGGCGTGGCTCAGCCGGCACGCGGTGGACCAACGAGCAGCTGCTGTTCCACATGGTCTTCGGCTACATGGTGGTACGTGCGCTGCTGCCGCTGGTGCGTCTGGTCAGCCGGCTGCCGCGCCCCTTCGGCGCGGCCTTCGCCGCCACCCTCGACCTCGCAGCGAGGCCCTTCCACGCGGTCAACTACCTCGGCACCTGCGCTGCGGCCCTGGTCTTCAACCGGCGGCGGATGCTGGCCCAGCTCGACCGGACGCTGGCCTCCCTCCACCGCTCACTGGGCGCCCGCTCAGACGCGGAGCTTCAACGGGGCATGCCCTTCCCTCAGCGCTGGGACCCGTTCTTCATGTCGTGGATGACCCTCGCGGAGGTCTACCACTACGCCACGCAGCACTACGAGTTCCACCGCGCGCAGCTGTCCTTCACGGTCCCTGCCCCCCAGGACCCCGCTCCCTAGGACCACGGCCCCCTGGGTCGGCCTTCGCCCCCACCTTCACCCGTCTCACTCAGGAGCGCGCGGGCGGTGCGCCGCGGTGCGGTGCGCCGCGCGGGCGGTGCGCCGCGGTGCGGTCTGCCGCGGGGCGGCATGCCGCGTACGCAACGGGCCGCACGGCATACCGGTCGAGGGTCGGGGCGCCGTCGAAAACCGGTGTCGGGCAGCGGTTGGCGCACCCTAAACTTGGGCCGCTCTCGGCGCCAACGGCGGCGCCCGCCGGGCCCCCTCCCTCTTGTTGCTGAAAGGCACCGCCATGCCCCGCCTGACCCTGCCCTCGCGCCGCTCGCCAGCCTCGGTGACGCCGCGACGGGAGATCGCGCGGATCGCGGTGCCGGTGAGCGCGGAGTTCGTGCTGATGCTGGTGCTGAACTTCGTCAACCAGGTGGTCGTCGGGACGCTCGGTGCCACGGCCATTGCCGCGGTCGGCTTCGCCAACAGCCTGTTCTTCATCCTCATCATCACGCTCGGGTGCCTCGGCACCTCCGTGAGCATCCTCATCGCGCGGGCCTTCGGCGCGGGTCGGCGCACCGAGATGGACCACACCGTGACCGCGGCCCTGCTGGTCGCAGGGGCCCTGGGGCTGGTTGCCTCCGCACTGCCTTTCGTGTGGGCCGATGACCTGCTCGGCCGCACGGGCGCCTCCCCGACCGTGGCCGCGGCGGGCACGGACTACTTCCGGCTCATCGCGTTGGCGACCCTGCCGACGATGCTCAGCGCCATCCTCAGCGGCGTGCTGCGGTCGGTGGGCCGTGCTGCCAGCCCCATGGTGGCGACCACCGCCACGGTGCTGGTGAACTCGGCGCTGGCCTACGTCCTGGTCACCGGCGCGGGACCGGCACCGGCCCTCGGAGCCGCGGGCGCGGGCTGGGCGACGCTGGTGACGGCGGTCGCCAAGGTCGCCATCCTCCTCGTCCAGGCCTACGGCCCCCGCGGGGCCGTGGCCTGGCACCTGCCGGTCGACCGGGCCGAGTGGCGACGGGTCGTGGTGCCCCTGTTCGTGCTCGCGCTGCCACTCGGCGTGACCGAGCTCTTCTGGACCGGCGGCACGTTCCTCTACAACGTCGTCTTCCAGCGGCTGGGCGACGAGGCGCTGGCGGCAGCGCAGATCGTCACCACACTGGAGGGTGTGTTCATCGTCGGCAGCATCGGGCTGATGAGTGCGACGACGGCCCTGGTCGGGCGCTCCGTCGGGCGGGGCGACCCGGGTGGCGCCGTGGAGTGGGTCCGCCGGCTGACCCGGGCCGGTCTCGGCACCGGCGTGGGCTTCGGCCTGCTGTTCGCGGCGAGCGTGCTGCTCCTCGAGCCCCTGTTCGCCGATGCGGGTGCCGACGTGCGCGCCATGGCGACGGTCGGCATCGCGGTCAACGCTGCATTCCAGGTGATCAAGGTGCGCAACATGATCCTCGGGGCGGGCGTGCTGCCGAGCGGAGACGACGTGCGCGGCGTGATCCTCGGCGACGCGGTGGGCGCCTTCGCCGTCGGGCTGCCCCTGGCCATCGTCCTGGGGCTGCACACCCCGCTGGGCGTGCTCGGGGTGTTCGTCGCCCGCATCGTCGAGGAGGTCGCCAAGCTGGCCATCTTCACGTGGCGGGCGCGCAGGGTGCGCTGGGACGTGCTCACCCGCCGCGGGCAGGCTGGCGAGGGCGTCGCCCTCGCGCCGCCCGCAGCGACCCCCGCCGGCGTCTGAGAGGGAGCAGCCATGGAGTACCGGTTCGCCAACGCGGTCCCCACCGTCGACCAGCACGGCTCCCTGGCGGTCGCGGTGGGCTGGGCCGACTCCTTCCGCTGGGAGGCGATGCCCGCATCCCTGGCCGGATCGGTATGCGGCGTGGTCGCCTTCGCCGAGACGGGCGAAGCTGTGGCGATGGGGCGGGTCGTCGGCGACGGCGCGTTCTACTTCTACATCCAGGACGTGGCCGTCCACCCCGACCACCGCCGCCGAGGCCTCGGCACGGAGGTCATGCGGCGACTGCGGGAGCAGATCGCCGAGCGGGCCGGGGGCGACTGCTTCGTGGGGCTGTTCTCGACGCCCGAGGCGGTCGCGCTCTACCGTGCCGAGGGGTTCGGCATGGAGGCAATGACCGGCATGTGGCAGGTGCTGCGCCCCGGCTGACCGTGGTCAGCGGTCGAGGTCGGCGATGTGGAGACGGGACAGGCGCTCGGGGTCGGCCACCAGGTCGATGGCGACGACCTTCCCGCGGGCGACGGTGAAGCCGAACACCACGCGGGGTCGCCCGCCGTGGGACCACACCGCGCCGACGACGCCGTCCACGAGGGCAAGCCTCGCTGCGCGGGCCCTGCCCGAGAACGTGGCGGCGACCGAGTGCGCGCCGCGGACCTCCTGCTCTGCTCCGGCCCGCACCGCTGCACCGTCTGCGCGGAGCACGACATCCGGGTCGAGGAGCTCGACCAGGGAGGCGAAGTCGCCCTCCCGAGAGGCCGCGAGGAAGGCGCCGACCACCTCTCGCTGGCGGGCGGGGTCGAGCTCGGGGCCCGCGCTGGCGCCCCGCACCCGACGACGCCCCCTGCTCGCGAGCTGCCGCGCCGCAGCGGGCGAGCGGCCGACGATGGGGGCGATCTCCTCGAAGGGGACGGCGAACAGGTCGTGCAGCACGAAGGCCAGGCGCTCCGCCGGGCTGAGGGTGTCGAGCACCACGAGGAGCGCGAGGCCCACACTGTCCGCGAGGACGGCCTCGTCCTCGGGGTCGGCACCGGCCCCAGTCCCGACGCGCGTCTCGACCACGACGTCGCCCAGCGGGTCCTCCCGCCGGGACGCCCGAGAGCGCAACATGTCCAGGCAGACGCGCGCGGTGACCGTGGTCAGCCACCCCGCGAGGTTCTCCACCTCGCTGGTGTCTGAGCGGCTCAACCGCACCCACGCCTCCTGGACGGCGTCCTCGGCCTCGGGCTGCGAGCCGAGCATCCGGTAGGCCACTGCGCTCAGGCGAGCGCGCTGCGCCTCGAAGCGCTCCGCGAGCCAGGTCTCGTCATCCACGGTCACAATCCTGCTCCCTTCTCCGTCACAGCCATGACGCGCAGAACCGCGCGGACGTGACGCCGAGTGTGAGGAGCTGTCATGACGACAGGCATCAGGACTGTGATCTACCCCGTCCGGGACCTGACCCGGGCGAAGGCGCTGTACTCCGGGCTGACCGGGCTGGAGCCGTCCACCGACGAGCCCTACTACGTCGGGTACTCCGTCGGCGACCAGGAAGTCGGGCTGGACCCGAACGGCCACAGCCAGGGCATGACGGGGCCCGTGTGCTACTGGCACGTCGACGACATCGAGTTGCGGGTCAAGGCCCTCGTGGAGGCCGGCGGCCGGGTGACGCAGGAGGTCAGGGACGTGGGCGGGGGCAAGCTCATCGCCGCTGTCGACGACGCCGACGGCAACGTCATCGGGCTGCTCCAGCCGCCCGGCTGACCCGCTCGACCGCGCCTGCCCAGACCCATGTCTCGAGCACGTGCGGCGGCACGCCCCACCGGACCCGGACAGCCCGCTTGGTCCAGGCCACGGCCACCCCCTCGACCAGCTCCTCGACCCCGTCCTCCCAGACCACCCAGGCGCGGACGGGGACGGGGCTGGCGCTGGTCGTGACGTCGAGGCTCGCGAGCTGCTCTGGGGCCAGCGACCGGGGCTGGCGCTGGGCCCTGCGCGGCCGTTCCGTCATCGCACCAGCCTATCGAACATGTGTTCGATTAGCGTCACTGGTGAAGGAGCTCCAGCGCCCCGTCCTGGGCGACCTGCACCCGGGCGCCGAGGGCTCGCCCGGCGCCCTCCAGGGCCTCGGCCAGCCAGCGCGCGTCTGGGGCACTCGCCCGCTCCAGCCTGAGCCGCCGGGCGCGGAACGGGACCATCCGCATCCCGACGAGCTCGCCCGTCTCGGGGTCGAGCGTGACCACAAAGAGCAGCCGGAGGTCGTCACGGAACTCCTCGTAGCCGCCGATCCCCTCGTAGTCGTTGACCAGGTCGCCACAGCCGTAGAGGACGAGGCGGTCTCGGTAGACCTCGCTCGGCCGGGGGTGGTGCGAGGAGTGGCCGTGCACGACATGCACCCCGGCATCGACGAGACGGTGCGCGAACCGCCGGTGGGCATGGGGGACTCCGTAGCCCCAGTTGCCACCCCAGTGCACCGAGACCACGAGGATGTCCCCCTGCTGGGCGCTCTCCCGCATCCGGTCGACGAGCGTGTCCGCCGCAGCGAGGCTCAGGTCGGGGAGCAGGGCGACGCCCGGGTGGTCCGGGCCGGCGGCCCACTGTGGCGGGACCCCACTCGAGACGTCAGCCACGGAGGAGACCAGAACCCGGGGCCCCCCACCGCCTGAAGTCGCCACCGCTGGACACCAGGCCTCGGAGTCGTCGCGCCCGGCCCCCGACGTGCGCTGGCCCGCGCCGCCCATGGTGTCGAGGGTCTCCACGAGTCCGGCGGAGCCGTAGTCGAGGATGTGGTTGTTGGCCAGGGCCCAGATGTCCACCTTGGCGATCGTCAGGACCCCCAGGTTGGCGGGACTCATCCGGTAGGTCACGGCCTTGCCCAGGGCCACGTCGTCGCTGCGGGTCACACTGGTCTCCAGGTTCATCACCCGCACCGCAGGGCCGACCTCGTCCATCTCAGGAAGCACGTCGCCCCATGGCCAAGCGGCATCCACGGGCTTCGGGATGGGGCCGCTGACCCGCTCGGCCAGGTCGACGTAGGTGCGGGCGTCGCGGACGAGGTCCTCGTGCAGGTCGGGCGCACCCGGGCTGGGCAGGACCTGGTCCACCCCCCTGCCGGTCATCACATCCCCTGCCAGCACCAGACGCATTCCGTCGCCCACCTCAGCAGGGTAGGGCGGGCCGACGGGTGTCCACCATGGTCCGACGTGACCCGCACCCCAGTGACAGCAGTGCTCAAACTGACCTACCGGAGATCAACCATGGTCATATGGCTGTGTCAGGAGCGAGCGATATCAAATCGATATAAACGCTACAGCATTTGCATGAGCGCAGGACGATTGCCGAGTGCGACCGTCATCCCATGGACTAAGGGGGTTCCATGGACAAAACAGCAATGTGGATCAGGGCCGGGCTCACCGGACTGCTCTTCCTGACCTCGGCCTACTGGCTGCTCGAAGTGGCAGGCCAGATCCCGGCCGTCCCCACGAGGGACACGGAGGGTCAGGTGCTCGACACCTACCAGCGGGCCAAGGACATCCTGCTCGTCGTTCTCCCGCTGCTCACGACCGCCCTCGGCTACTGGTTCGGGGCGGCCGGGCGGGAGAACGCGGAGGCCAAGGCCAGGTTTGCGATGGCCGAGGCGAACAAGACACAGCAAAGACTCGAGGGGGTTCTCGGCAGCAGTGCCGACGAGTCGCTGCTCAGCAGGGCCCAGGAGCTGTACCCAGATGCCTTTGGCCTGGCCCAGGTCTCGGCCCGACGCCCAGGAGACTCAGATGAGCACGCGGCTTAAGCACACCGACGACGACGGAGACCTGAGCGTCTTCGTCAGCGGCAACCAGGTGCTGTTCGCCTGCAACCACGGCCATGCGTGGACCGCGCGCCTGGCCGTCGAGCCTGACGTCTGCCCCGCCACACGTCTCGAGATCGCGGAGGTGGGGCTGGATTTCACCAGCGGCGCAGCCTGAGTCCACAGTCGGGCGGGCAGCTGGGCTGGCACCGGGGCAGATCCGGTTGATTCCCCCGCGTGGCGGTTGCGAACGGAGCGCGACAAGCCGAGCGGACCGCAACCCTAGGACCGCGCAACTGCTGCTCGCAGTCGCCTGCGCAGTCAGGGTGCGCGCAGACGCAGCGGATGCGGGCTGGGCTGTCAGCCTCCGTCATCGCGGTCATCGCCCGCGGTGTGGGGCAGCCCAAGGTGAACACCCTCTGAGGCTATTGGGCGGTTTCAGTCCTCATAGGTCCAGTGCGCAGAACTCGTCTAAACGGACGAGTGGCCTGAGAACGGCGTCGCCCGGTTGGACGATGGTGGACAGCCGCCCCACAGAGAAGTCTTCTGGAGGCAGGAATGTCGATGCACGACCAGCGCGACGGGTTCCCCGCGAGCGCCGCTCGTGTGCCGCGGAACGCGCGCGCCCCTCGTGCCGGCGTTCGGCGTCACGAGGGGCGGGACGCGACGTGGGGGGTTACCGCGTCCTGGCTGCACTCCGTCCCCAGGGGGTGGGACAGCGAGTGGCCTGGCCCCATCGTCACGCCGGCGTCCTCGTTGCGCGTCGAGTGTTAGTCGTAGGCGGCCCGCGCGCCATCTGGTCCTGACGGGCCATGGCGCGAGGTGCACATGGCGTAGGACGCTTGGTACAGCGCCGCGGACTCTTGATGGGGGTCAGAGTCCGCGGCACCTTGCTGTCCTCGGATGGGCGCGCCCCCATCCACTCACACTGGGGGACAGGGGGACGGGGCGTGCTCGGCCGTGACCCGGGCACACGGTGCAGCCCTTGGCCCGAGCGTGGCGCGAGTGGGGTGACATTGGCTGCGCCAATTGGCTGAGGCCCCACAGCCCTCTTGAGCCGCAGACTTCAGGTCACGACCTCGGGTCGGCGCTTGACCCGCGAGCTGTGAGGGGGAAGTCCCGTGACGAAACTGCGTGCATCCCTACTGGCCTTGTCGCTCGCAGCGCTGGCGGCGGCGGCAATGGCAGCCGCGGCCCCTGCTGATGCGATGGGCAAGATCAGGTGTGACCGTACCAACATCGCCGCGGTCGCTCTCGGCAGCTACGACCCCATCGTCAACCACAACGGAACCGGCTCGGCCCATGAGCACCAGTTCTTCGGCAACATCGCATGGCACTCCCTGCCGAATCCCAACATGGCCAACTACGCGGACCTCGTGGGCAAAGACAACAACTGCCGCAGCGTGCTCGGCCTGGCCTACTCGGCCGACTCGGCGGGCTACTGGGTCCCGACCCTGCGATACAAGGCCGGAACGCCGCACGCCGGGCTGCTCATCCCGGCCAGGCAGTTCACGGCCTACTACCGCGGCTACACCGGGCGGGCCTTCGGCCCCGGCATGGCTTTTCCCGCCGACACCCGGCTCGTGGCCACCGATGACCTCGGCACCGGCGCTCACGGCTGGAACTGCGGCGAGTTCTCCAGGCAGGCCAGGCGAGAGGGCACCGTCAACCACATCCCGGACTGTTCCGGCGAGCGAGGCGGTGCGGGCCACACCCTGACCGCGCACATCACCTTCCCCAGCTGCTGGGACGGCGTTCGGCCCAACCACCCCGCCAGTGCCGTGGGCGACACCAGCGACACGGCGCACTACCGATACCCCGCGGCCGACGGGGTCTGCCCTGTGGGGTTCCCCAACCAGATGACCCAGCTGCGCGAGACCGTCCAGTTCGACTACGTCGGCAACGGCACCGACGTGGAACTGTCGAGCGACGCCCACGCCGGCTACCACGACGGCGAGTCCATGCACGCAGACTTCTGGAACACCTGGAGGCAGACGGACTTCCAGAACTTCGTGCGCCTCTGCGCCACATCCCGCGTCCCGCACAGCCACGCCAGCTGCCAGCCCTGAGCGCCCTCAACGCACCAACTCGTCTGGTCTCGTCACCTCCTGCTCGGTGCTTATCCGCTCGAGTCAAGGGGTCGAGAGCCAAGCAAGAGAGGATCTCGGGACCCTGCGTGCGCGTGACTTCTCCGGACAGGAGGCAGTCACCGCCCGCGGCTTTCGATCAACCCGTGGATATTGGCGGTCGTGGTGGACAGGTTCAGCGGCGATCGGACTCCATGTACTCCTTGAGGCCCACCCAGTTCCGGCGCTCCCAGCGCGGGCCGACGACGGCAAGTACCGGGGAGAGCACGCGCAGCGCTCCCACGAGGCCCATGTCCCAGTCCCACCGGAGCCGCGTCCCACCGTCGACCTCCTCGAAGGTCACCGTGCCCTCAACCTGCATGTACGACGAGCGCACCACGGTGCGCAGACGATGCGGCCTGTCGTACTGCAGGACCTCAAGAGTCATCTGGCCCTTGGCGCCCATGCCCTTGGGCTCGGCCACGAACCGTGCACCCCTGCTGACCGGTCCTTCGCTCACCTTCTCGGCACGGACTATCCGAGGGTTGTACCTCGGCTCGTTCCGCTCGTCGGCGACCATGTCGAACACCGCGCCGACAGGGGCGTCGATGGTGACCTCTCCAGCAATGTGAGCCATCACGAACACTCTCTCCGGGGCCGTTCCGCCCAGTGCACCCAAGCATCGCTCGCGGGCAACGGAGGGAACAGGGCCGTTGGTCCGGCCCGTCAATCGGGCGGGCGACGGTTTGACCTCGGCTCAGAACCCTCGCGGGTTGGAGCCGACCGCGAATGGCCCGGATCCCGTCGGTGCACGCGATCCAGGACGTCTACTTGAGCCCGAAACTCGGCGACGTGATCGTTCTGAACGCTCGAGCAGGCGGACCCGCGGCGCGCAGGCATCAACAAGGGGCGAAAAGGTGGCTGACGTCGTTTCAGACGCTCACTCGTCAGCGTTTCCGCTGGTCAGAGACCGACGAGGGGACTCTAACCCCTAACCCCCTGTT
>Ga0247818_10001182_pt1 | contig 16388 bp, 12 predicted proteins | sample 13C_Glucose_Day1_FD_192424 | JGI IMG/M metagenome (GOLD analysis project Ga0247818, IMG submission 192424) | Soil microbial communities from agricultural site in Penn Yan, New York, United States - 13C_Glucose_Day1 | ecosystem: Environmental > Terrestrial > Soil > Agricultural land | place... | reverse complement strand
CGCAGGGCCCAGCAGAACGCGGTGATCAGATGGTGCCAGTTCTTGCGGCCATCGTCGGGGTTGAACACGCTCACGTACACCACGCCGCTGACGTTGATTTCGACGCGTTGACTGGTATCGGGAAGGATGGCTTGCGGGTGCTCGACCGGCTCCGGCGCTTCGTTGCCGGTTGTCACCACTGGCAACGCTTCAGGCTGCGGTAATGGCGCGGGTTCAGCCAGTCGTGCAAGCGAGCGAAACCGGACCAGGAGCGCATGAACGGGATCCGGCACCAGGTCGCGCACAGCTTCGCGATACCACAGCCACAAGTAATGTTTGCTGATGACGGCACGCCGCCGCAGGGTCAGCGGTGGCGGCGCCAGGACTTGCGGTTCGGGTTCAGGCGTTGGCTCAGGTTGCGGTTCTTCAACACTCTCGGCACCGCTTTGCAGTTCCGGCTCGTCGAGTAGCGGCGCGATCAAACCATCGGCTGACAACCCCAGGGCATGGCTGTCGATGATGCAGCCTTTGATCTGCAACGTGGTGCCCTGGTTCACCGGATTACTCGGGTACACTTGACGCACATCGGCGAAGCGTTCCCACAACGGCGTGGGTAACACCAATACCGGGAAGTCTTCACCCAGGGTTCGGTGGATGGCTTGAGCCGTGTGGCTGGACAAGGTAATCACCCGACCATGGCGCGCCAGGGTCTGGCTCCAGTCATGCCTCGTATCGTTGTCCCAGTGCTCGGCCGGGATCGAGTCAAATTCCCAGGCAACCACACATACCATCGGGCATTGCAGGTCGGTCGGGGTTTTGTGCGGCGGCGAGAACGAAAGAAAAAGGCATTGCTCACCGGCCTGTTGCAGTTGCCGATACAGCGGGTCGACTTCTGCGACCGACGACACCACATGCACCCGCCCCAGGCTTTCGAGCACAGGGCGATAAGCCTTCAAGACGAAGAAATAACTGTATTCAGGACGACCGAGGCTCTGGCTGATGGAGCTGTCATTGACGTCTGAGTAAAGAATGAAATTCATGGCATCCCACGATGAAACCGCCGTCCCGGCAGCCCCACTCTATGACAGCAAAGCGCAAGATCGAGTCGAAATTCTCCGGCCCTCGTCCAGCGTCTTCTTGCTCGTCTACGTTCTTGTTTTAGTGGCCAGTTTCGCAAGGTTCAAAAACAATCGGCCGAACCCTGAGTAATCGTGACGAGGGGCATTCTAAACACATCCATCGAGGATCCGGGAACCGCCCTGCCAGAATAAATCAGCTAACGCTGACGAGAACTGATCAGTCACGGAAGGACTTGTTGAAATTGCCGCGAAGTTGGCACAAATTGACGCCTAAATAATTACAACAAACCATTTCGCCTGTCTTTCGACCCAGGAATCCAACCGGTCTGTCAGACATATCCCCAAAGCCTGCGGGAAATGGACGAAATAAATGACCAAGGGGCTGCTGTTTGAAAAAACGTCTGTTCGTTACGGGTCTGAGCGGATTCGTAGGTCAGCACATCCAATCCCGTCTGAGGGTTGATGCCTCGGGTTGGGAGCTTCTGCCTGTGGCTGAGCGCTACGACCTGAGTCAGCCGCAAAGCCTCGACGGCCTGTGGCCGGAGTTACCCGACGCGGTCATTCACCTGGCCGGGCAGACTTTCGTCCCCGAAGCGTTCCGCGATCCGGCAAACACCTTCAATATCAATTTGCTCGGCACTCTGAATCTGCTTCAAGCCCTCAAGGCTCGCGGCTTCAACGGTACCTTTTTGTATGTCAGCTCCGGCGATGTCTACGGCCAGGTCAGCGAACCCGAATTACCGATTACCGAACTCCAGCCACCCTGCCCGCGCAACCCGTACGCCGTGAGCAAACTGTCGGCGGAATTCCTCAGCCTGCAATGGGGGTTGAGCGAAGGCTGGTCAGTACTGGTCGCACGCCCTTTCAACCACATCGGCGCCGAGCAGAAAGACAGCTTCGTCATTGCCAGCGCCGCGCGGCAGATCTGCCGAATCAAACAAGGCCTGCAAGCCCCGCAACTGGAAGTCGGTGATATCGACGTCACGCGGGACTTCCTCGATGTGGGTGACGTGGTATCGGCCTACCTGGCGCTGCTGGAAAAGGGCGCGCCGGGGCAGGTCTACAACATTTGCTCGGGGCGCGAGCAAAGCATCCGCAGTCTGATCGAACAGATGGGGGACCTCGCCCAGGTCGACGTGCAATTGGTTCAGGATCCTGCGCGTCTTCGCCGCGCGGATCAGCGTCGCGTTTGCGGTAGCCATACCAAGCTTGCCCAGGCCACAGGATGGACGCCTGGAATCACAACACAACAATCCCTGCGGGCGATCCTGTCCGACTGGGAGAAGCGAGTAAATGAAGAATGACAAAAAGTGCACTGATCACAGGGATCACCGGGCAGGACGGCGCCTATCTGGCCAAACTGCTGCTCGACAAGGGTTATAAAGTTCACGGCCTGGTTGCGCGGCGCAGCAGTGATTCGCGCTGGCGCCTGCGCGAGATGGGGGTCGAGGGCGACATCGTTTACCTGGACGGCGACATGGCCGATGCCTGCTCAGTGCAGCGCGCGGTGATCAAGTCAGCCCCGGACGAAGTTTATAACCTGGCAGCGCAAAGCTTCGTCGCCGCCTCCTGGGATCAACCGGTAACCACCGGCATCGTCGACGGCCTGGGGGTCACCCACCTGCTTGAAGCCATTCGCCAGTTCAGCCCGCACACGCGTTTCTATCAAGCGTCCACCAGTGAAATGTTTGGCCTGATCCAGGCCGAGCAGCAGGACGAGAACACCCCTTTCTACCCGCGCAGCCCGTACGGCGTGGCCAAGCTTTATGGCCACTGGATCACCGTGAACTACCGCGAGAGTTTCAACCTGCACGCCAGCAGCGGCATCCTGTTCAACCACGAATCACCGCTGCGCGGCATCGAGTTCGTGACCCGCAAAGTCACCGACGCCGCCGCGCGCATCAAGCAGGGCAAACAGCAGGAGTTGCGTCTGGGCAACATCGACGCCAAACGTGACTGGGGTTTTGCCGGCGACTATGTCGAAGCCATGTGGCTGATGTTGCAACAGGACAAGGCAGATGACTTCGTCGTCGCCACCGGCGTGACCACCACCGTGCGCGAAATGTGCCGCATCGCCTTCGACCACGTCGGCCTGAACTACCGCGATTTCGTCAAGATCGACCCGGCGTTCTTCCGCCCGGCCGAGGTCGAAGTGCTGCTCGGCAATCCTGCCAAAGCCCAGCGCGTACTCGGCTGGAAACCAAAAACCGACCTGGATACCTTGATCCGCATGATGATGGATGCGGACATGAAGCGCGTCGCCAAGGAGTAGGCCATGCTGATTCCCGTGATTCTCTCCGGCGGTGCCGGTACGCGTTTGTGGCCTGTGTCCCGTGAAGGCCACCCAAAGCCATTCATGATGTTGCCCGACGGCGAGTCGCTGCTGGGCAAGACTTATCGGCGTGCAGCCGGTTTGCTCGATGGTCGTGGCGATATCGTCACGGTCACGAACCGCGACTATTACTTCCAGAGCAAGGATCACTACCAGGGCGCACACCTGGCCCGGCATCGCGGGCATTTTCTGCTCGAGCCGACCGGCCGCAACACCGCCCCGGCCATCGCAGCCGCAGCGCTGTCACTGCAAGCGCTGCACGGCGATGAAGCGATCATGGTGGTCATGCCGGCCGACCATTTGATCCTCGATGAAGCCGCATTGAAGAAAGCGGTCGAGCACGCCGTGGCATTGGCCAGGGATGGATTCCTGGTGACGTTCGGCGTCGTACCGACCGCCCCGGAAACCGGCTTCGGCTACATCGAGGCCGGTGCAGCTCTGGACGGCAAAGGTGCGGCCAGAGTGCAGCGCTTCGTCGAAAAGCCCGACCTGCAAACCGCAACCCACTACCTGGAAAGCGGTAACTTCCTGTGGAATTCCGGGATGTTCTGCTTCTCGGTGACGGCCCTGCTGGCCGAGCTGCAGATCCACGCTCCCGACCTGCTGGCGCAGACGCAAGCCTGCATGGCAGCAAGCGTTCCCGTAGAGACCAGCGGCTGCCTGCAACAGGAGTTGTCGCCAGCACTGTTCGCTGAAATCACCGACATATCCATCGACTACGCCTTGATGGAGCGCTCGGACAAAGTGGTCGTGGTGCCCGCCGGTTTCGACTGGAGCGATATCGGCTCCTGGAATGCAGTTGCGGCACTGGTGCCGGCCGATGCGCAGAACAACCGCAGCAGCGGCGATGCGACTTTTATCGACAGCCACAACAACTTCGTCCAGAGCGAGGACCGGTTGGTGGCCACGGTGGGTGTGGATAACCTGATCATCATCGACACCGCCGACGCGGTGCTGGTGGCCCACGCCGAGCGCGCCCAGGACGTGCGCCGGGTAGCCAAGCAACTCAAGGACAAACAACACGAAGCCTATCGGCTGCACCGCACCGTCAGCCGGCCATGGGGCACTTACACCGTGCTCGAGGAAGGCCCGCGCTTCAAGATCAAGCGCATCGTGGTCAAGCCTGGCGCCAAGTTGTCGTTGCAAATGCACCACCACCGCAATGAACACTGGGTGGTTGTCGAAGGCATGGCCAAGGTCACCAACAACGGCACCGGTACCCATCTGGTGGCGAAAAACGAGTCGACCTTCATTGCCGCCGGTCACAAGCATCGCCTGGAAAATCCGGGCGTGATTGATCTGGTGATCATCGAAGTGCAGAGCGGCGAATACCTGGGAGAGGACGATATCGTCCGCTTCGAAGACCAATATGGCAGGACGGTTTGAATGCTGCTTAATCTGTACCGCTCGCTGTGGAGTTACCGCGGATTCATCCTCGGCAGCGTCAAGCGAGAGTTTCAAGCGCGCTATCGCAATTCGCTGTTCGGTGCCCTGTGGACCGTACTCAACCCACTGTCGATGATCGTCGTGTACACGGTGATTTTCTCCCAGATCATGCGCGCCCGCTTGCCGGGCGTGGAGGACGGCCTGGCGTACAGCGTTTACCTGTGCGCCGGGCTGCTGACCTGGGGCCTGTTCGCGGAAATCACTACACGCAGCCAGAGCATGTTTCTGGAGAATGCCAACCTGCTGAAGAAAATCAGCTTCCCGCGCATCTGCCTGCCGGTGATCGCCCTGCTCAATGCCGGCATCAACTTCGCAATCATCATGGGGCTGTTTTTCGGCTTTCTGTTGATCAGCGGACGGTTGCCCGGCATGGCATTGCTGGCGCTGATACCACTGCTGATCCTGCAAGTGATGTTCGCCGCCGGCCTGGGGATGATCCTCGGCGTTCTCAACGTGTTCTTTCGGGATGTCGGCCAGCTTTTTGGCATCTGCCTGCAGTTCTGGTTCTGGCTGACGCCAATCGTCTATCCCGTCTCAATCCTGCCGTCGGGCATCCAGGAGCTGATCAGGCTCAACCCGATGACGGCCCTGATGAACAGCTACCAGAACGTCTTTCTCTATAACCAATGGCCGGACTGGAACTCACTGATCCCGTTGATGGTGATCGGGCTGTTGTTCTGCGTAATGGCGCTGCGGCTTTTCCGTCAGCGTGTCGGTGAAATGGTGGACGAGCTCTGATGGGACATATACGCGTCAGTGGCCTGGGCAAGGCTTACAAACAGTACCCGAATCGCTGGAGCCGGCTGGTCGAATGGATGGTGCCGTTTGCCGGTACCCATCATCACCTTCACTGGATCCTGCAAGGCGTCGATTTCGAGATCAAACCCGGTGAAGCCGTCGGTATCGTCGGCGTCAATGGTGCGGGCAAAAGCACCTTGCTGAAGATGATCACCGGCACCACCCAACCGACCTGTGGCCAGATTCAACTGGAAGGTCGGGTGGCTGCATTGCTGGAGTTGGGCATGGGCTTTCACCCGGACTTTACCGGGCGCCAGAACGTGTTCATGGCCGGCCAGTTGCTGGGCATGCAGATTGAAGAGATCGAAGCGTTGATGCCGGAAATCGAAAGCTTCGCCGAAATCGGCGACGCCATCGACCAACCGGTGCGCACCTATTCCAGCGGCATGCAGATGCGCCTGGCGTTCAGTGTCGCCACCGCGCGGCGCCCGGATATCCTGATAGTCGACGAAGCGCTGTCGGTGGGCGACGCCTACTTTCAGCACAAAAGTTTCGACCGCATCCGCAATTTCCGCAAGGCCGGTACGACCCTGCTGATCGTCTCCCATGACCGCTCGGCGATCCAGTCGATCTGCGACACGGCCATTCTCCTGGAAAACGGGCGCATGGCCATGCATGGCAAACCCGAAGAGGTCATGGATTACTACAACGCCATGCTCGCCCAGCGCGAAGGCCAGACCGTGCGCCAGGAGATGCTCGCCAACGGCCAGGTACAGACCATTTCCGGCACCGGTGAGGCCGGGATTCTCAGCGTGCGCCTGCTCGACGCACAGGGGCGCTCTGTCGAAGTGGCAGAGGTTGGCCAGCCGATGGTGCTGGAAGTACAGACCGAGGTTCGGGAGGACATCGAACGACTGATTCTGGGCTTCATGATCAAGGATCGGCTGGGCCAGGCGATTTATGGCATCAACACCCATCGCCTGGACAAACCCGTCACCGACCTGAGTGCCGGTGAGCGCGTCACCTTCCGCTTTGCCTTCGACATGCGCCTGGGCAAGGGCAACTATTCGGTCGCCTTGAGCCTGTCGCGCCTGGATTCGCACCTGGATCGCAACTTCGAATGGCGCGATTACGGCCTGGTCTTCCATGTGATCAACAATCGCCAGGAAGACTTCGTCGGCTGCTCGTGGCTGCAGGCGCAGACAACGATCACCCGCTCCAGTGAAAGCGTTGTGCAAACGGAGGTGTCGCAATGACCCGATTATTGGTGGAGTGCACTTACGTCTTCGAGCATCCGGAGGCTAACTCGGGCATTCAACGCGTGGTCCGCAACGTTATTCAACAACTGCCGGCGGCCAGTGCAAAACGCGAATGCATTCCGGTGGTGATGATCAATGGCGGCCTCTATCAGGTGAACAGCCTGGCCCCGTTGAAGACACCGAAAGTCGATCTGATGAGCCTGCGCGTGAAGCTGGAACAATGGGCCAACACATTCTGGCTGCGCCACCGCGCGCTGGAACGGCGCCGCCCCTTCAGCCAGTCGCATTTCGCCCGGCGGGTGCTGTATGTCGGCTGCCGCCTTGGCGCATTCGCCTGCTTCAGCCTGCCGATGCGCCTGCTCAACAAAGTCCTCAAGGGCAAGCCAATTCCCGAACGATGCGTGCCGTTGCAGCATCGGGCCGGTGATCAATTGGTGCTGCTCGACTCGTCGTGGCACGCCAATTTTTTCCCCTTGGCCGAGCAACTCAAGCGTGACGGGGTCGGCATCGTTTCGGTCATCTACGACCTGATTCCGCTGACCCATCCGCAGTTTTGCGACGCCGGGCTGGTCAAGGTATTCAACGACTGGTTCGACTGGATCGCCCGTACCGCCGACGGTTATGTGGCAATCTCCACCACCATCCGCGATCAGGTGCGCGAGGAAATGCTGCGCCGGATAGGAACGCAGCGAGTCCAGCAACGCTGGTTCGACTATTTCCATCTCGGTTCCGAACTGGACTTGAGCGATGCCCGCTCCGAAGTCGATCGGGGCCTCTTGCAAATGTTCAAGACGCCGGAGCCAGTGTTCCTGATGGTCAGCACCATCGAACCACGGAAAAACCACGGCTACCTGCTCGATGCCTTCGAGCGTGCCTGGGCAGCCGGGTCCAAAGCCAGGTTGTGCATTGCCGGGAAGATTGGCTGGAAGTGTGATGCGTTGATCGAACGAATCCGTCAACATCCCGAGCTGAACCGACGCTTGTTCATGTTCAACACGCTTTCGGACAAGAGCCTGGAGCACGCCTATTCCCACGCCACATCGCTGGTGTTCCCGTCCCATGTCGAAGGCTTCGGCCTACCGCTGGTGGAGGCCATGCAGCGCGGCCTGCCAGCGATGGGCAGCGATATTCCAGTGTTCCGGGAAATCGGTGGCGACTACATGGCGTACTTCGATCTGGCGGATCCGCAGAGCCTGACCAAACTGGTAATGGACATGGAAGGGTCCGGCAAATTTCCGGCACCGCTTGCCCTCGAGCAATGGCGTTGGTTGAGCTGGCGCGAGGCGAGTGCGCAATTCGTACAACGGATCGAGCGCAACCTGAACAGCCCGCAGCCGGTCCCTGAGAGTCAACATGCGAATTGCCCTTAACGTCCGGATCCTCCAGGCCCCGCGCACCGGTATCGGCCATTACGTCGCCGAACTGGTCGGTGCGCTCGCCTGTGAACCGGATGTTGAGCTGTCACTGTTCCATGGCTGGGGCTGGAGCTCTGCGCTGCCGGAAGCGGCCATGCCAGGCTATTCCCGACTGACCCCGCTGCTGCGGCAGATTCCAAGGGCTTATCAGGCGCGGCGCTGGCTGGAGCAAAAACGCTTTGATAAAGGTCACACGCAGCCGATTGACCTCTACCACGAACCGAGCTTGTGGCCGCTGTCGTTCGACGGCCCGACCGTCATCACCTTGCATGACCTGACCCACCTGCACTACCCCGAAACACAGCCGGCGGCGCGCTTGCGAGAAATAGAACGGCGATTGGCCGATGGTGTGCAGCGGGCGAAGCTGATCCTGGTCGACTCGCAGTTCATTGCCGACGAGGCCCAGCTCCATTTCGGCTTGCCGGCTGAACGCTTCGTCGTGGCGCCATTGGGCGTGGCATCGCGCTTCCATCCTCGTGCGCCCGAATCCATCGATACAGTCCTCAAGGCCCATGGCGTCGATGCAGGTGAGTACTTCCTTTGCGTCGGCACCCTCGAGCCGCGCAAGAACCTGACACTGGCCCTGCGTGCCCACGCAAGGTTGCCGCACGCCATACGCCAGCGTTACCCGCTGTTGATCGTCGGCATGGCTGGCTGGCAGCGTGAGCAATTCAGCGAAGAGCTGCACCAGGCATTGGCCAGCGGCCATGTATGCCTGCTGGGTTATCTGCCCGACGAGCACGTCGCGCAGTTGTTGGCAGGCGCTCGGGCACTGATTTTTCCGTCGCTCTACGAAGGCTTCGGCCTACCCGTGCTGGAGGCCATGGCCTGCGGTACGCCAGTGGTTCTGGCCCGGCGTTCGGCAATGCCCGAAGTCGCGGGAGCTGCCGGCAACTATATCGAACCTGACGATCCAGACGGTTTGCGTGATGCAATGCGCCGTCTGATCGACGATCAGGCGCACTGGCAGGCATGCTCGGACGCCGGATTACAACAAGCAAGGATGTTTTCCTGGGAGCGTTGCGCGCAGGTCACCGCCCGCGCCTACCGCCAGGCTATGGGAGGTTGAATGCGAGTACTTCATTTTTTCAAGACGTACCTGCCTGACTCGGTCGGCGGCATCGAGCAAGTGATCTTCCAGTTATGTGAAAGCGGTGCCCAGCACGGCGTTGATGGCCAGGTCCTGACCCTCAGTGCCGATCCGACACCGGCCGTGGTGCAGCTTGGTCAACACGAAGTCCATAGGGCCAAACTCGACATTCAGTTCGCTTCTACAGGCTTTTCCTACAGCGTCTTCAAGAAGTTTCGCGAATTGGCCGCCGAAGCGGACGTGGTCAATTACCACTTCCCGTGGCCATTCATGGACCTGGTGCATTTTTTCAATGGCTTGAACAAACCGAGCGTAGTGACCTATCACTCAGACATCATCCGCCAGAAACACCTGCTCAAGCTCTATCGGCCACTGATGAACCGCTTTCTCGCCAGCGCTGACCGAATTGTCGTCGCGTCCCCCAACTACCTGCACACCAGTGATGTATTGCAGCAGTTTCACGACAAGACCCGAGTCATCCCCTATGGCCTGAACAAAGCCGGTTATCCACAGCCCACCAGTGACCGTATGGCGCATTGGCGGCAAAAGCTTGGGGATAAGTTTTTTCTGTTCGTTGGTGTGATGCGCTATTACAAGGGCCTGCACATCCTGCTCGACGCCTTGAAAGATGTGGATTACCCGGTAGTGATCGTCGGCGCCGGGCCACTGGAAACCGAACTGCACGCTCAGGCTGCGGCGTTGGGGCTGCGCAATATTCACTTCCTGGGGCGCTTGGGTGACGAGGACAAGGTGGCATTGCTGCAACTGAGCTATGCCATTGTTTTCCCATCGCACCTGCGCTCCGAAGCGTTCGGTATCTCGCTGCTTGAAGGCGCGATGTATGGCAAACCGATGATCTCCAGTGAAATCGGCACGGGCACCAGCTTCATCAACATCCACAACGAAACCGGGCTGGTGGTGCCGCCGAGTCATCCACAGGCTTTCCGTGAAGCGATGCGCACGCTGTGGGAAAACCCGACGCGCGCAGCCGAAATGGGCATCAAGGCACAAGCCCGTTATCGACAGTTGTTCACCGCCGACGAAATGGGCCGCAAGTGGACGAAGCTGTACGAAGAACTGCTGGAAGAAAAATCCCTGTCTTACGCCTGACTGCTTTTGTCGGAGCGAGCCTGCTCGCTCCTGATGAAGTTGTGATTGTCCGGCTTATAGGTCCAACACCAGCGGCTGCGAACCCTCGGCCGGCACAGCACAGCAAATCAGCACATCTCCAAGCTCGGGGACCTCAGCAGGCGGTTGTGGATAATTCACCGTTCCGTTGATCAGCCGCGTCTTGCAGGTGCCGCACGAGCCACCGCGACAACTGAACTCCGGGTGCAGGCCACGGCTTTCCGCCAACTCCAGCAAGCTGCCGCCACCCGGTTGCCAACGCGCCTCTTTGGCCGAGCGCTGGAACACCACGGGCACCGAAACGGTGGCGGCCGGAATTTGCTCGATAAGCACAGCGTCCGGATCCGGTTTGCGGCGTAGCGTGGAGGGGCCAAAGGTCTCGGCATGGATCCTTGAGTCGCGGATGTCCAGATCACGCAGGCTGTCGTACAGCCCCTGGGTAAAACTTCCCGGGCCACAGAGGACAAAATCCACTTGGTCGTAATCCTCCACTTCGAGCATGTTGTTGATCAGGTCAGTATCGATACGCCCTGTCAGGTCGAAATCTTCACCCTCACGGGCGTCGGACTCCGGTTGACTGAGCAAACGCAGCACTCGCACGGAGTCACCGATTCCATCAAGCAATCGGTCCAGCTCGGGACGAAAGGGTTGATCCGCCAAGGTCCGCGAACTCTGGAAAAACCAGGTAGGACGGATACGCCGTGTGCGCAGACCTTGATAAACAACCTCACGGAGCATCGACAGCAGCGGCGTGATGCCGACCCCGGCGGCCAACAGCACCAGTGGTCGATGTTCATGAGGCGCCACAGTGAAATGCCCCTGCGGGGCCCGCGCTTGCAATACGTCACCGACGCGAATCTGTTCATGCAGATGCGTGGATACCCGCCCGTCACGCTTGACGCTGATGCGGAAAAAATCATCCGACGGCGCGCTCGACAGACTGTAGGTGCGGATATGCACCTCGCCTGCGATATTGAACCGCAACGGCAGATGTTGCCCCGCCTGAAACAGCGGCAACCCGGCGTCATCTGCAGGTTCAAGATAAATCGAACGGATGTTGTGGCTTTCCGCTTCGATCCGCACCACGCGCAACGGCCGCCACTGATCGCCCAACGCCTTGGCCTGCAATCTTGCTTTGGTTTGCGCCCAGGTGCCGGTGAGCAGGCTAGTGGGTGACACGCCGTCAAAGCGCCAGCGTAAAGCCAGCGCCGCAGGACGACGCACAACCTGTTCCACGTGGAACATCCACAGTCGCTCAGCTCCTTGAAACGCCTCGACCTGTGATCCTTCCAGGATGATTTCGGTGCGGCCGCTGAGGTGTAGCAGATCGCCCGAGTCGAAATCGATGAACAAAAGGCCCGCCTTGGGATTGAGCAACAGATTGCCCAAGGTATTGAAATGCAGGTTGCCGGCGAAGTCCGGGATGGTCAGACGATTGCCTTCTACCAGTACGAAACCGGCCTGGCCGCCGCGATGGGAAACGTCGACCGAACGCTCGCCATCGACATCCACATAGCTGGCGACAAAGAAGGTGTCTGCCTCGGCGATCATGCTTTTGGCCGCGTCATCCAACCCGGTGAAATGTTGCGCGATACGCGTAGAGGGGTCAGCCAGCGGCACAGAATGAAACTGCCGCAACTGAATGTATTGCGGACAATTGCCAAAGGACTGATCGACTGTCACGCCGAAGCCAGCCGCGGTCATGGCCTTGATGTGCCCATTGATGCGGTTGCGCCGCCGGGTGTGTAGCTCGATGCCCAGCAGGCCAATCGCCGCACCATCGGTCAGTAGCGCAGGGTCGTCGGCCCCCGGCACGCTGTTGAATTGCAACAGGCCAGGCTCGGGCGAACAGGCGAAACCAGGTTGCCCTTCAAGAATGCTGGCCCAGGGATGCCCTTGCGCATCCACCGCCCCGTACAACATGAAGGGCAGTTGCTCATAGAATTTACGATGCTGATCCGGCATCTCGCTGCGAATCACCTTACGACCGAAGGCTTCCATTCGTTCGGCCACACCCACGTGCGCCTGCAGCTGTTTCTCACCGGCATGCCAAGGTGAACGGTCCATTGGGGTTGCTCCCCCGCGCCATCGGCGCAGTATGAGGGTGGCCCGCACAGGTCGGGCCACCAGCATCAGGCAGTTTTCTGCAGACCGGCGACAGTGCGCGGCATGCCGACAAAACCGGGCAAGGCTTCAATGCGAGCCAACCAAGTACGAATGCTGGGGTAATCATCCAGGGACACATTGCCTTCGGGGGCGTGGGCGATGTAGCTGTAGGCAGCGACATCGGCAATGGTCGGTGTGGTGCCGGCCAGATAGGCCGAATCGGACAGTTCGTGTTCGAACACTTTAAGTACGGTGTGGGCGTAAGCAATCACTTCTTCAGCGTTGTACGGGGCACCGAACACAGTGATCAAACGCGCTCGCGCCGGGCCGAATGCAATCGGGCCAGCTGCTGCCGACAGCCAGCGCTGTACGTTGGCAGCGCCCACTGGATCGCTCGGTAGCCAACGACCCTCGCCATATTTTTGCGCCAGATAAACCAGGATCGCGTTGGAGTCGGCCAGCACCACGCCCTGATCGTCAATCACCGGCACCTGACCAAACGCGTTGAGCGCCAGGAACGGCGGCTGTTTATGCTCACCCTTGGCCAGGTCAACGAGGATCAACTCGGTGGGTAATTTCAGCAGCGACAGCATCAGTTCGACGCGATGGGCATGACCGGAGCGTGGGAAGTTATAGAGTTTGATCGCTTGCATGGTCGACTCCTTGGGTGGTGCGCTGCTCAAGGCGAGTTCAGCGTCCTGGGTCGTATGTTCTACCTGCAACCAAAACAAAAGAATAACCAGTAAGTGCAATCATTTATTTCACCTGGCGAAATTATATCGCCCTCAATGCCGGGTGTGCCCTGAGGGCTTTCACAGCAAAATCGACGAAACTGCGCACTCGCGCCGGGGCTTGGCGTCCACCTTGATAGAGCACATGGATGGGCATGGGCGGCAGTTCGAAATCGGCCAGGAGAATTTCCAGCTCGCCGGCAGCAACCTTGCTGGCAACCTGATAAGACAAGACACGAGTGAACCCCAACCCCAGGCAAGCTGCGGCAATGGCTGCCTGATTGGCAGTCACCACAAGGCGCGGCTCCGTGCGCACACTCAGGGATTCGCCCTCATCGATAAATGGCCAACTCCGCAGTTGACCTGAAGCAGTAGTCGCAATGATCGGCGCCTGAGCCAACGCTTGTGGATGTTCCGGTCGACCATGGCTCGCCAGAAAACCTGGCGATGCGCAGACCACTCGCCGCACCTCCCCCACCCGTATCGCATGCTGGTTGCTATCGGGCAGTGCACCGATACGTATAGCCACATCGACACCTTCCTCGACGACGTTGACTATCCGATCTACCAGCAAAGCGTTGATATGGACCTCGGGGAACTGTGTCAGATAACTCACCATCAACGGCGTGACGAACAGCTCCCCAAACAGGACCGGCGCGGTGATCGTCAGCTGCCCACGTGGATGGATGTGGCTGCCCGCCGCAGAGTCTTCAGCTTCCTGCACCTCGGCGAGAATTCTGCGGCAGTCTTCCAGATAACGCTGACCGGCTTCGCTTAAATGCACGCTGCGCGTCGTGCGTGTGAGCAGCAACGTTCCAATGCGCTTTTCCAGAGCTGCTACCGCCCGGGTAACGCTGGCCGCCGATAGACCCAGGCGTCGCGCCGCCGCGGAAAAGCCCTGTTCCTGGGCAACGGCGGCGAAGACCTGCATTTCCTGAAAGCGGTCCATGGCGTGTCCTTTTTTCAGAATCAAAAACAACCGGAGCGACAATCAAGCCTGTCACAAACAACGATATTCGAAAACCGAAGGCTGATTATTACAAAAAGTCAGTCCCTTTCCTGACAGATCCTTTCTTAAAAAAAGCAGGAAGCCATCACAGGCTTTAGATTTCCTTCTGCTTAATCAGGCAGAAAACGAGACTGCTCCTATACTACAAACCAGTCTACGACCTGTTGAACTTTCTGTAAGTGCGACTTTTCAAGTTCCTTACATGGAAATCAGGCCTTGCTAGCCACTAGTGGCTAGACGGATATCCATAAAACTTGCTCAGATGCTCGGTTGATTTGACTTGAAACTTTAACTAGCTGGCTAAGCCTGATGACACCGCAAGGAGTTAGACAATGTTGCGCACAAACATTTCTGCTAGAGCACTATCCGGTGGATTACTTGATGTACTGATTCGCGCCGGGCTGATCACAGTGTTGGTGCTGTTCTGCTTTCAGATCTTCAACCCCTTCCTCAACCTGATGATATGGGCGGTGATTCTGGCAATCACCCTGTATCCGCTGCATACCAAGGTCAAGGGCAAACTTGGCGGCAAAGACGGTCGGGCCGCCACCCTTATAGTGGTGGTCGCTCTGGCTTTGCTGATGGTGCCGATCTACCTGCTGGGAACCTCGATCAGTGAGTCGATCGAAGGCGCTCTGACTGTTCTGAAGTCCGATTCGCTGGAAATCCCTCTGCCCAATGAAAAAATCGCTTCCCTGCCGCTCATTGGCAAGCCGCTCTACACCTACTGGATGCAGGCCGCAACCGATATGAGCAGTGTGCTGGTGAAGTTGATGCCCTACATCAAGTCCGTCGGCCTGACCTTGTTGGGTAAAATGGCCGACGTTGGTGTGGGATTCCTGTTGTTTATCGGCGCCCTGATCATTGCCGGCGTGTTGATGGCCTACGGTCAAAATGGCGAAAGAAGCGCCATGGCCATCACCAGCCGCCTTTCCGGGCCGGAGCGTGGCCCGCGCATTACCGAACTGTGCACCGCCACCATTCGTGCGGTTGCCCAAGGCGTGGTCGGTATCGCTTTTATCCAGATGATGTTGGTCGGGGTGGGCTTCGTGCTCATGGGCGTTCCCGGTGCCGGCCTGCTGGCCATGGTTGCGCTGTTGATGGGGATCATGCAATTGCCGGTAGTGGTTCTGACCATTCCGGTAATCGCCTATGTATTCGCCACCGAAGGTACCACCCTGGCCTCTGTGGTGTTTTGCATCTACAGCCTTATCACCGGGATGGCCGATAACGTTCTCAAGCCCTTGATGCTGGGCCGCGGCGTCGACGTACCCATGCCAGTGATTCTGATTGGCGCCTTGGGCGGCATGGTCAGCGGCGGTTTCATCGGATTGTTCATCGGTCCGGTAGCGCTGGCTGTGGGCTATCAATTGTTCTGGCAATGGGTCGATGACCAGCCGCCTGCCGAAGTCGAGGTCGATGTAGTGACCGAGCCCGCGCAACTCGAGGTACTGAACGATCAACATCCTGTCTGAGGAGTGAGCGTTTGATGCCTTGCCCTGTTCGCATCAGCCGGCTGTTGCTGTGTGGCACCCTATTGCTAAGTGGTTGCGTGCGACTGGGTCCGGATTTCCAGTCGCCGGCCCAGCCCTGGGTCGAGCACTGGGACACCCCGTCCCTGGCGCTCGCCGGCCAAAAGCGTCCGCAGCCGGATAGCCGCCAGTGGTGGCATGTATTTGGCGACCCGGTGCTGGACAAGTTGATCGCCGAAGCCGACATCCACAACGCTGACCTGCAGGTTGCTGGCCTGCGGGTGATGGAATCGCGCGCGCAATTGGGTATCGCCCTGAGTGGGCGCTACCCGCAATTTCAACAGGCCAGCGCCGACAGCCTGTACCTGGACCGTAATCAATCCGGCGGTGCCAACCCGCAGGATTCGCATTTCTGGCAACACAGCGTCGGCTTCGATGTTGGTTGGGAGCTGGATTTCTGGGGGCGCTTCAGCCGTGCCATCGAGTCGGCCGACGCCTCCTGGTTCGCCGCCCAGGCCAACTATGAAAACGTTCTGGTGCTACTGCACGCGCAACTGGCGCAAACCTACTACGCCTTGCGCACCGCCGAAGCACGCCTGGAAAT
>Ga0247818_10001181_pt1 | contig 16404 bp, 16 predicted proteins | sample 13C_Glucose_Day1_FD_192424 | JGI IMG/M metagenome (GOLD analysis project Ga0247818, IMG submission 192424) | Soil microbial communities from agricultural site in Penn Yan, New York, United States - 13C_Glucose_Day1 | ecosystem: Environmental > Terrestrial > Soil > Agricultural land | place... | reverse complement strand
CGCGGGGACGACGGCGTCGTCCTTGCCGCCCCAGCCGGCCAGATGGTCGCAGGCCACGGTGACGCCGTTGAGGCACTGGGGGCAGGCCCCGCAGCTGACCACGAACGGTGCGATCACGAGGTCGCCGACTGCCAGGCCGGTGATCCCGGAGCCGATGCTCTCCACGGTGCCGATGAATTCGTGGCCGATCGCGGTGGGCCTGCGGGTGGGCCGCACGCCGCGGTAGGGCCACAGGTCCGAGCCGCAGACGCAGGACGCGGTGACCTTCACCACGGCGTCCGTGGGCAGCTGGACCGTGGGGTAGTCGCGGTCTTCAACCCGGATGTCGCCGGGGGCGTGGATGATCGTGGCGCGCATGGAGGCTCCTCGCGTGGGGTGGTGGGCGGCTTGGACCGAGTTTAGTCCTCCCTGCCCGCCGGCCCTTGTTTTTGCTGCTGCCCCTGGCCTTGTATTGACGCCAAGGGCACCAGCACGAACCGCAGCCACCTGGCCGCTGTACAGTTGGCGGCCTCCTGAAAGGAACCGGCATGACCTACACGCTCCCCGCCGACATCGCGGACCGGCCTATTACCGTCGTCGGCGGCGGAACGCTGGGCCGGCGCATCGCCTTGATGCTTTCGCTCCAGGGCGCCGAAGTGCGCGTCTTCGACACGAGCCTTGCCGTAGCCAGGGCCGCGCTCGAGTACGTCGCCACGCAGCGCCACCGCGCCGTGGAAGAGCTCGGGGGCAACCCGGCGGTCCGGCTGGCGGCGCGGGACAATCTGGTGGATGCCCTGCGGGATTCCTGGCTGGTGGTCGAGGCCGTACCCGAAAAGCTTGGCCTCAAGCGGGCAATTTTCGCCGACCTTGACCAGCTGGCGGCCCCGGACGCCGTGCTGGCCAGCAGCTCCTCGGCGTTCGCCTCCTCCGAATTCATCGGTGGCGTGAGCAGCCCGGAGCGTGTCCTGAACATGCACTTCTACATGCCGCCGGAAGTGCGTTCGGTGGAGCTGATGTCCTGCGGCCGCACCGACCCGCGGATCATCGAGCTGCTCATGGCCGAGCTGCCCAAGTACGCGCTCGCCCCGCACCGGGTGCGCAAGCAGAGTGCCGGCTTCATCTTCAACCGGATCTGGGCGGCGATCAAGCGCGAATCGCTCCTGGTCGTGGCCGAGGGTGTGGCGGACCCGCGGGACGTGGACGCACTGTTCGCCGACCTCTTCAAATCCGAGATCACCCCTTTCCGCTTCATGGACGAGGTGGGCCTGGACGTCGTCCTCGAGCTCGAGAACCACTACTGCGAGCTGGCCGGGGTCGAGAACAAATCGGCCCCCATGCTGCAGGACTACATCGCCAAGGGCTGGCTGGGCGTCAAGAGCGGCCGCGGCTTCTACAACGACTACGCCTGACCCCGCCTCGCCCCCGGCACGAGCCCGCTCCGCACGACCCCGCGTTGGCTAGATCCCCAGCGAAATACCGCCGTCCACGCGCAGTTCGATGCCCGTGACATACGCGGATTCGTCGCTGGCCAGGAAGACGGCGGCGTTGGCCACGTCCCAGGCGGTGCCCATATGGCCCATGGGGACCTGCGCGTGCCGTTTCCTGAGCATTTCCTCGCGCTGCCCGTCAGCGTAGGCGCCGGCGAGTTCGGCGGATTCCGTGACCATGGGCGTTTCCATGAGGCCGGGAAGGATCGCGTTGACCCGGACGTGCTTCGCGGCGTATTCGGCGGCGGTGGTCCGGCTCAGATGGTTGAGGGCCGCCTTGGAAGAGTAATAGGTGGAGTACGGGACCCCGGTCCAGCGGATCCCCGCCAGCGAGGAGATGTTGATGATGGAGCCGCCGCCCTGCGCCACCATGTGCGGGATGACGTGCTTCATGGTCAGGAAGGGGCCCTTGAGGTTGATGGCGTGGACGCGGTCCCACTCGGATTCGTCCAGTTCCACCACGCCGCCCACCTTGGCGATGCCGACGTTGTTGTCGAGGACATCGATCCGGCCGAATTCTTCGATGACGCCGGCGACGGCCCGGCCGACTGCGGCGGAGTCCGTGACGTCGAAGGCGAGGTGCCGCGCGCGCCCGCCTTCGTCGAGGATCAGCCGCTCGGTCTCCTTTGCGGCCGCCGCGTTGACGTCTGTGCAGACTACGGTGGCGCCTTCACGGGCAAAGGCGATGGCGGTGGCCTTTCCGTTGCCCATGCCGGGCGCGCTGGAACCGGCACCCACAACGAGGGCAATTTTTCCTTCTAGTCTCTTCGACATTAAAGTTCTCCTAGATCTTGGTTTTTTCGTCGCGCCAAAACGCTTCGCGGATGGTTTTCTTGAGGACTTTCCCGTTGACGCTGCGGGGCAGCGCGGGGACCAGATGCACGGCCTTGGGCGCCCGGATGCTGCCCAGCTCCTGTTTGCAGAGGGCGATGAGTTCCTGTTCCGTGACAGAGCAGTTTTCGTTGAGTTCGACGACGGCGGTCACCGCCTCGCCCCAGTCCGGATGCGGCGACCCGACCACCGCGCAGTCGCGGACCGCCGGGTGGCCCCAGATAACCTGCTCCACTTCGCTCGGGTAGACGTTGAACCCGCCGGAAATGATGAGGTCGCGACGCCGGTCCGTGAGGTGCAGGTAGCCCTCGTCGTCGAAGAGCCCGATGTCCCCGGTGTGCAGCCAGCCGTCCCGGATTGCCAGCCGGGTCTGCTCGGGATTCTTGTAGTAGCCCTTCATGACCAGGTCACCCCGGACGCAGATCTCGCCGGGGACTCCGGGTGGGAGCGCCAGCCCGTCGTCGTCGCGCACCTCGACCTGGACCAGGGGGTAGGGCCGCCCGCAGGAGGACAACCGGGAATCGGGGGCGATGGCGCCGTCGACGAAGTGCTCGTCGGGCCGGAGGAAGGTGACGGACGCGGGCGCCTCCATCTGCCCGTACAGCTCCATCATCACGGGGCCGATCACGGTGAGCGCCTGCCGGAGTTTCTCCACGGACATCGGCGCTGCCCCGTAGATCAGGTACCGCAGCGTGGACAGGTCCCGCGGGGTTTCCTGCAGCACTTCCAGGAGCCGGTAGATGACGGTGGGCGGCAGGAACAGGTCAGTCACCCCGTACTGCTCGATGGCGTCGAGCACGGCGCCGGGATTTGCCTTGGGGAGCACGACGACGGTGCCGCCCCGGGCGGTTGCGGCGAGGCTGAGCAGCCCGGCGGTGTGCGTCATTGGGGCGGCGGCGAGGTTTACGATCCTGTCCTCGGAACCGTAGTGCGCAGCCATTATCAGGTGCGTCGCGAAGGCTGACAGGCTTCTGTTGGTGTTCATCACCCCCTTGGGCAGGCCCGTTGTGCCGCCGGTCGGGGCCAGCGAGACGACGTCGTCCGGGTCGGAGCGGACAGCCGGTTTCGTGGCCGGGTGCGGGGCGATCCACTCGGTGAACGACGTGTCCGCCGGCCCGGCGCCGTCGGGCCCGAACTGGACCCACTGCCCGACGCCGGGGAGGCGGTCCCGGAGGTGGCGGACATCCCCGGCCAGGCTGGAATGGAACATCACCAGCTCCGCGTCGAAGGCTGCGAGCAGCTGTGCGGTTTCGCCGCCCGGGCTCGCCGGGTTGGCCGGGATCCAGGTGAACCCGGAGCGCCAGATGCCCAGGACGCAGATCCAGGCGAGCGGATCGTTGGGGGCGAGGACCGCAATCTTCGCCCCGGACGGGAGCCCGGAGGCCAGCAGCGCGTTGGCGATCCGGCAGGACAGTTCGCCGGCCTCGGTGAAGGTGTAGGAGGTGGTGCCCTGGAGGTAGGCGACGCCGTTGGGGTTGGACCGCCAGCCGCGGTCAAAGAATCCGATCACGCTCACTGTGGCAGTCCCGTCTTGTAGCTTTCCTTCAGCCTCAGGAAGACGGCCGTTGTGACCGCAGCGAGGATGGTCAGGTACCAGCCGAAGACGTCGATCATCTTGGCATCGGCCAGCCAGGTGGCAATATACGGTCCGGTACCGCCGACCAGGGCAACACCGAGCGCGTAGGGCAGGCCGATTCCAGCGGCCCGAATCCGGGCGGGGAAGAGTTCGCACATCACGGCGGACGTGATGGAGGTGTAGCAGGCCAGCAGCGTCAGGGCCGCCATCTGGACCAGCAGCAGGCTCAGGAAGCTGTTCTGGAGGGAATTCAGCAGCGGGAGGGTCAGCAGGGTGAAGCCGATGCCGAAGGTCAGCAGCAGGGGTTTGCGGCCGATCCGGTCCGAGAGGATGCCCATGACGGGCTGCAGGATCGCGAAGTAGGACAAAGAGATGAGTCCCACCAGGAGGCCGTTCTTCATGTCAAAGCCGACCGTGATGTGCGCATACGTCGGCAGGTAGGACGTGAACACGTAGAAGAACAGGGTGGGGGCGGCGTTGATCGCGAACACGAGGACGCATTCCTTCGGGTGGGTGCGCATGAACTCGAAGACGGAGGGTTTCGCGGCGCGGGCCGCGCCCGGGCCGGGGGCCGCGTCCTCGGCCACCAGGGTTTCCTCGGCGAACCGGCGGATGAACAGGCCGGCCGCCGCGCCGAGGGTCCCGATCGCGAACGGCACACGCCAGCCCCATTCGCGCATGGCCTCGTCCGGCAGGCTGGCCACCAGCAGGGCCACGGAGCTGATCGCGGCGAGGTTGCCGAGCGTCGCGCCGATGTACAGGAAGCTGGAGAAGAATCCACGGCGGCCCTCCGGTGCGGATTCCACCAGGAAGGTCGAGGACGCGGCAAATTCGCCGCCGGTGGAGAGCCCCTGCAGGAGCCGGGCCACCACCAGGATGAGGGGCGAGAGAACCCCGACCTGGTCGTAGGTGGGGGCGATGGCCACGAGGAGGCTGCCGACGCCCATCAGCATCACGGTCGCGGTGAGCGCCTTCTTCCGGCCAAAACGGTCCGCAACCATACCGCCGAGAAATCCGCCCAGCGGACGCATAAAGAAGCCGACGGCGAAGATCGCCATCGCGCTGAGCAAGGGGACGATGGGGTCGCCCGTCTTGGGGAAGAACTGGGCGGAAAAGTACAGGGCCAGCATGGAGTAGACGTACCAGTCGAACCATTCAACGATGTTTCCGACGGTGGCGGCCGCCAGTTGGCGGGCCCTGCTGACAGGTGGTGCGGCGGTGATGACGCTCATCCGGTTGCTCCCAGATCCGATGGTCCCGGACGATCAATGGTGCGTCGTCCGGACGGTCAGGTCGCGGGTCAGCAGATCATCCGGCTGTGATGCAAACCACGTTACGGAGCGTCCGGCACCCCGGACTATGGAGCCAGATCAAAGGGAATCCGGCGGCCGTTGTGGATTCCTACAACGGCCCCGGCGAGGTGTCCGCGCAGGCTTCGAAGGCCCAGGAGAGTTCGACGATGGTGTTGGTGGAGTCCAGGCGCGCGCCGGTGGCCTGCTCGAACTTCTGCAGGCGGTAGCGGAGGGTGTTTTCGTGCACGGACAGGGCCTTGGCTGCCGCGGAAATCCGGCGGTCGTGGTCCAGGTAGCTCCGTACCGAAGCCAGCACGATGCGGCCGAAATCGGCGTCGGCGGCAAAAGGGGCCAGGTAGCGCTGGCGCAGCACGGCCGTGACATCCGGATCGCCCGCGGCAGTCCGCCACGTCAGGTCCTCCAGGGAGAACACGCCGCCGGACGGCCGTTTCCAGGCGGCCTCGAAGACCCGGTCGGCGGCGGTCTTGGACCGGGGCAGTTCCGCGAGCGGGAGGGCGGGGCCGAGCGCGATCGTGGCGGTGTCCGCGGGCGGCTCCGGCCGTCGGGCCGTAAACCCGACGACGTCGCCCGCCCTCAGGGTCAGCACGCCGTCGCCGGTGGACAACCGCCCGGCCAGGACGCGCAGCAGTTCATCGGGCGAGGACCCGGGCCGGGGCCTGGCGTGCAGGGCATGGAAGGGGCGTTGGGGGTCGATCCCGAAGTCCGACGAGCGCGTGCGCAGCTCGCTGGCGGCGAGCGACCCCGCGAGGGCCGCGCGCAGATAGTCCTGCCGCAGTTCATGGTCGCGCACGGCCTGCTGGACGCTGCTTTCGCGGTACGAGTGGACGAGCGCGGCGGTGTAGGAGTCGCTGACGCCCCAGAGGACCCTGTGGGCCGCGAGGATTTCCCGGTCGCCGAGCCCCAGTTCATGGGCGATGTCGAGGAAGCGGTCCTGGATCACGGCCATGGACAGGCGGTAGCCCCGCAGGACGTCCTCGATGCGCAGGCCCTGGTGGAAACGGACCTGGGCCACCCGGGCCTCCACTGCGAGTTCCGACGACGCGGGCACCACACCGGACTTCACCGCGTGGATGGCCATGCGCAGGTTCTGCTCAACGGAGGAGCTGATGTCTGTTTCCGCCACACCGCGGTAGCCGGGCACCTCGTCGAGACACCGTTGAACGCTGTTCGCCTTCAGGAATTGCAGGTCGCGGAACAGCAGATCCGCGACGTTTTCAATGCTCGACTCAGACAAGGTACGCCTCACACCACAAGCAACGCGGGGTCAGATACGGCCCACCGGGCCGTCCCGTATGGGCGGTATCTGACCCCGCGTTGGTTTTCTCAGACGGCTTCAAGCACGCTGACATAGTTGGCGATGCCGACCCCGCCCATGTTCTGCACGGCGGCGCGGCGGGCTGTGGGCAGCTGCATGTCGCCCGCGGTGCCGGTGAGCTGCATTGCGGCGATGACGTGCTGCGAGACGCCGGTGGCACCGACGGGGTGGCCCTTGGCCTTGAGCCCGCCGGAGACGTTGATGGGCAGCTTGCCGTCCTTGAAGACCCAGCCTTCCTCGATGGCGCGGGCGCCCTGGCCGGGTTCCGTCAGTCCCATCGCCTCATACATCAGCAGTTCGGCGATGGTGAAGCAGTCGTGCACCTCGGCGAAGTCGAGGCTCTCGAGCCCGACGCCGGCCATCCCCAGCGCGCGCTGCCAGGAGGCCCGCGTCGCGGTGAAGGCGGTGGGGTCGCGGCGCTCGGTGGGGAAGAAGTCGTTCGCGTGGCCGAAACCGGCGAGCCGGACCGGGGCAGTGGCCCCGCCGGTGGGGGCGACGCTCAGCACGACGGCGGCGGCGCCGTCGGACACGGGGGAGCAGTCGGTGCGGCGCAGCGGGTCGGCGACCATCGGGTTCTTGTCCGAAACGGTGCGGCAGAACTCCTCGCCGAGGTCCTTGCGGAGCTGGGCATACGGGTTGTCCACGCCGTTGCGGTGGTTCTTCGCGGCGATGGTGCCCAGGACATCCGACAGGTTCCCTGCGCCAGCGCCATAGCGCTTCTCGTAGTGCTTGGCGACCTCGGCGAAGAGCCCGGTGAAGCCCGTGCTGGAGGCCTTGCCGGCCATGTCATAGTCGGCGCCGAGCAGGGCCGCGCCCACGACGTCGGCGCCCGCGTGGGTCATCTTTTCCGCGCCGATCACGAGGACGGTCTTCGCGGTACCGGCCAGCAGCGACTTGGTGCCCTGCTGGAACGCGGCAGATCCGGAAGCGCAGGCGTTCTCGACCCGGGTGGACGGGACGTTGGCCAGCTGCTCGGAGACCTGCAGGGCCAGCGAGGACGGGAAAGCCAGCGGCATCATGCCGGAGTTGAACTGGCCGAGGTAGATCTCGTCGATCTGGCCCGGCTCGATCCCGGCGTTGCCGATCGCCTCCGTGGCGACCTGGACGATGAGGGATTCGAGGGTTTCGTCCGTCAGTTTGCCGAAGCGGCTGTGGCCCCAGCCGGTCAGCAGGACATCTTTGCCGAACTGTTCGCGCAGGCTCATGCGGTGGCTCCTTCAAGGGTGCTGCTGTTAAGGGTGGGGGTTGCGTCCAGGGACGGGGCGACGTCGAACGGGGCCTCGGTCTTTCCGCGGAGTTCCTCCACGGTGACGCCCGGGGCGAGCCGGGTCAGCGTGAGCTGCCGGACGCCGCCTGCTTTTTGTTCATTCTTCACAAGGTCAAACACCGCGAGGTCGCTGATGATCCGGTCAACGCAGCTCAGCCCGGTAAGCGGCAGCGTGCATTCCTTGACGATCTTGGCGGTGCCGTCCTTGGCGTTGTGCTCGGTGAGGACCACGACGCGCGGGGTGCCGGCGACGAGGTCCATGGCGCCGCCCATGCCCTTGACCATCTTGCCCGGAATGGTCCAGTTGGCGAGGTCGCCGTTGCCGGAGACCTGCATGGCGCCCAGGATGGCGACCTTGACGTGCCCGCCGCGGATCATGCCGAAGGAGGCAGCGGAATCGAAGATGCTGCCGCCGGGCAGGACCGTGACGGTCTGCTTGCCGGCGTTGATGAGGTCCGCGTCCTCCTCGCCCTCGTAGGGGAACGGTCCCATGCCGAGCAGGCCGTTTTCGCTCTGCAGGACGACGCGGACGCCCTCACGCAGGTTGTTGGCGACCAGCGTGGGGATGCCGATGCCGAGGTTGACGTAGTCGCCGTCGTTGAGCTCTTCGGCCGCGATGGCAGCCATTTCATTCCGGGTCCAAGCCATGATGATTCTCCTGAAGAAAGTAGGGGCCGGCGCTCAGGCCGGAACGGATGCGGCGGTGTCTGCTGCCTCGGCGGCGGCAGCTGCCTCGGCCCGGGGGCGGACCGTGCGCTGTTCGATGTCCTTGATCCGGTCGCTGGCCTGGACCAGGCGCTGGATGAATACCCCGGGAGTGATGATGTGGTTGGGGTCCAGGGCGCCGGGTTCGACGATGACCTCGGCCTCCGCGACGGTCACGGCGCCCGCAGCCGCGACGACGGGGTTGAAGTTCTGCGCCGTGTAGCGGTAGATCAGGTTGCCGTCGGTGTCGGCGGTGTGGGCGTGCACCAGGGCGACGTCGGCCTTGATGGCGCGCTCCAGGACGAAAGTCTCGCCGTCGAACTCCGCGAGCGGTTTGCCTTCAGCGACGAGGGTCCCGACGCCGGTCTTGGTGTAGAAGGCGGGGATGCCGGCGCCGCCGGCGCGGAGGCGCTCGGCCAGGGTGCCCTGCGGGGTGAACTCCACTTCCAGCTTGCCGGCGAGGTACTGCTCGGCGAAGAGCTTGTTCTCGCCCACGTAGGAGGCGATGACCTTGCGGACCTGGCCGGCTTCAATCAGCACGCCGAGGCCCTTGCCGTCCACGCCCATGTTGTTGGAAACCACGGTGAGGTCCTTGACGCCCGAATCGCGCACCGCCTCGATCAGGTCGGCCGGGATGCCGCTGAGGCCAAAGCCTCCGACGGCGAGCGTCATGCCGTCCCGCAGTACGTCCTGCAGCGCGGCGGCCGGTCCGGATTTCACCTTTGACATTGCATCTCCTCATTGAGCCGTTGACACAATCCACTTTGTGGACTGTCTCCCTGGTGTTGGAGCCTACGGTGCCGAAAAGGGGGCTGTCAATGGGCGGTTTTTCTTTTGGGAGTGCCGTTATTACAGTGTGGACGGTATGCTGTAGACCATCCACAATGTGGATGCTTTGGTATGGTCCGCTCCGACTTTCGAGGAAATGATGACTTCAACACCGGTCCAGGGCGCGCAGGTCGTCAGCCGCGTCGCGTCCCTGCTGCGCATCGTCGGGCGGAAACCGGAAGGGTCCCCGCTCGTGGAACTCGTGAGGGAATCCGGACTCACCCGCCCCACCGTGCACCGGCTGCTCAGCTCGCTCGCCGCCGAGGGGCTGCTGGACCAGGACCCGGCCAGCGGCAACTGGGTGCTGGGACCGGAGATCCTGCTGATGGGTTCGGTGGCCTCGGCGCGGTTCCCGCTGGAGGACATCGCCCGGCCCAGCCTCCGCCGGCTCGCCGAGGAGACCGGCGAAAGCGCGTTCTTCTCCATCCGGCGCGGAGCCGAAACGGTGTGCTTGCTCCGCGAGGAGGGCAGCTTCCCGGTGCGGTCCTTCGTGCTGCACGAGGGCGTCCGCTTCCCGCTCGGGGTCGCCTCCGCCGGGACCGCCATCATGGCGTTCCTGCCAGAGGCGGAGCAGGAGGAACTGCTGGCGGACTGGCCTGCGCACGCGGGCAGTTTCGCGGCCGCCCACACCGAGCCTCTGGTCCGGGCCAACCTGGCCGCGACGCGGCAGGCCGGCTATTCGGTGAATCCGGGGCTCGTGCTGGAGGGCAGCTGGGGGATGGGGGCAGCAGTCTTCGACCAGCGGGGGCGGCCTGCATGGGCTCTGTCGCTGACGGGCATCGAGCCGCGCTTCAAGGGGGAGCGCCAGGCGACGCTGGGCCGCCTCCTCATGGATGAGGCCCACCGGATCTCCACGCTGCTGCAGGGCGCCACGTAGGCCCCTCCGGGCGCGGCTACTTCCACCAGGTGTCGAAGATGGTGACCGGGACGGTGCGCTTGTGCCGGGTGCGGAGGTATTTCTGTTCGATCAGCTCGGCTGCGGCCACGGGGACATCCCCGCCCTCGAGGTAGTCGTCGATCGTGTCGTAGCTCAGGCCCAGTTCGTCCTCGTCGGTGCGGCCGGGCTGGCCGTCGAGGAGGTCGGCCGTGGGGACCTTCTCCCAGACGCGGGCCGGGGCGCCCAGTTCGGCGAGCAGGGCACGGTTCTGGCGCTTGTTCAGTCCGAACAGCGGCAGGATGTCCGCGCCGCCGTCGCCGTACTTGGTGAAGAAGCCGGTGACCGATTCCGCGCCGTGGTCCGTGCCGATGACCAGGTAGTTGTGCTCGCCGGCGAGGGCGTACTGCGCGATCATGCGGGTGCGGGCCTTGGTGTTGCCCTTGTGGAAGTCGGAGATCCCGTTGCCCACGGTCTTCTCGAATTCGTCCTCAAAGCCATCCACGGCCGCGGAGATGTTGAACGTCCACTCCGTCTTGGCCTGGATGAAGTCCAGGGCGGCCTGGGCGTCGTGCTCGTCGTGCTGCACGCCATACGGGAGGCGGACGGCGACGAAGTTGGCGTCGACACCTTCGGCCGTGAGCTCTTCGACGGCGAGCTGGGCCAGCCGGCCGGCGAGGGAGGAGTCCAGACCGCCGGAGATCCCGAGGACGAATCCCTTCGTGTGGGTCGCCTTCAGGTAATCCTTGAGGAACGCGACGCGTTTACGCACCTCCCCGGCGGGGTCAATCCGGGGCTGCACGCCCATTTCTTCGATGATCTTCGCCTGGAGTTCACGCATGCCTCAAAGCCTAGCCAGCAGTGTCAACCGCGCTCAACTATGTCCGCCTGAGTGGCGCTGCGGCTATTGGATGGCGCTGCGCAAATTACCGGTCGCTACGCGAATACCCCTCGCGCCAGCGTCGAACCGCGGCGCACGCCAGGAACCGCATCGCCAGCGTCGAACCGCATCGGCGGCAACCCGGACCCGCCGTCACACCAGCGGAGCCGGCCCGGTGGAGCCGCGGTCGCGGAGCCGCTGAAGCATGCCGATGGCGATGCGATTCCTTCGATACCCGGCTCCGAGCGCGGGCTTTCGGACCGGCGCTACGCTTCCGGACGGCCGCTGCGCGGATCCCCGCCGCGCCGGTCCGAAACCGCCGCGAAAACCCCTCCCGCGCCACCCCGCGCAGGCGTACCGTATGGCCATGGAGAAGACGGGATGTGTGGTGGTCGGCGGCGGCCCGGCGGGCATGATGCTGGGACTGCTGCTGGCGCGGGCCGGCGTGCAGGTCACGGTGCTGGAGAAGCACGATGATTTCTTCCGGGACTTCCGCGGCGACACCGTCCACGCCTCCACCATCCGGCTGATCGACGAGCTGGGCCTGGGCGAGGAATTCCGCCGGCTCCCGCAAAGCCGGCTGAGCAATGTCAGCATCCCGGTGCCCGGAGGAAAGCCCGTGACCATGGGCAACTTCGATTCGCTGCGGCCGCCCTACAACTACGTCGCCATGATGCCGCAGTGGGACTTCCTGAACTTCCTGGCCGACGCCGCCGCGCAGGAACCGTCCTTCAGCCTGCGGATGGGCCACAAGGCCACCTCGCTGATCCGCAACGGCGGCCGCGTCCTGGGGGTCCGCTACCGCACCGCGGACGGGGCCGGAGGAGAGATCCGGGCCGACGTCGTGGTTGCGACGGACGGGCGCCATTCCGCCCTGCGCGCCGCGGCAGGGCTGGCCCCGAAAGAGTATCCCGTGCCGTTTGACACCTGGTGGTTCCGGCTGCCCCGGCTCGCCTCCGAGAGCGGCGAAATCGCGGGAATCATGCCGGCCTTCGGCCGCGGCGAGGCACTGCTGGCGCTCAACCGCACCGACTACTTCCAGATGGGATACCTCGCGCCGAAGGGCACCGACGCCCGGATCCGCGCCGAGGGCGTTGAGGGCTTCCGACGCCGGGTCGCGGCGCTCCGCCCCGATCTCGCCGACCGCGTGGATGCGATCGCGTCGCTGGAGGATCTGCACTGGCTGGACGTGCGCCTGGACCGCCTGCGCCACTGGCACATCAACGGGCTGCTCTGCATTGGGGACGCCGCTCATGCGATGTCCCCCGCCGGCGGGGTCGGGATCAACCTGGCCATCCAGGACGCCGTGGCCGCCGCGGAGTATCTTGCCCCGTCGCTGCTCCGGGGCCAGGTTTCCCGCGCTGACCTGGCGAAAGTGGAACGACGGCGGCGGACGCCCACCGTCGTCGTGCAGACTGTGCAGCGGGTGATGCACCGGCTGCTGTTCGAACCGATTATGACCGGGACGCGTGCCGGGGTGCCGGCGATCCTGCTGTTTGTGGCGCGGCACCTGCCGGCTGTCGGCAGGGCGATTCCGCGGTTCGTGGCCTTCGGGCCGCGGCCGGAACACGCCCCCGCGTTCGCCCGGCGCGCACCGCAGCGCCAGTAGCAGAGATAAGGAGCCGGGCATGGGACAACTGGTGGTGCAGCAATTCGTGACCGCCGACGGGTTCGCGGCCAACACCAACAACGAATTCAACGCCTACGAGCTGCTCGAGGGTGGCACCACGGCGTTCGACCACAGCCAGCTGGCATGGCTGGACACCGTGGACGCCATGGTGCTCGGGGCCACTACCTACCGGATGTTCGTGGAATTCTGGCCCACCCCGGCCTCCGACGGGGAAGTCATAGCCCCGGCGCTGAACGGGCTGCGCCGCTTCGTGTTTTCGCGCAGCCTCAAGAACGCGCCGTGGGGTAGCCTGCCCGCGGCCACCATCGAATCCGGCGACGCGGTCGAGGCGATCCGCCGGATCAAGCGGGAGGTCGAGGGCACGGTTGTGCTGTGGGGCAGCTTGACCTTGAGCGGAGCGTTCTTCGCGGCCGGCGAAGTGGACGCCGTGCGGCTCGTGGTGATGCCAATCGCGATCGGCGCGGGCCGCGGGGTGTTCCCGGCAGGCCAGGATCCGACCCTGTTGCGCCTGCGGAGCGCAAAGACATACGACGCCGGGTTGGTCGAGCTCGACTACACAGTCCGCGCGGGGCGTTCCGGAGGGTAGAAAAGCCGCCGGCTGGGGAACCGGTGCAGGCCAGCCACTAAACTGGGTCCCATGACTGCCAACAGTGCCCCTGCAGCTGACACCGCTGCCGCCCGTGCCCGCCTGCTTGAACTGATCAAGGAGTTGGCCGTCGTGCGCGGCAAAGTCATCCTCTCCAGCGGCGCCGAGGCCGACTACTACATCGACCTGCGCCGGATCACGCTGCACCACGAGGCCTCCAAGCTGGTCGGCCAGGTCATGCTTTCGCTGCTGGACGACGCCGGCATCGACTTCGAATGCGCCGGCGGACTCACCATGGGCGCCGACCCGGTGGGCACCGCCGTGATGCACGCCGCCGTCGACGCCGGACGCCCCGTGGACGCGTTCGTGGTCCGCAAGGCGCAGAAGTCCTACGGCATGGGCCGCCAGGTGGAGGGCCCCTCCGTGGAGGGCCGCAAGGTGCTGGTGCTGGAGGACACCTCCACGACCGGAGGCTCCGCGCTGACCGCCGTCGAGGGCGTCCGCCGGGCCGGCGGCAACGTGGTCGCCGTCGCCGTGATCGTGGACCGCGACACGGGTGCCAAGGAAAAGATCGAGGCAGAGGCCGGTGTTCCCTACCTCTTCGCCTTCGGCAAGGACGAACTCGGCCTCAGCTAGGAGTTCATCCATTAGCGGACGCGTGTGGACGGTGGAATCGGCGTCATTTATCATTTTCAGATATCCACCACACCCTCCGGAGACCAAGCACCATGCTCCTGCCCGAAGAAATCCTCGGATCTTCTCCCCTCAGCACCGTCGACCAGATCCAGAACCTCATCCTGGACAGCGCCGATTTTGAGGACTTCCTCAACGAGCTCGCTCGTTTCTCCGCCCACCAGGTTGCCGGCGCCGGCGACGACGCCCTGTGCGGCATCACGCTGCTGCGCGACCGCAAGGCCGCGACCATCGGCTGGAGCAGCGACTCCGCGCGCGAAGTGGACGAAATCCAGTACCGGCTCTCGCAGGGCCCGTGCCTGACGGCGGCGCAGGAGGAACGTGAGGTCTACGTTCCGGACCTGTTCGATGAGGACCGCTGGGGCCCGGACTATGCGAACGCGGTCGCGTCGCACGGCCTTCGCTCCGTGCTGTCCGTGCCGTTCCACCTGCAGGGCGAGGCCCAGGCGGCCCTCAACCTCTATTCAGATGTGCCGCACAAGTTCGACGGCGACGTAGCCGCCCGGGCGCGCGGCTACACCCGCGAGATCTCCCAGGCGCTGCGGCTCGCCGTCCGCTTCTCCCTCCACACGGACAGTGCCACCAATCTCCGGGCCACCCTGGAATCGCGCACCGTGATCGATATGGCGATCGGGATCGTCATGGCGCAGAACCGCTGCAACCAGGAGACCGCCGTCCGGATCCTCACCGACGCGTCCAGCAACGGCAACGTCAAGCTGCGGGACATCGCCACCTCCCTGGTCCAGTCCGTGGGCGGCACAGCGTCCCGGACCCACTTCGAGGAACCCGGCCGGAGAGAAGCCGGCTGAACCGGGACCGCCGTATGACTTGTGCGCACCCCCCGCGGCCTATACGCTGATTGAGGTTGAGCCGTCGGCCATAGACACCCTTTTTTGGAGTACCTATGGACCCCTCGTTGAACGCCCACGCCAAGCTGGACATCGCCTCAGATGTCCTCCGGATCGATGTCCGGGGCAGCCTGACGCAGCACTCCCGCCCCACACTCATGCAGCTGATCCAGCGCGTCCGCCGGATGGGCATCACCTCCCATATCCGGGTGCACCTCGGCAACGCCGCGTTCGTGGAATCCGCGGCCCTGTCAGGCCTCCGCAACGACCTCAACGCTATCGACGGCGCCGCCGCGCTCGTCGACACCGCCGGAGCCCTGCCGAGTTCCGCAGGCGTCTCCCTCGAGCTGAACCCCTACCTGGAAACAGGTGTCGCCGCGCTGCCGTCCCTCGATCTTTCGGCGGACTTCACCGCGTCGATCGACACCTCGGGGACCCGGCCGCTGAACGTCTTCTCCGACGCCGAACTGCTCGCCGCGAGCGACTCCGTGTTCGGGCTGCTGGACAACCCGGCGGACATGGCCCGCTCGCAGCTCCTCGCGACCTACGACGAAATCGGCCTCGAAATCAGCCGCCGCGCCGTCGGACCGGCAGCCGTCAGCAGCGACGCCGGCCTTGAAATCAGCCGCCACGACGTGGGCCGGGAACCGGAACCTGTCTAGGGAGTGTCTCCCAAAAAGTGTGGCGGCCATCCGGGGGGAGCCGGAAGCATCCCGCGACAACGTGACACCCTAGCCCCCAGCCGGACCGACCCAGGCACCGAAGTTACCGGCCCCGCCGCCTCCGCTGTCGTCGTCTTTGCCGCAACGTTTGCAGCGCTTATATAGGGCGCCATCTTCTGCGTGTTCAATGTGCCAATCGTGCTGGATGTTCAGCTTGCACAGCAGGGCCTTGAGCATGGTCTTCTCCGATCGAATCGAGGGCCGGCGGAGGTCGGTAATCTCATCATCGTCTTCGTGCCGCCGCCGCAGAAGAGTTGAAGCCGGCTTCCTTCTTCCCCGTCTGCCCGGCCCCGGCGGCAGGCTGTAACGGAGCTGTTATCCGGCGCCGTTTCTGATCCGTGTTCCCCGGTGGCTACGGTAGAGATGTGCCGAGTGAGCCTGAAATTGCGGATGCGGGCGGGGCCGGCGGTGCCGGCGCCCGTGTGCTTCGGCACGCCGCCGAACTCCGGCGGTTCTCGCGGCGGGGCTTCCTGATCGGTGCCGGGTCCGCCTCCGTGCTGGCGGCGGACATGCTGTTGACGCGGCGGGTGCAGGCCGAACGCCGCGTCCACAAAATCCTCACGGTGCCGGACGAGACCGCCGAGCGGTACTTTCCCAACGCGAGCTGGTTCCTCTTCCCCGGCTACAAGACCAGCTGGGAGGAAGCCCTCTGGATCCTGAACACGCTGCGCGGCGCGCTGAACAGGCGCGGCCAGCTCGCCGCCGTCGGCTACTCCAATGTGGGCCTCGACATCGACGAGATCGTGATCGCCGTCGTCGAGCACGCGCGGGCGCACCAACTGACCACGTTCTACTTCTACGGCCACAGCTTCGGCGGCATGGTGGCCACCCAGGTCGCGGCCCGGCTCCGGGAGCTGCACGGGATTGAGG
>Ga0247818_10001180_pt1 | contig 16420 bp, 15 predicted proteins | sample 13C_Glucose_Day1_FD_192424 | JGI IMG/M metagenome (GOLD analysis project Ga0247818, IMG submission 192424) | Soil microbial communities from agricultural site in Penn Yan, New York, United States - 13C_Glucose_Day1 | ecosystem: Environmental > Terrestrial > Soil > Agricultural land | place... | reverse complement strand
CCGTTCTTCCCGCGCCCGGCTGGCGAATACGCTGAGCTGCTGATCAAGCGCATCCGCGGCTTCGGCTCCAAGGTCTACCTGGTCAATACCGGTTGGACCGGCGGCGGCTACGGCGTCGGCAAGCGCTTCAACATCCCGACCACCCGTGCGGTGATCGCTGCGATCCAGAGCGGCGCTCTGATCGGTGCCGAGACCGAGCACCTGGACACCATCAACCTCGACGTGCCACTGGCCGTACCGGGCGTTGAGACTGGCCTGCTGAACCCACGCAACACCTGGGCTGATAAAGCCGCCTACGACGAATCGGCCAAAGCACTGGCCGGTCTGTTCATCGAGAACTTCAAGAAGTTCGACGTGAGCGATGCGATCAAGGCTGCCGGTCCAAAGCTGTAAGCGCTGGTTTCAAGCCATGAAAAAGCCGCCCCTCGGGGCGGTTTTTTTATGCCCGTGGGTTCGGGTTTTCAGGTGCTTGTTGCAATGGGCGTGACTGAGAGCAAATTCAGGGCAAACGCTGGCGGGCGATTTCAAGCAGGTCATTACCATCCTGGGTGAGCAGGTAAAGCGCGCTGACGATCTTCGGGATATCACTCGCATCGGCCTGCTTGAAGCACAGGCAATACAGGGTTTCGAGCAGATCGCTGGCGGCTCGGATGCGCTGTCGGGCGGCGTCGAGGATCTCGTGGGGATCGGCCTCCGTATCGATGACCAGTACCGGAGTTTCGCTGTAACTGGTTTTGAGCGGGTGATAGCGGTCTGGCAACGAATCTGGCTTGTCCATCGAGGTGGGTCCTGTGCGAAATCGGCAAGTGTTCCCGGCAGGGCGAGACACTGTTTTCAGCCGTGCCGGAAACTATAGAAGGGAGGGAGGTTGCGCGACAAGACGGCTGAGGAGGACAGGTTTTGTAGGGCTTTTATTGTGTCTGGCGGAAGAGGCCTACGCATCTCCCAAGGTTTTACCTTGCATAGCCACTTTCGGTAAAAAAACCGACAGGGGAGAGGGACGCCGCATGGCAAAGTCGGGGAAGTGGAGCGTCAGAAGTTGTAGGAAACTTCGTAGACGCTCACTCAGTAACCGCGAACACCTGTGAGTGCGATGCCTGCCTGACCGGTGAAGCTGGAGGTGCGTGTGGCGTACTTGGGATCGCAGTGTTCGGTCCATGGCGGATTATTCGATTGTGGATTGAGATGGAAGACGTGAAGCCGCTTCCAGGTCCAGCAGCCCTCTGCCGTATGCTTCACTGTTGGCATAGATGCCAGTCCGGTTCGCTGTCGCCAGCAGGTGTTCACGTACCTGCTGTGCAGTGAGCTCGGGGTAGCGGCTTTGCAATGCCGCCAGAGCACCGCTGACCAGCGCGGCGGCGGGTGACGTGCCCGCGGTTTGTACGTACCCACCATCCTTGCTGGTGGTCAGCAAGCCCTGGTCCGCTCCGGAGTCGCCACCCGGTACGGCAATGCACCATGCTGCCGCCACGCCGCAGTAGTTGGACTTGGCGTTGATGGCAGTCCCATCGTTTTTCAATGCAACAACGGCGATCCAGCCTTTTTCCAGTTCAGGTATGGCGAGGGGCAAACCCGGTTCGGCCAAGGGTTCGCGTTTGAGTTCGTTTCCAGTCGGGAACACAAATACGGCGCCGTCCCGCACCAGTTTTCGCGCGGTTGACAATGACTCCGGCATGACCTGTTTGTAGCGCTCTTCATTGATTTCTGTCGCAGGAATGGCGTTGGCCCACGAGTTGTTCAGTATGCGTGCACCTTTGTCGAAACCCGATTGCCATGATTGCGCGATCTCACTGTCGAAAAAAAAAGGCTCATTGTCGTCGCCGAAACGAAAAGGGATCAGCTGTGCGTCGAACGCGACGCCGTGCATACCCTGATCGTCCTTGTTGGCGGCGATAATTCCAGCCATCTGGGTGCCGTGACCGATTCGATCAAGGCCACCGGGACGTTTCTCGACGTAGTCGAAACCGGGATCACGAATTCTGCCCTGGAATTGCGGCAGGTCGGCGTTCAGGCCCGAATCGATCAACGCAACCGTCACTCCCCGTCCAGTGCCACCGCGTTCGTAGAGGTGCGATGCGTTGATCACCCCCAACCCTTTTTGAGCTTGATACTCAGGTGTGTTGAATGCGTCCGGCACTACGGGGAGATGGTGAGAGGCTCTGCATCCGCCAAGAAGCTGCGCAGTGGTCATCATCAGGGCAAAGGGAACTACAAAGGTTTTAAGCATGATCGGTCCTTCGAAAGGGGACGCGCTACTCAGCCTTCCTGACTTCGCGCGGTGTAGGTGAACCATAACCCTGGGAAGTGCAAGCTAGTCAGATGGCAACGTGCTTCATGTGTTTCAATCCGTGGCGCGAGCAGAACGGGTGACGCTGTATTATCCGGTATGGTTTTTACCCCCGACCTTTTCTCGACTCGCTGCGATCGCCGGCTAGGCTTTGCACATCGCAGCAGTCAACGGAGTGACAGCGTTATGCACAGCACCCTGGAGCAGGTTTTCGGTTATCCACAATTTCGCCCGGGTCAGGAGACTGCCGTCAGCGCCGTGTTGGAGGGGCGCTCCGCTGCGGCGATTTTCCCTACCGGGTCCGGCAAGTCCCTTTGTTATCAATTACCGGCAGTGTTGCTGCCGCATCTGACGCTGGTGGTCTCGCCGTTGCTGGCGCTGATGCAGGATCAACTGGCGTTCCTCCAGCGCCATGGCATCGCCGCAGGCAGTATCGATTCGGCCCAGAGCCGCGATGACGCCAGCGATGTGATGGCCCGTGCAAAGTCCGGCGAACTGAAAATCCTGATGATTTCCGTGGAGCGCCTGAAGAACGAGCGCTTTCGCAACTTTTTGCAGCAGGTACCGATCTCGCTACTGGTGGTGGACGAGGCTCATTGCATCTCGGAGTGGGGCCACAATTTCCGTCCGGACTACCTCAAGCTTCCCGATTACCAACGCCAATTCAACATCCAGCAGGTGCTGCTGCTTACCGCTACCGCCACGCCCAAAGTGATCGCGGACATGCAGGCCAAATTCGCCATCGCAGCCGACGATGTGGTGACTACCGGTTTCTATCGGCCGAACCTCAACCTGCTGGTAGAGCCGGTTCGCGGCCAGGACAAGCGACGACGTCTCGTCGAATGGATGAGCGAACGTCCCGACCAGCCAAGCATCGTCTATGTAACCCTGCAGAAAACCGCCGAGCACATTGCCGAGCACCTGGGTCGCAACGGTATTCAGGCCGAGGCCTATCACGCGGGGTTGCCCCATGAACAACGGGAGGCGATTCAGCGTCGGTTCATGGGCGGACAGTCCAACTGCATCGTCGCGACCATCGCGTTCGGCATGGGCATCGACAAGAGCGACATTCGCAACGTGGTGCATTTCGATCTGCCCAAATCCATCGAAAACTACAGCCAGGAAATCGGCCGCGCCGGGCGTGACGGACAGCCTTCCGATTGCCTGGTATTGGCCAACCGCGACAGCCTCAACGTGCTGGAAAATTTCGTCTATGGCGACACTCCCGAGCACGCCGGTATTCGCTGCGTACTCGACGAATTGCAGGCTGCTGCGCCGCAAGGTCAGTGGGAGTTTTTGCTGGGGCCGTTGGCGGACCAGAGCAACATTCGCCAGCTACCGCTCAAGACCTTGCTGGTGCAACTGGAGTTGCGCGGGATCATCGCCCCGCGCTATGCCTATTACGCCGAATACCGCTTCAAGTATTTGCAGGAGCCCGATGCCTTGCTGGCCCGTTTCGAGGGGGAACGCAGGGATTTCGTCGCCGCGATCATCCAGACTTCCAGCCGCGCACGGACCTGGGCCACGGTGAATTTCGATGCGTTGTATGAACAGCATCAGGCCGAACGCACTCGGGTGGTGAGGGCGTTGGATTACTTTCAGGAAAAGGGTTGGGTCGAGCTGGAAAGTAAACAGATGACCGAGGTCTACAGCCTGCTGCAAACCGGTTTCGACAGCGTCGTGTTGAGTGAAGAGTTGCACGCTTGTTTCACCCGGCATGAGCAAACCGAGATCGCGCGGATTCACGCCATGTTGGCGCTTTTTGCCACTGACAGGTGTTTGGGTTATCGCCTGGCCGAGTACTTTGGTGATGACAATGCACCGCAGCAGTGCGGGCATTGTTCGGTGTGTCACGGGCAGGTGGCGCGCCTGCCGGCACCACCGGATTTGCCGGCGCTTGTGGATAAAAATTTCGAGGCGTTGTGTGCAGACTTTATCCACAGGCACGAGCAATACACCGGCACATTACCTTCGGCCGAGCGTGTGACGCGGTTTTTGTGCGGCATCAGCGTTCCGCTATTTACCAAACTCAAGGCGCGGGCCATTTCGGGTTTTGCGGTGCTGGAGGTTTACCCGTACGCCGAAGTGCGCGATTGGGCCCAACAGCATCTCTCAGTCTGATCGGTGATCTTTCTGGGGTGTATCCACGCGCTGAATGTTGCTCATCACAGGAATAAATTTCAAAAAAGCACAGTGGCTGATTATGGTGATGGCTGTCTTCGGATCGCCAACAAGAGAACAGAATATGAGCCAGACACCGTCGAATATTCAGCGCGCCGCCGTCATCGGCGCGGGCACCATGGGCCGGGGCATTGTCATGTGCCTGGCCAACGCCGGGGTGGCGGTGCAGTGGGTCGATAACAACCCGCAGATGCTGGAACAAGCGCTGACGTCAGTGGCGGACACCTACGCCCACAGCGTGCGACAAGGCCGGATCGATCAGGCCGAGGCCGATGATCGTATCGCCCGTGTAACGACAGCACCCGATTATGCGGCTATACGGGATGTCGACCTGGTCATCGAAGCGGTCTACGAAAACCTCGAACTCAAGCAGAAAATCTTCCGCGAACTGGACGCTCTGCTTAAACCTGAAGCCATCCTGGCCAGCAACACCTCGGCGCTGGACATCGATGCCATCGCTGCAGTCACTCGCCGTCCGCAACAGGTCCTGGGCCTGCATTTCTTCAGTCCGGCGCACATCATGAAGCTGCTGGAAATCGTTCGTGGCGCGCAGACCGCCCCGGCGGTGCTTGAAGCCGCTCTGGCACTGGGCAAGCGCATGGGCAAGGTCAGCATAGTGGCGGGTAATTGCCCGGGTTTTATCGGCAACCGCATGCTGCGGACCTACACCCACGAAGCGCGCAAGATGTTGCTTGAAGGTGCTTTTCCTCACCAGGTCGACGCAGCCCTGCAAGGCTTCGGTTTTGCCATGGGACCGTTCCGCATGTACGACGTGGTTGGTGTCGATCTGGAATGGCGCGCTCGACAATTATCCGGCACAGGGCAGGATGCGCCGCAGTTTCAGGTAGATAATCGTCTGTGCGAAGCGGGTCGTTTCGGCCAGAAGAGCGGCAATGGCTATTACCACTATGAGCCGGGTAGTCGCCAGGCCGAACACGATCCGCAGGTTGATGCGCTGGTACTGCAGGTCAGCGAGGATCTCGGGTTCCACCGTCGCGAGATTGGCCCGGAGGAAGTCCTGGAGCGGTGTTTGTTGGCGTTGGTCAACGAAGGCGCGAAGATTCTTGAGGAGGGTATCGCGGGATCTGCCCATGACATCGATCTGGTATACCTCAACGGGTACGGTTTCCCGGCGGACAAGGGCGGACCGATGGCTTGGGCGGATCAGCAAGGTTTGGCGGATGTTCATCAGCGGCTGGTAGCGCTCGAGACGCGGCAGGGTGACCACTGGCGGCCGGCGCGCTTGATTGGTGAGCTGGCGGCGGGGGGTAAAGGGTTTGCTGACAAGTAATGGGTATGGCGCCTTAGTGGGCTAGCCCGCAAAGAACGATAACGAGATTTTCGCCTTGAACTGGCAAACCAACTCCAGGAACCAACGCTGATGCCCCAACGCTGCGAATACCCGCACTACCAGTCTGTTACCACGCGCTGGCACGACAACGATGCCTACGGCCACGTCAATAACGTCACCTACTACAGTTTTTTCGACACGGCGGTGAACACTTACCTGATCGAAGTCGGTGGCCTTGATATCCATGATGGCGAGGTGGTGGGGTTCGTGGTGAGTTCAGCCTGCGACTACTTCGCTTCCATTGCGTTTCCGGACCGGATAGAGATTGGCTTGCGGGTCGGCAAGCTGGGTAACAGTTCCGTGCAATATGAGTTGGCGGTGTTCAAGGAGGGGGAGGATGAGGCCTGTGCGGCCGGCCGCTTCGTGCATGTATTCGTAGATCGTGTTTCGAACCAGCCGACGCCGATTCCTGCAGGACTGCGCAACGCTTTGGAACGCCTCGTGGTTTGAATCAGCAAAAAAAACGCAGCCATCGGGCTGCGTTTTTATACCTGCCTGTGAAACCATTCCGGTCTCAATCACGGTGGCGGTAGTAGCCCTTGTGGTGCTTGCGATGGCCATAGGCATGACCGCGACCCGGGTGGCCGTCACGGTAGTAGCGGCCGTCGCGATGACCGCCACGATAATCATCGCCGTCATCATCATCGTACTTGTTGCCCATGTAGTTACCCAGCGCACCGCCAGCACCGCCGCCTACTGCGGCGCCGACCAGGCTGCCGGAGGTGCCGCCAACATTGCGCCCGACCACGTTACCGCCTGCCGCGCCCAACGCACCACCAATGGCGGCTTCGCCACGGCTGTGTTTGTCTGCGCCGACTGCGCTACCACCCGCGCCGCCGAGGGCCGCGCCAATGGTTGAACCTGTACTGCCGCCCAGTGACTGGCCGACGACCGAGCCCAAAACCCCGCCCAACGCGCCGCCCACACCTGCTTCGGTGTTTCCGCCGGCAGAGGCAATGCCACTGACAAGGCCAAGGGACAACAGGAGAATCGAGGAGAACTTCATGGAGGAACCTCAAGGGGATGACGGCTCGATCCTGAGGCTGTATCAGTGGAGTGACAATCGAAATCCGACGAGTAACACGACTTGTGCACAATTCTATAAGTTATTGTTTTTTAGACGGAACTTAAGCGATTTTCGCTGGTCTTTAGTTACTTCGGAATGGCCGTTTTTGTGAAAAAACGGCCTTTTTTGTGGGCGATTGGAAAGTTGCCGGATGGTCCCAATCATGTGTTGTCAGGGCCTGCTGCCGCTTTAAGCCGACCTGGCCAAAATCAACCCGGTCTCACTCGCTGCTTCCAGCCGGATCGCCACAAACTTCGACGTCGGCGTATGGCTGCCATCCCCGATGCTTTCAAGAGGCACCAGCGGATTCACCTCTGGATAGTAAGCCGCGGCCTGTCCGGCAGGAATATCAAACGCCAGCAACGTGAAGCCTTTCACCCGCCGCTCAACACCATCATCCCAGATCGACACAATGTCAGCCTTCTGCCCGGGTTTGAAGCCCAGGCGAATGATGTCGGCTTCGTTGACGAACAACACATCACGCTGCCCCTTCACACCGCGATAACGATCGTTGAGGCCATAAATGGTGGTGTTGTACTGATCGTGAGAGCGCATTGACTGCATGATCAGGTCCGGCAATACACCGGTTGCCCGGGTGCGTTCGTGCACCAGGTCTTTGGGCAGGTTATTGGGACGGAAATTGGCGCGGCCCGAGGTGGTGTTCCAGCGTCGCGCCCCCGCGCTGTTACCCAGATAGAAACCGCCCGGGTTCTTGATCTTCTCGTTGAAGTCCTTGAAGCCGGCAATGGTGTCGGCGATCAGGTCGCGAATGCGCCGATAGTCAGCCACCAGCCAGTTCCAGTCTACCGGATGGTTGCCCAGGGTCGCCGTAGCGATACCGGCCAGGATTGCCGGTTCCGAACGCATCTGGTTCGACAGCGGCTGCAACTGACCATTGGACGCATGGACCATGCTGAACGAATCTTCGACGGTCACCGCCTGTGCGCCTTCGCCCTGGATATCGATGTCGGTACGGCCCAGGCACGGCAGGATAAGGGCGTCCTTGCCATGAGCCAGATGGCTGCGGTTGAGCTTGGTGCTGATCTGCACGGTCAGGTCACAGTTGCTCAGGGCCTGGAAGGTTCGTGGGCTGTCGGGGGTGGCCTGGGCGAAATTGCCCCCCAGGCCGATGAAGACTTTAGCCCGACCTTCGGCCATGGCGTGGATCGCCTCCACCACGTTGTGGCCGTTTTCACGGGGTACCTTGAACTGGAGGCGCCGCTCCAGCGCATCGAGGAGCGCCACCGGCGGGCGTTCGTTGATGCCCATGGTCCGATCACCCTGCACGTTACTGTGGCCACGCACCGGGCACAGGCCCGCGCCTGGCCGGCCGATGTTGCCGCGCAGCAGCATCAGGTTGGCGATTTCCTGGATGGTCGCCACTGAATGGCGATGCTGGGTGATGCCCATGGCCCAGCACATGATGACGCTCTTGCCCTTGGCATACATGCGCGCCGCTTGCTCGATCTCTACCAGGGGCAGGCCGGACTGTTCGACGATCTGCTCCCATGGGGTGTCGTCGATGGCTGCCAGGTACTCCAGCACATTGGCACAGTGTTCATTGAGAAAGTCGTGATCGAACACCGCCGGGGCATCGGCTTTTTGTGCATCGCGCTCCCACATCAGAAGGAATTTCGCCATCCCGCGCATTATCGCCATATCGCCACCCAGTGCCGGGCGGAAGTAGGCCGTATTGGTTGGCTTGTCTGCGTTGGTGAGCATTTCAAGCGGATGTTGCGGATTCTGAAAACGCTCCAGGCCACGCTCCTTGAGCGGGTTGATGCAGACCACTTGAGCACCGCGCTTCACCGCTTCGCGCAGCGGTTCGAGCATGCGTGGGTGGTTGGTGCCGGGGTTCTGGCCCCAGACGAAAATGGCATCGGCGTGTTCGAAGTCGTCAAACGTCACGGTGCCTTTGCCGACGCCAACACTCTGCGACAACGCAACACCGCTGGCCTCGTGGCACATGTTCGAGCAGTCGGGGAAATTGTTGGTGCCGTAGGCGCGCACGAACAATTGATAAAGGAATGCCGCTTCGTTACTGGCACGTCCCGAGGTGTAGAACTCGGCCTGATTCGGGCTCGACAAACCCTGCAGATGTTTGGCGATCAAGGCGAAGGCGGCGTCCCAACTGATCGGTTTGTAGCGATCGGTTGCGGCGTCATAGCTCATCGGCTCGGTAATACGGCCCTGATACTCGAGCCAATAGTCGCTCTGCTCCAGCAGCGAAGTGACGCTGTGTTTAGCGAAGAAGTTGCCGTCGACCCGACGTTTGGTCGCTTCCCAGTTCACCGCTTTGGCGCCGTTCTCGCAGAACATCACCATGCCGCCTTCCTTGGAATCGCCCCAGGCACAACCGGGGCAGTCGAAACCGCCGTTCTTGTTGGTCTTGAGCATCATGCGCAGGTTTTTCAGTGCGTTGTCGCTGGTCAACCAGGCCTGGGCGACGCTGATCAGTGCACCCCAGCCACCGGCGGGGCCTTTGTAGGGCTTGTAGCGAGGAACGGGTGTCTGGTCGGCTTGACGGTGTTGACTCACGCTTGGTTCTCCAACGCTGGGCTGTAGACCCGCGGCGCATTCTTTTGTGGCAGATGGATGAGATTGAGGTTGTGGCGACGGGCCCATTGCACGGCAAGGCCGGTGGGTGACGACAGACTGACCAGGGTCTGGATGCCGGCGCGCAATACTTTCTGGATCAATTCGAGGCTGCAACGGCTGGTGACGATGGCCAACCCGCCAGTGGTCGGGATCTTTTGCCGGATCAGGCCGCCGATCAATTTGTCGAGGGCGTTATGCCGGCCGATGTCTTCACGTCCCAGCAGCAATTCGCCCTGGTTGTTCATGAACACCGCAGCGTGCACCGCGCCGCAATGCTGGCCCAGGGGCTGGAAGGCACCGATGCGCTCGCGCAGACCGTCGAGCCATTCGGCGGGAGGCAACGGTGCGCCGGGCAATACCTGAAGCTGCGGCAGTGCCTGCTCGACCGCTTCAACTCCGCACAGCCCGCAGCCGCTGGTGCCGGCCAATTGCCGGCGTTGCTGCTTGAGGTTCCAGAAGGCGCGGTTGGCGATGGTCACTTGCGCGTACTGCGCCGAACCCGAGCCGCTCAGTTGCAGGTCGTAGATGTCCGCGGCGTCCTGAATGATGCCGCTGCCCAGACTGAACCCGACGATAAAGTCTTCCAGGTCCGTCGGGGTCACCAGCATGACCGCCTGGCTGATGCCGTTGTAGGCAATCGCCAACGCCACTTCCTCGGCCAGCGCGGTGCTCGCCGATTCGCAGTACTGAAGGTTGTTGTAGCTGTAAGTCTGGCTTGCGGCGGGCGCGGGTGTTTCGAGGGCAGGCGCCGCGCAGGCAGGGCGCTTGGTATTCATGGCATCACCGTCGGTTTGATCAGCTTTAAGACTAGGCGCGACAACTTGTCGCGTCTAATCGCTAATACTGATCTACCGATAGATAGCGTCGATCAAGAACAAGGCCGCGATTGCTGATAAATCGCAAAACACGCTTCCGCCAGCGCCGAGCGTGGCGCACTGCGACGCTTGATCAACCCCAGCCGGCCTAGGGTCTGGGCATTTTCGATAGGCTGCAGGCGCAAATGATCAGTCAGGCTTTCCAGGCCGCCATCCAGCGGCATCACGGCGCAACACAAGCCGCCGTGCACCGCTTGCAGCAGTTGATGCACGGCGTCGGTCTGTAACAACGGCTGTGGCGTGAGGCCACGGCTGTGGAAGTTATGGTCGATGGACTGGCGGAAGTGCATGCCACTGGTGAGCATGCCCAGCGGCAGTTCGATCAACGCTTCCCAACTCAGCGGCGCCTCGCCGAAGGTGAAGAAACGCTGGTCGTAGAGCAGGCCCATACGGGTTTCGCTGAAAGTCAGAGAGTCAAAACGTTCGGCATCCAGACGTTCCAGGTAAGACACACCGAGGTCCAGGCGGTTGTTCGCCAGCTGTTCGAGAATCTGTTCGGAACTCAGTGCCGAGAGCTCGAAACGCAAATTCGGATGTTCCCCGTGCAGGCGCTGCAGCAGCGGCAACGGATCGAAACTCGACAATGGCACCACGCCCAGCCGCAAGGTCCCGACCAGACTGCCGCGACAGGCCGCCGCTTCAGCGTACAAACCGTCGTAGGCCGCCAGCACGGTGCGCGCCCAGGCCAGCACCCGCTCTCCCGGTGCGGTGAAGCCCTCGAAACGTTGACCGCGATTGACCAACGGCAACTCGAGTTCTTCTTCGAGGTTGCGCAGGCGCATGGACAGGGTCGGCTGGGTGATGTGGCAGCGCGCGGCGGCCTGGCCGAAATGGCGGGTTTCGTCGAGCGCGATGAGGAATTTCAGCTGCTTGATGTCCATCTTCGCTCCAGGGTGGGTGAAGGGGAGGATTCTATCGTCCGGGGGGAAGCGGCGTCATTGGTCGGGTTGGGTCCGCAAGTGACGGGTGTGGTCTAGGCTTTTTCATCTGGACACCCAAACCCAAGGAGAGCAAACAATGAGCCTGTTCAGTTTTCTAAAAGAAGCTGGTGAAAAAATCCTCGATGCACTGACGCCGGACAAGGCCGAAGCCAATAGCGAGGCGCTGACCAAGCATGTGCAGAGCGCCTTGACGGGCATCGACACCTCCAAGGTCCAGGTGAAAGTCGAGGGCGACAAAATCATTGCCACGGGCGAAGCTTCAAGCCAGGAAGAAAAGGAAAAGATTCTTTTGGCACTTGGCAACGTGGCGGGTATCAGCGGTGTTGATGACCAGATCACTGTGACCGGGCCGGTGGCAGCGCCAGCGAAGTTCGTCACGGTCGAGAAAGGCGACACTCTCAGTGCCATTTCCAAGCGCGTCTATGGTGATCCAAACAAGTATCAAAAAATCTTCGAAGCCAACAAGCCGATGCTCAAGGACCCGAACAAGATCTATCCGGGGCAGTCGTTAAGGATTCCTGAGTAGGCCTTAAGTCCGTGTGATGGCCATCGTCGGAACGCCGCCCGGACCATGCCACGCTCCCACAGCATCTGAGTCGTTCACTAATCAATCGCACGACACAAATCCTGTGGGAGCGTGGCTTGCCCGCGATGCAGGCGCCTCAGTCTCAAAGCCCGGTAATCAAATCCCGATAATCCTCAACCGCGGCAAATTCGCCTGTGTCCTTCGGCCCCTTGCGGCTGTCCGGCTCTTTCACGGCCAACAAATGCGCCACACCAAAGTCCCGCGCACTGCGCAGGATCGGCAAGGTGTCGTCGATAAACAGACTACGTGACGGGTCGAAATCGATATCGGCTTGCAGCGCATCCCAGAACTGCGGATTTTCCTTGGGGAAGCCGTAGTCGTGGGAGCTGATCAACCGCTCGAAATACGGCGCCAGCTCGATTTTTTCCAGCTTCAGCGACAGCGAGTCGCGGTGCGCGTTGGTGATCAGTACCACGCGCTTGCCGGCTTGTTTTATCGCCGCCAGAAAGGTGTCCGCATCAGGACGCAGAGCGATCAGATGAGCGGTTTCCAGTTTGAGCTCTCGCACCGGCAGCTTCAGCTCGGCGCTCCAGAAATCCAGGCAGTACCACTGCAACTGTCCGGCATTGCGTTCGAACAATGGCTGCAGCTCCTGTTCGGCAATGGCCCGGTCTATACCGTGCAGCTCGGCGTAACGCTGGGGCAGGTGTTCCAGCCAGAAGTGATTGTCGAAATGCAGGTCCAGCAGCGTGCCGTCCATATCCAGCAGAACGGTATCGATAGCGGACCAGGGTAGTGAAGGCATGGCAACGTCTCGGACGGTAGAAAGATATCTGACATAAACAATAGGGAAAGCCGCGTTATAGTAGCGCGTTCACGCCAAGGAGCTTTGCATGCGCCAGAAACCCACCATACTCGCCCGCGAAATTGTCGCCACCAGTCGATTGTTCTGTGTGGAAGAGCTGAAGTTGCGCTTTTCCAATGGCGTGGAACGCACGTATGAGCGATTGGTCGGCAAAGGTGCCGGGTATGGCGCGGTCATGATCGTGGCAATGCTGGATGCCGATCATGCGGTGCTTGTCGAGGAATATTGCGCCGGTACGGATGAGTACGAGATGTCCTTGCCCAAGGGCCTGATCGAACCGGGTGAAGACGTATTGGCCGCCGCCGAACGTGAGCTCAAGGAAGAGGCAGGCTTCGGTGCCCGGCAACTTGAACACTTGACCGAACTATCGCTGTCGCCCGGCTATATGAGCCAGAAAATTCAGGTAGTCCTGGCCATGGACCTCTATGAAGAGCGTCTGGAAGGCGACGAGCCAGAGCCTATGGGCGTGAGCAAAGTCAGTCTGCGTGAGCTGTCGGCGCTGGCGCAAAACCCACAGTTCAGCGAGGGCCGTGCCTTGGCGGCGCTGTATCTGGCCCGTGACCTGCTGACTCAGCGTGGGGTGTTTCTGCCATGACTTTCACTCACCCGTTGATGGCGCCCGTGGTTGAGCTGGCGTTGAAGGCCGGCGAAGCGATCCTGCCGTTCTGGCGTACCGGTACAGCGGTGACGGCCAAATCGGATGACTCGCCTGTCACTGCGGCGGACCTGGCTGCCCATCATCTGATTCTGGCCGGCTTGACGGCGCTGGACCCGAGCATTGCGGTGCTGTCCGAAGAAGACGCCAACATCCCCCAGAGCGTGCGTGCTGGATGGCAGCGCTGGTGGCTGGTCGATCCACTTGATGGCACCAAGGAGTTCATATCTGGCAGTGAGGAATTCACCGTCAATATTGCCCTGATCGAAAACGGCCAAGTGGTATTCGGCGTGGTGTCGATGCCGACCAATGGGCGCTTCTATGTCGGTGGAGCCGGGCTCGGTGCGTGGCGTGGCGATCAAGGTGGTACACCGGTAACGATTCAGGTGCGGCATGCCTTGGCACCCGGCCAGGCGTTTACCGTGGTTGCCAGCCGCCGCCATTCCAGTGAGCAGCAGGAGCGTTTGCTGGCGGGGTTGAGTGCAAGCCTTGGAGAGCTGCAACTGGCTAATATCGGCAGCTCGCTGAAGTTTTGTTTGTTGGCTGAAGGCGAAGCGGATTGTTATCCGCGTTTGGCGCCGACTTCGCAGTGGGACACGGCGGCGGCGCAAGGTGTGCTGGAAGGCGCGGGCGGGGAGGTGCTGGATTTGAGCGGCGCGCCGTTCTGTTACCCGGCGCGGGAGTCGCTGTTGAATGAGTTCTTTTTGGCGTTGCCGGCGAAGGCCGCGTGGCGGGAGAAACTATTGGCGCTCGCCAACTCGTAGGAGCCAGCAAGCTGGCTCCTACGGCGACCATTGCCTATCAGCGGTGCAGCACGTATTGCCCGGTAAACAGCACCGCATACTCATCACTCCCCGCATTCACCACCCGTGTAGCCAGCGTCAACCGCGCCCGACCATAACGCTGGTACATGGTCAGAAACTTCTTCCACGCCGCCGCACTCGGCGCCTGACAAATGGCTGTGGCATCACTCGTCACGGGTAGGGGATAGCTGATCTGCCCTTCCTGAATCACGATGTGCCCGTCTTCGATGCCTTCCTCTTTCAGGCGCAAATGCAACCAGCCCCAGCCGACCAGCACCGCAGCGCAATACAGGCTGCCACCGAACATGGTGCTCTTGTGGTTGACGTTGGCTTCCAGCGGCAGCTGCAGGCGCAGTTGCTGGTCGTGCCAGTCGAGCACTTTGAGGCCCATGTCCCGTGTCAGAGGGATGTCGTGATGAAGAACCGATTCCAGTTGACGGCTTTCGCGGGTCATTGCGTGGCCTCTTGTTTGAAGTGAGGGATTGGACGGTGGCTCATTCGTGCTCGTCGGCGTGGGTGGAAGTGCCGCTGTCGGCGAAACTCAAGCCATGCTTGCGCAGTTTGTCATGCAGGGTCTTGCGCGGAATGCCCAGGGCTTCGGCGACGCTGCGCACGGAGCTGTGAAAGCGCGCCAGTTCGGCCGCAATCAGGCTTTTTTCGAAGTTTTCCACTTGCTCACTCAACCCGCCGCTGATCATTTCGACCGCAGTGCCGACAGCATCGTCGGGCGCGTTGTTATCCAGGGCCAGTTCCAGCCCCAGGGCGAATCGTTCGGCGGCGTTTTGCAGTTCGCGCACGTTACCGGGCCAGGTGTGGCGCAGTAACAAGGCGCGCTGTCCCGGCTGCAGTTCATGGGGCGGCAGGCCGTGGCGGGTGCTGGCCTCATCGGCGAAATGCTGGAACATCATCAACGCATCTTCGCCACGCTCGCGTAGCGGCGGAATTCGCAGGGGCGCGACATTCAGGCGGTAGTACAAGTCGGCACGGAAGCGCCCCTGATCGGCGGCCTGGCGCAGGTCTTCCTTGGTCGCCGCGATGATGCGCAAGTCCAGCGGGATCAGTTGGTTGCCACCCAGGCGTTCGACTACCCGCTCCTGGAGCAGACGCAGCAATTTGACCTGCACATCGAGGCTCATGCTTTCGATTTCATCCAGGAACAGCGTGCCGCCGTTGGCGAATTCGAATTTGCCGATGCGGCGTTTCTGCGCACCGGTAAATGCGCCGGGTTCGTGGCCGAAAAGCTCACTTTCAACTACCGATTCGGCCAGTGCGCCAGCGTTGATCGCCACGAACGGCCCGTTGCGGCGGTTGGATAAATCGTGCAGGGCCCGCGCAACCACTTCTTTACCGGCGCCGGTCTCTCCGAGAATCAGCACATCGGCCTTGGTTGCCGCCAACGCGCCGATCTGTTCGCGCAGGCGCAGCATCGGCGCCGATTGCCCGACCAGGCGCGTGCTCAACTCCTGGCGATCGCTCAATGCGAGCCGCAAGCTGCGGTTATCCAGCACCAGGCGGCGCAGCGCCAGGGCGCGGCGCACACTGTCGAGCAGGGCATCGCTGGCGAAGGGTTTTTCCAGAAAATCATAGGCTCCGGCGCGCATGGCTTGCACCGCCAACGGCACATCGCCGTGTCCGGTGATCAGCAACACCGGCAGGTCGGGGTCCTGGGCATGCAGCTCGGTCAGCAGTTCGAGGCCGTCCATACCGGGCATGCGGATGTCACTGACCACCACGCCCGGCCAGTCGCGCTCCAGTTGCGCGGCCAGGCCCTTGGCTTCGGCCAACGGCAAGATTTTCAGGCCGGCCAGATCCAGGGTCTGGCTCAGCGCCTGGCGCAGATGGGGATCGTCGTCGATCAACACGACCTGAATACGGTTGTCGATGGTCATGCACTTCGGTCCTCGGGCGGTTGCAGGCTCACGCCCGGTGCACCAGCGCGCAGCTTGAGAGTAATCAACGCACCGCCTTCCTTGTGGTTGGCGAACGACAGTTCACCACCGAAGGCGCGCATCAGGGTTTCGCAAATCGCCAGGCCCAGGCCAAGACCTTGTGTACGGGTCTTGGTGGTGTAGAAAGGCTCGCTGGCGCGGGCAAGGGCTTCCATGCAGAAACCCGGGCCATTGTCGCGAATGTACAGGTTGACGCTATCGGCGCTGGATTGGGCACTTAGCCAGAGTTTACGTGGCGGGCCTTTTTCCGTCAGGGCATCAAGGGCGTTGGCCAGCAGATTGCCGAGCACCTGGCGCAGGCGCGTTTCTCCCGCTTCGACCCA
>Ga0247818_10001179_pt1 | contig 16435 bp, 15 predicted proteins | sample 13C_Glucose_Day1_FD_192424 | JGI IMG/M metagenome (GOLD analysis project Ga0247818, IMG submission 192424) | Soil microbial communities from agricultural site in Penn Yan, New York, United States - 13C_Glucose_Day1 | ecosystem: Environmental > Terrestrial > Soil > Agricultural land | place... | reverse complement strand
GAAGAACAGACGACGACGGCGCCGCCGTCGTTTACGTCGTCGTTGAATTACAGCCGGGTCAGGAGCCGGACTTCCTGGTGCCGTGGTTCTTGCGGGCCAGCAGGATTTTCTCGTCCACCGGGGCATCGCCGCTGGCGCGCTGGGTGCGGAAGTACGCGCGGGCCTCGTCCTGGCGGAGCTTCTCGGCTCCCGTGGCGATCTCGGCCCGGAGGTGTTCGGGGCCGAACCCGAAGGCGTCGACCAGGTCCAGGGCGTGCGGGCGGATCTTGACGAGCAGGCGGTTGATGTAGTCGCCCACGGTCCGGGCGCGCTGCATGGAGAGCCGGCCGTTCATCAGGTACCAGGACAGGTTCTCCTCGATCAGCGACAGCCCGAAGAGGTCGCGCAGCCAGGTCAGGACCTTCCTGGTGCCCGGGTCCGTGACGGTGCCGAGGGCCTCGGTGAAGGCCTCCCACTGCAGCAGCTCGGCGTGCGCCTGGGCGGCCTCGATGAGTTCGTTCTGGTGGCTGTTGAACAAAGCGGCGCCCTGCTGCTGCGGCAGCTTGTTGGCGCCCTTGAGGGCCGAACCGACTTCGGCGACCATAGTCTGCACCCGGTCGGTCAGCAGCGCGCGCTGGCTAGCCTCGTCCTTGATCGCGATGGCGGCCTTCTGCACCGACCCGGAGTCGGCCACGAACTGCGCGACACCGCGCAGGCCGGTCCGGTGGATGGCGGCGCCGGTGGCCTGGCCGACCACGTAGCGGGCCAGCACGCCGAAGTTCACGGTGCGGAATTCCTTGGCGTAATCGGCGAGCAGCCGTTTGGCGACCAGCTGCAGCAGGACCGTGTTGTCACCTTCGAACGTGGCGTAGACGTCGAGGTCGGCGCGCAGCGAGGCGAAGCGGTTCTCTATCAGGAAGCCGGCGCCGCCGCAGGCTTCGCGGCATTCCTGCAGGGTGTCGAGCGCGTGCCAGGTGCTGAGCGGTTTCAGCGCGGCCGCGAGGGTTTCCAGGTCCTGGCGGTCCTCGTCCGTGTCAGCCCGGCCGGAGAAGACGTCGTCGAATTTCTGCAGCAGCTGTTCACTGGCGAAACCGGCGGCGTACGTGGTGGCCAGGCGGGTGAAGAGCCGGCGCTGGTGCCGCTGGTAGTCCAGCAGCACTTCCTCGTCGGTCTGCGAGGAGGCGTTGAACTGGCGCCGTTCGGTGGCGTACTGAATGGCCGTTTTCAGGGCGAGCTTCGACGCGGTGACGGCGGCGCCGTCGAGCGAGACGCGGCCCTGCACCAGGGTGCCGAGCATGGTGAAGAAGCGGCGGCCAGGGCTGGCGATGGGGGAGCTGTAGGTTCCGTCGGCGTCGACGTTGCCGTAGCGGTTGAGCAGGTTGGTGCGCGGGATCCTGACCTGCGTGAAGTGCAGCCGGCCGTTGTCGATGCCGTTCAGGCCGCCCTTGACGCCGTCGTCCTCGCCGCCGATGCCGGGCAGGAATTCCTTCGTGTCGGGGTCGCGGAGGTCCATGTAGAAGGCGTGCACGCCGTGGTTCACGCCCTGAGTCACCAGCTGGGCGAAGACGACGGCGGCGACGCCGTCCACGGCGGCGTTGCCGATGTAGTCCTTCCACGCGGCCCGGAACGGCGTGTGCACCACGAATTCCCCCGCGGCCGGGTCATAGGTGGCGGTGGTCGCGATGCTGGCGACGTCCGAGCCGTGCCCGGTCTCGGTCATGGCGAAACAGCCGGGAATGTCCAGGTTCATGATGCCGGGCAGCCACTTCTGGTGGTGCTCGGCGGTGCCGAGATGGTTCACGGCGGAGCCGAACAGTCCCCACTGGACTCCGGCCTTGATCTGCAGCGAGGGGTCGGCGATGACAAGTTCCTGGAACCCGGCCACGTTGCCGCCGTGTTCGTCGGCGCCTCCGACGGCCGCGGGGAAGGCCCGGTGCACGGCACCGTTGTCCACCAGGACCTTGAGCTGGCCGAAGGCGCGGCGGCGGTGCTCGGTGTGGGTCAGCCCCTCCGTCTTGTGCAGTTCCGGCTGGCCCGCGAGTGTCCGTGCGGTGCGGCGGGTGTCGGCCCACTTTCCCAGCAGCAGCTCGCCCAGCGCGGCGACGTCGACGACGGGGGCCGCCGCTGCCTGCGCGCCGGGCGTGGCGGCCGGGCGCGGGGAGGCCGGCATCGCGGCCGGGACTTTCGTGGGGGTGCCCGCGGGGCGGTCGGCTAGTTCGGTCATGTCGATTCCTTCGTTGGTTCTGACAAGGTCGGTGGTGAAGTTGGCGGTGAGGTGGGTGCTGCGGTGCGCAGCTCGGGGGCGATGCCCAGGCACAGCCAGTCGGTGATCTGGCGGGCCATGGCCTCCTGGTCGGGCTTGGCGGGCGACGCCGGACTGGCCAGCCACTGCTCGCCGGCGTTCCGGACCAGGCCGATGGCCGCATTCGGCCAGTAGCCGATCACGGCCTCGCGCCCGGCGGAGTCGGCAAGGTGGCTGCGCATCGGCCGGGCGATCATGTCGCTGATCGCCGCGAAGAAGTGGCCCAGGGCGCCTGCGGTGGCGATGGTGCCGCTCGTGGCGTCGCCGGGGGTGTAGCGCGTGACGAAGGTGTACACATTGGGGCTGGTTTCCGCCATCTGCAGGTACGCGGACACCATCGCCAGCAACCCCTCGCGGGGTGTCTGGGCGCTCTGGGCAGCTTCCTGGATGCGGCGCTGCATCTGGCTCAACACGACTTCGCCCACAGCCTGCTGGAGCCCGGCCTTGTCCCCGAAGTAGCGGTAGAACACGGACTTGGAGGTCCCCGCCGCGGCAGCAATGTCGTCCATGGACGCATCACTGCCCAGGCTGTGCACGGCTATGCGGGCCGACTTGATCAGTTCCCGGCGGCGCTCTTCACGGTGCGACTGCCAGCGCGAGGCGCGGCCGTCCACGCTGCCGGCACCGGCAGGGGCGGAGCCGTCCACACTCGCGCCGGGAAGGTCACTCTGGGGGATGTTCACGATACCCAGCGTATCAGGTACGCTGGGTATCGGTAACCGCTTTGATCGAAGGAGACAGCCCATGTCCGTCAACGGACAGTCCGCACCCGGACCAAAGGAATCAGCCACCCCGGAAACGGCCGGCGCCGCCACGGCAGCCGCTTCCCCTTCCGCGGCAAGCCCCGCAGGACGCGCGGCAGCGACGGCCCCTCAGCTGCGCAGGGCGGTCATCGTTGGCGGCAACCGCATTCCCTTTGCCCGCACCGGGGGCGCCTACACCAAGTCCTCCAACCAGGACATGCTGACCGCGGCCCTGGACGGGCTCATCGCCCGCTTTGGGCTGCAGGACGAACGGATCGGCGAGGTCGCCGCCGGCGCGGTGCTCAAGCACTCCCGTGACTTCAACCTGACACGCGAAGCCGTGCTGGGCTCCGCATTGTCCGCCGAGACCCCCGCCTACGACCTGCAGCAGGCCTGCGCCACCGGGCTGGAAACGGTCCTGGGCCTCGCCAACAAGATCAAACTCGGCCAGATCGACTCGGCGATCGCCGGCGGCGTGGACTCTGCCTCGGACGCCCCCATCGCGGTGAGCGAGGGCCTGCGCGAGGTGCTCCTGGACCTGAACCGGGCCAAGACGCTGCCGCAGCGGCTCCAGGTCCTCAGCCGGCTCCGGCCCAAGGACCTCGCCCCGGACGCGCCCAGCACGGGCGAACCGCGCACCGGCCTGTCCATGGGGGAACACCAGGCGCTCACCACGGCGCAGTGGAAGATCACCCGGGAGGCGCAGGACGAACTGGCCTTCAACAGCCACCGCAACCTCGCCGCGGCGTACGACGCCGGCTTCTTCGATGACCTGCTCACCCCCTACCGCGGCCTCACCCGCGACTCCAACCTGCGGGCCGACACGAGCCTCGAGAAGCTCGCCACCCTCAAGCCCGTCTTCGGCAAGAACCTGGGCTCGGCCGCCACCATGACGGCAGGCAACTCCACGCCGCTTACGGACGGCGCGTCCACCGTGCTGCTCGCCGCCGAGGACTGGGCGGATGACCATGATCTGCCGAAGCTGGCCACCGTCGTCGACGGCGAAGCGGCTGCCGTCGACTTCGTTCACGGCAAGGACGGCCTTCTGATGGCTCCGGCCTTCGCCGTGCCGCGGCTGCTGGCCCGCAACGGGCTCAGCCTCGACGACTTTGACTTCTTCGAGATCCATGAGGCCTTCGCCGGAACCGTGCTGAGCACCCTGGCCGCGTGGGAGGACGAGGAATTCGGCCGCACGCGGCTGGGTCTTGACGGGGCCTTCGGCAGCATCGACCGGTCCAAACTCAACGTCAACGGGTCCTCCCTCGCGGCGGGCCACCCGTTCGCGGCCACCGGCGGACGGATCGTTGCCTCCCTCGCGAAAATGCTGCACGCCAAGGGCCACGTTGACGGCCGCCCGGCCCGCGGGCTCATCTCCATCTGCGCCGCCGGCGGCCAGGGCGTCGTCGCTATTCTTGAAGCACTCTAGGGGGATCCGATGACCGACAAATACACCCAGTTCGTGACCCGGGCACCGGGCCGGGACATTGCCAGGAAACTCGGGCTGCCGCAGCCGGTGGTGCTGCGCCGCCACCAGCCGGGCCAGCCGCTGGTGGCCGGGCCCGTCCTGGTCCAGGGCGGCGGCAGCGGCGCCGATGCGCTGGCCTCGACACTCCTGTCCTGGAACCTCGATGTGCGCCGCCATGCGGTGCCCAAGGAGAAGCTCGGCGCCATCATTCTCGTGCTGGATGAACTGGCCCGTCCGGAGGACCTGGAAAAGCCGGTGCTCACCGCCGCCACGTCCCTCCGGGACCTGGCGGCCAACGCCCGCGTCATCACCGTCTCCCGCGCGGCGGGGGATGCTGCAAATCCGGACAGTGCGGATCCGGCCGCCGCGGCCGCCCGCCAGGGCGTGGACGGGCTCCTCCGCTCGCTGGCCAAGGAGCTCCGCGCCGGCGCCACCGCCAACGGCATCCTGCTCGCCGACGGCGCCGGCACCACCAGCCCCAGCACCCTCGGCGCGCTCCGTTTCTTCCTCTCCGGCCGGTCCGCGTTCGTCGACGGGCAGTTCCTCACCGTCAGCTCGGCCGAGGGGCAGCTGCCGGCCGACGCCGGGCAGCCGCTGGCCGGGAAAGTCGCCGTCGTGACCGGTGCCGCGCGCGGCATCGGTGCCGCGATTGCGCGCACCCTCCACCGCGACGGCGCCACGCTCGTCGTCGTCGACATCCCGGCCGCCGGCGACCACCTTGCCGCCGTGGCCAACGAGGTGCACGGCACGGCCCTGCAGCTGGACATCAGCCGCGGGGACGCCGGGCAGCGGATCATCGACCACGCAGTGGAACGTCACGGGCGCCTGGACATCGTGATCCACAACGCCGGAATCACCCGGGACAAGCTGCTCGCCAACATGGACCAGGGCCGCTGGAACTCGGTGATAGCGGTCAACATCGCCGCGCAGCTGCGGATCAACGAGGCCCTGCTGGCCTCGGAGCATTTCCGGAGCTCCCCGCGGATCGTCTCGGTCGCCTCAACCAGCGGCATCGCCGGAAACCGCGGCCAGACCAACTATGCAGCCTCCAAGGGCGGCGTGATGGGCATGGTCCGGGCCACGGCCCCGCTGATCGGCACGCACGGCGGCTCCATCAACGCCGTCGCCCCGGGCTTCATCGAGACAGAAATGACCGCGAAGATCCCGTTCGCCACCCGCGAGATCGCCCGCAGGCTCAACTCCCTGCAGCAGGGCGGGCAGCCGGGCGACGTTGCGGAGGCCGTCGCGTTCCTGGCCAGCGACGCCGCGGGGGGCATCTCCGGCGAGGTGCTGCGCGTCTGCGGGCAGAACCTGGTGGGGGCATGACCCCAACTCAGCCCGTCATCCTGGGGGAGATGCCGTCGCTGTCCAAGCTTTACGTCAACGCGGCAGCCACCGCCGCCCGCCGCCGGGTGCTCGGCACCCATGCCGGGGACGGGCTCCCGGAGGCACGGCACGAGGTCCGCGGCGTCAAGGCGGCGGTGGAAAACCTCACGGCGTACCAGCACCTGATCGGTGAGACCGCGAGCGATGTCCTGCCGGCAGGCTTCATCCATGCGCTGGCCTTTCCGCTGGCCATGAGCGTGCTGAACCGGGATGATTTTCCGCTGCCGCTGCTGGGCATGCTCCACCTGGAGAACCGGGTGGTGCAGTCCGCGCCGCTCCGGTTCACCGAGGCGCTGGACATCCAGGCGTGGGCGGAGAACCTGCGCGGTCACCGGGCCGGCACCCAGCTGGACCTCGTCGCGGAGGTGCGCCGGGCGGGGGAGGACGCCGTGAGCTGGCGCGGTGTCTCCAGTTACCTCGCCAGAGGCGTGTTCCTGCCCGGGATCGACAAGCCCACCGCCGCTGCGTCCGCGGCGAATTTCGCGGCACCGGATCCGACCGCGCTGTGGCAGCTGGGCGTCGACACGGGGCGGGCCTATGCCGCCGTGTCCGGCGACTTCAACCCGATCCACCTGAGCGTTCTCTCGGCCAAGGCGCTGGGCCTGCGGCGGTCGATTGCGCATGGCATGTATCTTGCGTCAAGGGCCCTGGCCGACGTGGGGGCCGCTAAAGGCGAAGCGTTCAGCTGGAATGTGGCCTTCGAGGCGCCGGTGTTCCTGCCCGCCCGCGTGGCGCTGGGCATCAGTACCTGCCAGGACACTGACGGGGCGTGGCGGCGGTCGGACTATGTGGCCTGGAATTCGCGGTCCGGACGCAAGCACTTCAGCGGATCGGTGGCTGCGCTCTAGCTTTTGCCGTCCGCGGAGTTCTTCACCACCCGCAGCATCCGGTGCAGGCTCAACAGGATCGATTCGACGGCGCTAGGGGCGTCGGTTGCCGCTTCCTCGGCGCCCACGCGTGCGGTCAGTGCCTTGACGGTGGCGTCCGCTTCCCCGCTCAGCTCCGACTGCCGGTCCGGGCTCTCCGTCTCGACCGCCTCCAGGACGTCGCCGACGGCGGCCATGGCGTCGGCGAGCGGCGCTGCGTATTCGTCCGGCACCACAAAGGGGGTGTCCTTGGCCCAGATGACATCGGAGAGCACCTGCGTCACGTCCTGGACGTGGAAGGTCACCCGTTCCAGGTCCCGGAGGTTGCGGTAGTCCAGCTCGATGTCCCGCGGATGGAGCCGGCGCCGCGGGTTGGCCCGCCGGCTGGCGTCCGCCTTCTCCACGGCCAGGCGGACGGAGCGCGCGGACGCCTCAAGGGCGCCGGACCGCTTCGACCAGTCCTCGTGTTCCGGCGGCCAGCTCTCCTTCAGCGCCTTGGCCATGTCCCAGAGTTGCTGGGCGAGCGCGAGGCGCAGTTCGGCGATGCTGAGCTCGGCGGCGCGGAAATGCAGCGGCGGGAACACCAGCAGGTTCACGAGGATGCCCACCGTGACCCCGGCCCCCATCTGCAGGAGGTAGCCGAAGGAGAACTGGTCCGGATTGTGGCCCCCGACCAGCAGGACCAGGAGCGCCGCCGTCGGAATCCAGTCCCGGCCCGCGCCGATCTTCGGGAGTCCGGCCAGGATGACGCCGAAAGCCATCACGACACCGACGGTCAGCGGCGTCGGGCTGCCGAGGACAAACAGCACAAAGGCCAGCCCCACGCCGATGGCCAGGCCCGCGAGCGTCTGCACCCCCTGCTTCATGGAGCCGGCGACGTTCTCGTACATCGCCACCAGGGCGCCCAGCGGAGCGTAGTAGGGGTAGTCGGCCGCGGAGCCGGGCATGAACGGGGCGATGGCGAAGGCAATGCCCGCGGCCAGTCCTGCCTTGAGGGCCAGCTGCAGCCGGGGCCACAGCAGCGCCGAGCGGACGTTGCCGGCAGTGATCCGCCAGAGCCGCTGGGGCAGGGAAGGGCCGCCGGTGTGTGTGGCCTCGTCTGTAGTTGTCACCCGCTTCACCCTAGGGCGGTGGCATTGCTGCGACAACTGGACGAACCCCCGGCCCCTGCGTCCCCGGCTTAGTCCGCGCCGTGCCCCGGAGCAACTTCCTCCCCGGCCCGGACCGGGCCCGGCGGCGTTCCCCCGCCGAAGGGGCGGCCGCCCAGGGCTTCCCGGCCGTGGGCGGTCAGCCAGTTGCCGAGGTCCGGCCCGGCCGGAACGATCCCGGTGGGGTTGATGTCCTCGTGGACGATGTAATAGTGCTGCTTGATCTGCACGAAGTCGATGGTGTCGCCGAACCCGGGGGTCTGGAACAGGTCGCGGGCGTAGGCCCACAGCGCCGGCATCTCGCTGAGCTTCTGCCGGTTGCACTTGAAATGCCCGTGGTAGACGGCATCGAACCGTGCCAGCGTGGTGAAGAGCCGGACGTCGGCCTCGGTGATCGTGTCCCCCACGAGGTACCGCTGTCCGGTCAGCCGCTCCTCCAGCCAGTCCAGGGCTGTCCAGAGCCGGCCGTAGGCGGCCTCATAGGCCTCCTGGGAGCCAGCGAAGCCGCAGCGGTACACGCCGTTGTTCACCTCGGTGAAGACCCTCTTGTTGACCGCGTCGATCTCTTCACGAAGCGCCTCCGGGTACAGGTCCGGGGCACCGGGGCGGTGGAACGCGGTCCACTCGGTCGCGAAGTCGAGGGTGATCTGCGGGAAGTTGTTGGTCACCACCTGGCCGCTGGCGACGTCGACGATGGCCGGCACGGTGATGCCGCGCGGATAGTCCGGGAACCGGCGGAAGTAGGACTCCTGGATCCGTTCCACGCCGAGCACCGGGTCCCGGCCGTCCGGGTCCAGGTCAAAGGTCCAGGAGCGTGCATCGTGGGTGGGGCCGGGCTGGCCGAGGGAAATGGCGTCCTCGAGGCCCAGCAGCCGCCGCACGATCACGGTCCGGTTGGCCCACGGGCAGGCGCGGGCCGCGATCAGCCGGTAGCGTCCCGCCTCCACCGGCCAGCCGGGCTCACCGTTCCGGCCGGGGGCGCCGTCGCGGGTGATCCGGTCCTCGATGTAGTTGGTGTCCCGGTTGAATTCCGCGCCTCCGGTGACGTAGGCACCCTTGGTGCTGAATTCGGGGTTGTCCGTGTGTGTTGTGCTCATGGTCCCAGCCTATGCCGGGGTGCCGCCCTGTCCCGGCACGGTGAGCGACGGCAGTGTTGCGAACACCTGCGCCATCGGCTGCCAGGCCACCCACCAGGCGGCACCCACGACGGCGGCGAACAGCACGATCCAGACGGCGGCGGGGATGCGCGTGGCCCGGGAGAGCAGGTACGCGTCCGACGTCGCCAGCCGGTCCCGGCGCGCCAGGTGAACGTTGGCGAGCTTGCCGAGGTCCCGGACGGCGGCGACGAGGAGCGCCAGGCCCAGCACGATCATGACGTGGCCGTTGAATTCGGGCGGAACGAACAGCACGAGCAGGGCGGCGGCCAGGACCGCGGCAGCGGTGATCAGCAGCCCGATGCCGTTGCGGATGAACAGGAACGAGGCCAGCAGGATGAGGGTCCCGAGTGACATCGCCGCCGGTCCCCAGCCGTTGAAGCCGCTCCAGACCATCGCGGCGCCGGCGACGGCCGGCACCGGGTATCCCCAGAAGGTGGACCAGACGGCGGCCAGGGGCCTCCGGCTGTAGGTGGTGGTGGTGCCCGAGTGGTCCAGGCGCAGGTGGATGCCGCCGAGGCGCTGCCCGGTCATGAGCGCCGCGAAGGCGTGGCCCAGTTCGTGGGTCACCGTGGCCAGCAGCCCGAAGTACCGCCAGGTCACCTGCGGCAGGGACAGGGCGACGGCCAGGAGGATGACCAGGGCCAGTTCCGTGCCGGTGACGTGCGGGACGGGGGAGTGGGTGAATCCGGCGACTATCCGGTTCCACCAGGTCTCGGCAGGATTGGTCATGCCGAGGTCCGGGCCGGCGTTCCTGCGGCGCCTGCCGGCCCGGCGCTGTGCCGGATGCAGTAGGGGGTCCACGGCCGGGCTTCGAGCCGGCCTTCCGCGATCTGCTCCCCGCACACGGCGCAGATGCCGTACGTGCCGGCGTCGATCCGTTCCAGGGCCGCCTCGATCTGCTCGAGGCCCTGCCGGCTCTGCTCCATCAGGGCCGAGGCCTGGGAGAGTTCGAAAGCGATCGTCGCACCCTCGGGATCGTGTTCGTCGTCGACGTTGGAGTCCTGCCGGGCGGCGTTCACCGAGGAGATGTCCCGGCGAAGCGCGGGGAGGAGGGCAAGTTTCCGGCGGCGCTCCTCTTGGAGGAGGATCCGGAACCGTTCGACGTCGACCATAGGCTGCAAGGCTAGCGCGGACGCTGCGGCCGGGTCCAAAGCCGGCTCGAATTCCGCGGCGGGACAGCGTCGCCTGGTTGGGCCGAAAGGCCCGGTGCCCGGGCGGGCCTCCGCCGTACAGTGGGGAAGAGAGACCGCATGACCCTATTTACATGACCCTATTTACACGACCCAATTTAACTGTCCCGGGAGACGTCATGGACCAGCCAGCGGCCAGCGCCGTCAACAAGAACGCCGATGACGACGCCGGGGCCCTCGCCGCGGTGGAGCAGCACCATGCGGGCATGCTCAAACGCCTCAGCGCGCTGACGGCGACACTGGTCCGGGCCGTCCGGACGGGGGACGCCGTGGCGGAGCACGACGCCCATGAGGTGCTGGTGGAGTGGTGCGAGACCGAGCTCGTCCCGCATGCGCTCGCCGAGGAGGGTCCGCTGTACAGCGGGCCCCGGAACCTGCCGCAGGGAAAGCTGCTGGTGGAGGGGATGCTGGCCGAGCACCAGGTGATCGTCGGGCTGGTCGAGGACCTGCGGGGATCCACCGGTGTGGACGCCGCCGTGGCCGCCGGCTCCATCCGGAACATCTTCGCCCTGCACCTGGACAAGGAGAACCGGCTGCTGATGCCGTTCATCGTTGCCTCCCCGGAGCTGTCGCTGGCGCGCGCCGTCGAGGGCCTGCACGAACTGGTCGGGGAAACCCACGTCCACCAACACGGGACGGGGCACGGGGGCAGCGTTTAGAGTTGCCCCATGGCTGATGGCATGCACCATAACAACGGGACCGGCGCACCCCTGCGGCTGAGGGAACTCGCGGCCGCCCACGGGGTGGGAACCTCGTACTGGGGCTGGGACGGCGTCGAACGCTCCGTCGCGGACAGCACCCTGCGCGGTGTCCTGGCGGCGCTGGGCGTCCCGGCAGGGGACCCGGAGGAGATGGACCGGTCCCTGGCCGAGGCCCGCCTGGCGCCGTGGCGGCGCCTGCTGCCGCCGGTCGTCGTCGCCCGGGAAGGGCAGGAGCTCTCCGTCAACGTCCATGTGCCGCACGGAAGCGCCGTCAGCGTCTGGATCGTCACCGAAGACGGCCACCGCTACGAGGCGACGCAGCGGGACAACTGGGACGCGCCGGTCGACGTCGACGGCGTCCTCACCGGCCGGGCGACCTTCGCGGTCCCGGACCGGGTGCCCCTGGGGTGGCATACCCTGCTGGCGGACAACGACGGCATGGTGGGCCAATGCACGCTCATCGTCACGCCGGTGAAGCTCCGCACCACCGAGGCGCTCGCCGGGCGGCGGAACTGGGGTCTGACCGCGCAGCTCTATTCCGTGCGGTCCTCCCGGTCCTGGGGCATCGGCGACTTCACCGACCTGGCCGATCTCGCCGCCATGACGGGGCAGGAGGGCGCCGGCTTCCTGCTGGTCAACCCGTTGCACGCCGCCGAGCCCCGGCCACCCGTCGAGGACTCGCCCTACCTGCCCACGACACGGCGCTACTTCAACCCGCTTTACCTCCGGGTGGAGGAGATCCCCGAATACGGCTACCTGGACCCGGCCGGCCGGGCGGAGGTGGAGCGGCTGGCCGGTCAGCAGCACGCCGCGAACCACTCCACCGGGCTGCTGGACCGGAACTCCAGCTACGGGGCCAAACTGGCTGCCCTGGAGCTGCTGTTCGGCGTCCCGCGCGACCCCGCCCGCTCGCTCGCGTTCGCTGACTTCTGTGCCGGGGAAGGCCCGGGACTCGACGACTTCGCCCTGTGGTGCGCGCTGGCCGAGAAGCTGGCCCCCGGCGCCCCACAGTGGGCGGCGGAAGCCTCATCGCCGGGCACCGCCTACTGCAAGGAGCAGCGGGCCCTGCTGGCCGGCCGGATCGAATTCCACCGCTGGCTGCAGTGGCTCTGCGACCAGCAGTTGGAAGCCGCCCAGCGCACGGCCCGGCTGTCCGGCATGGAAATCGGCGTCATCCACGATCTTGCGGTGGGCGTAAAGCCCGGCGGCGCGGACGACTGGTCGCTTGCCGGGGTGCTGGCCCGGGACGTCACGGTCGGCGCCCCGCCGGACATGTTCAACCAGCAGGGGCAGAACTGGACCCAGCCGCCGTGGCACCCCGGCCGGCTCGCGGAGTCAGGATACGCCGCCTACCGGGATATGCTCCGGACGGTGCTGCGCCATGCCGGCGGAATCCGGGTGGACCACATTCTGGGCCTGTTCCGGCTGTGGTGGATCCCGGCCGGGGCCGGGCCGGAGCAGGGCACGTATGTTTACTACGACCACGAGGCGCTGATCGGCATCCTGGCCCTGGAGGCGCAGCGGGCCGGAGCGATTGTGATCGGCGAGGACCTGGGCGTGTTTGAGCCGTGGGTCCGGGACTATCTGGCGGAACGCGGCATCTTCGGCACGTCGATCCTCTGGTTCGAGCACGACGCCGACGGCCCGATCCCGCCGGAACGGTACCGCCAGCAGTGCCTGACCAGCGTCAACACCCACGACCTGCCCCCGACCGCCGGCTACCTGGCCGGCGACCATGTCACCCTCCGCGAATCACTGGGCCTGCTGCAGCGCCCGGTGGACGAGGAACGCGCCGAGGCCGCCGCCGAGCAGGAGGCAGTGCTCGGACTCCTGCGCGAGCGCGGTTTCCTGCCGGAGCCACGGCACCAGGATGTGCAGGCCACCGTCGAGGCGCTCTACGCGTTCACGACCCTGACGCCCTCGTCCCTGCTGGGCGTCGCACTCGTGGACGCCGTGGGGGAGACCCGCACGCAGAACCAGCCCGGGACCAGCACGCAGTACCCCAACTGGCGCATACCGCTGGCCGGTCCGCGCGGACCCGTCCTGCTGGATGCGTTGCAGGCCGATTCTGCGTTCCGTTCGCTCGTCGGCACCGTCAGGTCCGCGCTGCATCCGCACGCCTAGCGGCGGGGGGTAAGCAATGAGGCGCGTTGGCAGTCCCGGCACGGCCGCCGTCCTGGCACTGGTCCTGCTGGTGGCCGGGTGCACCTGGCCGCCGTCGGGTCCCGCCCGGGCCGGCACGATCGATCATGTCGTCATCATTGTTATGGAGAACAAGGCAGCCAGCCGGATCCTGGGGGCAGACGACGCACCCTACCTGAACAGCCTGGCGAAGGACTTCGCGCTCGCTGCCAACTACCACGCGGTGGCCCGGCCCAGCCTGCCGAACTACATCGCCCTGACCAGCGGCACCACCGCCGGCATCACGAGCAACTGCAACCCGAGGGCCGGCAGCTGCCAGGCAAAGGTGAGGACCATTGCCGACGAGGTCACAGCGTCCGGAAGGGACTGGCGGATGTACGCCGAGGGAATGCCCGAACCCTGCCTGGCCGAGGATGCCGGGCGGTACGTGGTGAGGCACAACCCGTTTATGTACTATCCTTCCGTGACGGACAACCGGGAGTTGTGCGCGGACCGTGTGGTGCCCCTCGGCTGGCTGGATGACGACCTGAAGACCGGGAGTAGCCTCCCGGACTATGTCTTCATCACCCCCGACATGTGCAGTGACACGCACGACTGCCCGGTCCGGACCGGCGACGACTGGCTGTCCCGGCAGGTTCCCAGGATCCTCCGCTCACCGGCGTTCACCACCAAAAACTCCCTCCTGGTGGTCACGTATGACGAGGGGAGCAAATCCAACAACCACATTGTCACGGTCTTCGCCGGGCCCGCGGCGCGGAAGGGATACACCTCGGATACGCGCTACACGCACTATTCCCTGCTCCGCACGGTCGAAGACGCCTGGGGCCTGGACCCGCTGACGGACAACGACCGGAACGCCGATGGCATGGCCGAGCTGCTGAAATAGCCAGGATCATCCGGCGGCAAGTTCCCTGACCCAGTCCGGGGTGGGACGGCCGAGGCGCCGGTCGGTGACGAGGCGGAGCCTGGCGGCCGCGCTCTGCACGCCGGGGTCGCGGGAGGCGGCACGGTGTCCGCGGAGCGCGGCTTCCGACGGGGGGACAATGGCCGGCCGGGCCGGCGCGAGATCCAGCGGGTCCTGCCACGCCGCAGTGAGGATCTGCAGTTCCTCCGGACCGGCCAGGCCACTATCGGCGAGGACGGCCATCACCCCCAGACCCAGTTCGGCCCGGCGCGGGTCCTCGGAGAGGGCGCTGTCCACAGCCCATTGGGTGCGGTTCCACCATTCGCTCCGGTTATCCGCTTCCCGTTGCTGGGCGAGCGCGGCCGTGTCAGCGGCGGCCCGGTGCTTCAGGGTGCGCAGGCTGACGGCGGCGCCGATCACCGCCGCGATCAGCACGGCCAGCGGGCCCAGGGCGGCGAGGACCTCCCACCACTCGGCGGGGCCGGTCTGGACAACGACGTCGACGGGAGCTGGGGAGGGTGTCACGGCACCAGCCTAGCGCCGGGCGTGCTGAGGGAGTCGGTCAGCGCCCCGGAACCGCCGAGGCTGTACAACGGATATGTACACGAGGACCATATCGGCAGGACCGGCGCGCTCCCGCAGGACGGCTGCGCCTGGCCTTGACCAACACGTGGAGGAGAACCCATGACCGACGAAACACCGGAAACCGCTGCCGGAGCAGAGCCCGTAATCCATGGAACCTTGGAAACCATCGAAGGCCGCCCGGCGCTGCGCTTCAGCCACAGCCTTGCCCACTCGGTTCAGCGCGTGTGGCAGGCGGTCAGCGTGCCAGCCGAGCTCGGGAGCTGGTTTCCGGCAGCCGTCGACTGGACACCGGCGGTGGGCGAGACCTTCGACGTCGGTGGCTCGACGCTTGAAGTTACGGCGGTCGAACCAGGGCAGCGTCTCGCTTGGATCTATGCCGGCCAGCCGCAGAGTTTCGATCTCGCGGTTGAGGGAGACGGTTGCCGGCTGACATTCACTCACGTCATCGACGACCTCGCCCCCGCGGCCCAGACCGCAACCGGCTGGGAGACCTACCTCTCGCGGCTCGAACCTCATCTCGACGGCGAGGACATCACCGAGGAGGTGGCCCACGAGCGGTGGGCGGAGACTCACGAACGCTATGCCGAACTGTTTGGGGTCGACCCGGCGCCGGGGCGGCTATTCGCGGCGGCTTTGCGTGCAGGCAAGCAATGACCAGCCAGGCCGGACTTTGGCGCGCCCTCATCGCGGGGACGGCGGTTCAACGATGTTCGCTCCAGTCATCACGTGTGTCCCGGACGAGCTTCGCGTCCCTGATCAGCTGCCGGGCGTGACCCAGAGCTGCTTCGTTAACCTTGATTGTCATGGCCATCCATCCTCTCCGTGGGCCGGCTAGTCTTGACTCCTGCCATCCTTGGCCCCCTCATCGTGAGCTGTCCGCGAGGCCCTCTTCGCGGCGTCCCGGTATTCCCGTCGCCAGCTAAACCTTCTACGCTGAAAACACTAAGTATGGTTCCTATTTTGTAGGGGGCTGCCCTGATGCGAAAAGTTTCTGCGCTTGGTTCACTGGCGGCAGCGATGATTGCCCTGGCCGGCTGCACCGGCGGCGGGGGGACCGCCGGCCCGTCCGCCACGACGGCAACGGCCACAGCCACCGGCACTGCGACGGCGGAAGCCAGGTCCTACAGCGGCGATGAGCTCAGGGACCTGATCTCCGGCAGGACCGATGCGGACGGCAACGAACTCAGGCTGTACTCCAAGGAGCAGGTGGACCAGGGTGGGGCCATCGCGAATCTGCTGCTGAGTACCGCCACCGTGGACCCCGCAGACTGCAAGGGCATTGCGACAGCGGGGCTGCTGGACACCGCGGAGAATGGCGAGGTGGCGGTCGCAATTTCCGAAGGTGCCCAACCGCGAACGCTGTCCGCCCAGTCGGGCAGCGACGGTCCGGACGCCGTGGACGTGCTGCGCCAGATCAGCGCAAAGATGGACCAGTGCGCCAATTTCTCTGTGTCGGTACTGGGCCAGACGTACCAGGTCTCCAGCACGGAGCTGCAGGCGACCACGGATGCCCCGGAGACCTTCGCCACGGTGAGCACCCGCGGTGAGGGAAACCAGGAGATGTTGATGCAGGTCTCCGCTGCCCAGGACAGGCTGCTCGTGGTGGCCACCAAGGGCGGTGCCAACCTGGGCGATCCGGACCAGAAGGAGCTGGAAGATTTGATTAATCAGGTGCTACGGAAAGCCGACGGCGGCAGCACTGCCAGCCCGACTTCAACCAGCACGATGGGCACCAGCACCGCCTCACCCGGCGACGACCCGGCCGCGCCGACAGCGACCGAGCCGGGCGACGATTCAGCGTCGCCTGACGCCACAGAGCCAGCGGAGGACGAGGAGACGCCCGCGCCGTAAACCCGCACCCCCGGAG
>Ga0247818_10001178_pt1 | contig 16442 bp, 15 predicted proteins | sample 13C_Glucose_Day1_FD_192424 | JGI IMG/M metagenome (GOLD analysis project Ga0247818, IMG submission 192424) | Soil microbial communities from agricultural site in Penn Yan, New York, United States - 13C_Glucose_Day1 | ecosystem: Environmental > Terrestrial > Soil > Agricultural land | place... | reverse complement strand
GCCTGGGCATGGCGACAGCCTGCGCCTCTTCCACCGTCTACGCAGGGTTCGTTGACGACAGCAGCGTTACCCTGACTGCACGCAACTACTATCTGGATCGGGATTACAAAAATGACACGCCTTATTCGGCTGCTCGCGAATGGGCCCAGGGTTTTATCCTCAGGGCCAATTCCGGTTTCACCGAAGGAACCGTTGGCTTCGGCCTGGACCTCACGGGCATGCTGGGACTCAAGCTGGACTCAGCGCCTGATCGCACCGGTACCCAGCTCCTGCCCTTCAACCCACAGACCCGTGAAGCCGCCGACGAATATTCAGAGTTGGGGGTGGCGCTAAAAACGAAGATATCGAAGACCCGGCTATCTGTGGGGACACAGTTCCCTACTCTGCCGGTGATCACGGCGAGCCATGCACGTTTGCTTCCGCAATCCTTTCGCGGCGCCTATGCAATTTCCGATGACATCGACGACCTGACGCTGCACACGGGACGCATGGATCGAGTGAACCTGCGGGACTCCACTGACTATCAGGCAATATCGGTGGCGTCGCCCAATGGCCGGTTCAAAAAGGGAGCCAGCTCCGAGCGTTTTGACTTCATCGGTGGCGACTATCATTGGTCCGACGCATTGACGCTGCGCTATTTTCACGCCGAACTGATGGATATATACACTCAGGACTTTGCGGGAGGCATCCACCTGCTCCCCCTCGGCCCCGGCAGACTGAAAACAGATGTGCGGGTCTTCAACAGTCGGGAGAACGGCCGGGCAGAAGCCGGCAAGGTAGATAACCTGAACGCCGGCGCCATGTTCAGCTACCAGATTGCAGCCCACACCTTAGGCTTGGGTTACATGTACCAGACAGGCGACACGGCATTGCCTTACATTGCTGGCGGGGAGCCGGCAGTGCTCAGCGATGGCACTTTAAGTGCAGACTTCGTGAATCCGAAAGAGCGGACCTGGGTGGCGCGCTACGACTACAACTTCGCCGCTGTTGGACTGCCGGGGCTAACCGGCATGGTCCGCTACTTGCGAGGAACCAACATCGACCTGCCGCAACTGGGGGGTAGCGACCTGACGGAATCGTCAAAAGACCTGGAATTGGCCTACGTCATTCAGTCAGGCCCGGCAAAGGGCCTCGGTCTGCGTTTGCGCAATGCGTTCTATCGCAATGAACAAAGCTCAGCCTCGACATTCCGAAGTGACAACGAAACCCGGATCAACATCGACTACACGCTCAAGGTCTGGTAACTGACAAGAGCAAACCCAACGCTGAGCGTAAGCCCATCAGCAAGGAAGCGAATTAGCGGCCGGGAGCCGCGACGGGAACACCCGTCGCGTCGTCTGGCATGCAATGAGGGCTTATCAGCTGGCCTGTTTGCCCCAGCTACAATCACAACGCGTCCCTCTAAGCCGACGCCTCGCGCAGCGGCGTTCATCTGCTCGCCTACACTGCCATCGTTAACCAGACGGATTCCCTGAGAACGGAGTAAAGGATGCTTTATTTTCAGCAAATGTTGGGCACCGCCGTGTTTGCCATTACCGGAGTGCTGGCTATCCATAAGGCAGGGGTCGATGTGTTCGGAGCCGTGGTACTTGGCATCATCACCGCTATCGGTGGGGGGACCATTCGCGACCTGTTGCTCGATCAACCGATTTTCTGGATTGCCGACTTCAACTACATCTGGGTCGCCTTGATTGCTGGAGTACTGGCCTTTTTTCTCACCAAACGATTCCAGCAACGCTATCAGTTGCTGCTGTACCTCGATGGTTTTGCGGCCGCACTGTTTGGCATTGTCGCTACCGAGAAAGTGCTGGGGCTACAGCTTGCCGCACCGTTTGCCGTGATGATGGGGGTGCTGACCAGTATTGGCGGCGGTATCGCGCGCGATGTGCTGGCCGGGAGAGTTTCGTTGCTGATGTCACGTGAGATCTACGCCACGCCTATCCTGCTGGGGTGCACCCTCTATGTCCTGTTGCGCGATGTATTCCCGACAATACAGGTCGCCGGCTGGATTGCCTTGATATTCACTTCGGGTTTGAGGTTTCTCGCTATATACAAGGAACTGCAAATGCCAGCGATTCTCTCCACCCGGCAGGGATAAGGTTGGACACCCCCAAATCTGGGGGGCTGCTATAGTCAGACAGAGAACGAGGCAATCGTTGCTGATATAAAACTATCTACTCTGGAGCTTGGTTATGCGAATCATTGCGACCCTTGTGTGCACATTCCTGCTGTCCCTGGCTCTGCCATCGCTGTCCTTTGCCGCTTCAAACTGCGAAAACTCGGGGAGTAAAAATGCCGCGAAAAACTGTGTAAAAAACAACAACGATCAAAAAGGTAAAGGCAATTGCAATGGAAATGGCAATTGCGGCAACAACGCCAAGGACAAGGCCAAAGACTATGATGATGATCACGCGATCGATTGCAGGGATATCAATAGCATTACCCTGCGCCGTGAGTGTCTTGAAAGGCGCAGAGATTGAATGACCGACGCCGTGAGTACGGATCTTTCGGCGAACGATTCTGTTCTCCCTTTCCCTTCAGCCTCACCATAAAATCCGGGTTGGCGTAAAACGACCTAGAACACAGCGGCAATTCAGGCGATCCTCTCGCTCGCCCGCAGGCTCTGTCACAGGCTGGGCGACAGGGTAAGCCTGCGTTGGCGGACAATTGAATTGCCGGAGTTGTTATGCGTTGTATTGAACTGATTTTTCACAAAATCCGTGACTACACTGTGCCAAGTACATCGCTTGTGCCAGGAGGGGGCGGTCATGCTTGATTACTTCGCGTTAGGCCTATTGTTCTTTGTCGGTCTGGTCCTGTTCTACGGGATCATCGCGCTGCACGACATTCCTTATGAAATTGCCGTGCACCGCAATCACCCCCATCAGGATGCTATCCACGCAACCGGTTGGGTCAGTTTGTTCACCCTGCATGCGCTTTGGCCATTTCTGTGGATCTGGGCGATGGCGTACCGGGAAGACCGGGGTTGGGGATTTGGTGATGGTAAGTCTCCGCAGGTTCATGTCGCTCATCTGGAGCAGCAGGTTGCTGACCTGCAAATTCGAATAGAACGGCTGGAAGGGGCTACCGGCACTGCACGGGACAAACCAGCGTCAGACAATCGCAGTGAGGAAATCTAAGCCATGGATCTTCTGCTCATTTTGACCTATGCAGCCATCTGCGTTGCCATCTTCAAAATTTTCCGCATACCGCTGAACAAATGGACGGTTCCAACGGCGGTGCTCGGTGGGATCCTGATTGTCGGCGCATTGATCTTCACGATGAACTACAACCATCCATACTCTGAGGTTGCTCGTTCTTACTTCGTCTCCGTACCGGTGATTCCGGTGGTGACCGGTCTGGTGATCGAGGTGCCGGTCAAGGGTAACGAGCCGCTCGAAAAAGGTGATGTGCTGTTTCGTATCGACCCTGCCCCGTTCGAGTACCGGGTCAGGTCCATCAAGGCACAGTTAGTCTCGGCAAAAGCTGATCGTGCTCGAATCACTGAGCTGATCAAGCGCAACTTCGGCACCCAACGTGAACTGGACGTCGTCATTGCTCGATCCGACGACTTGCAGGCTCAACTGGATAATGCTCAGTATGAACTGGACAACTCCACTGTTCGGGCGCCTAGCAAAGGCTTCGTGACCCATGTTTCGTTGCGTCCGGGCATGATGGCCACTAAGTTCCCCTTGCGCCCTTCCATGGTGTTCATCCCGGAAGAGGGTCATTACTTTGCCGCATGGATGCGTCAAAACAGTCAGTTGCGCTTGACGGTAGGCGATGAAGCGGAAGTGGCTTTTGACGGCATTCCCGGCAGAGTGTTCGCGGGACGGGTCACAAGCGTGATCGGCGTTATCGCAGAGGGGCAAGTTCAGCCCTCCGGAACGTTGATTGGCTACACCGGCTCACCGCCGGCAGGCCGGGTACCGGTCATTATCGAAATCACCGACCCTGCCTATGCCCAATACAGCAAGCTGATGCCCGGTGGCGCCTATGGGCAGGCGGCGATTTACAGTCAACACTTTCACCATATCGCCATGATGCGCAAGATTCTGCTGCGCATGGCTGCCTGGATGAACTACATCTTTCCATTCCATTAAGAACTGGCTGACGCCCTCTTCCATAGGGGGCGTCACCCCTCCTCTGTCCGCCCCCGGACCGACTGGATTTTTTAGTTGCAGTGACTACACGCCACCGTTCAGGTGTCGCGTGGTCGGCTGAGTTGTGCATGAAAGGATTTGGAGTTGGAGCAGCACATGAGTCAACAACGTAGCGATCAGGATGATCGGCTTTCACGGTTTACCCCCCCGCTACCGGAGTGGATGGGACACTATCGACAAGCCTTCTTCAAGGGCGATGTCCTTGCGGGGCTGACCGCCGCGGCGGTGGTCATTCCCAAGGCGCTGGCATACGCCACCATTGCAGGCCTGCCGGTGCAGGTCGGTCTCTATACCGTATTGGTACCGATGGCGATCTACGCCGTACTCGGCAGTTCGCGGCCGCTCAGCGTCAGTACCACAACCACCCTGGCCATTCTGGTCGCCTCCGCACTTGGGCAGATCAGCCCGTCCGGCGATACGGCGACCTTGATAGTGGCCTCCGCGACGCTGGCCTTTATGGTGGGCGCCATACTGGTCGCGGCAGGCGTGATGCGCCTGGGCTTTGTTGCCAATTTTATTTCAGAACCGGTACTGGTGGGTTTCAAAGCCGGCATCGGGATTGTCATCGTGCTCGACCAGCTCCCCAAGTTGCTGGGCATCCACATCGACAAAGGCGGCTTTTTGCACAACGTGCTCGCTACCTTCCAGGGGCTGGGGCACGCCTCATGGCCGACCGTGGCAGTCGGCGTGTTCATGGTGGTGATTCTGATCGGGATGAAGCACTTTGCTCCTCGATGGCCGGCGCCGCTGATTGCGGTCGCGCTCGGCATCGTCGGCATGAGTGTGCTCAATCTGGAGCAATGGGGTGTATCGGCCGTGGGGGTCGTTCCAATCGGGCTGCCATCGTTGACGCTGCCCAATTGGTCGATCGTGTCCGAACTCTGGCCGTCGGCCATGGGCATTGCACTCATGAGCTTTACCGAAACCATCGCGGCAGGACGTGCATTTGCCCGCAGTGATGAACCCGCGCTGCAGCCCAACCGTGAACTGGTGGCGACAGGCGTTGCCAACCTGGGCGGTGCGTTTCTTGGCGCCATGGCCGCCGGGGGTGGGACCACTCAAACGGCGGTCAACCGCCTGGCCGGTGCGCGATCACAATTGGCGGGGTTGATGACTGCCGGGTTGGCGCTGGGGACGTGCCTGCTGATCGCCCCGTTCATTGGTTTGATGCCCAATGCCACGCTCGCCGCCGTGGTGATTGTGTATTCGACAGGCCTGATCCAGCCCTCGGAGTTTCGCGACATTCTTTTGGTGCGCCGCACAGAGTTTATCTGGGCGCTTGTGGCCATGGTCGGGGTCATGTTTCTCGGCACGCTGCAGGGTATCGTCGTGGCGATCATTGTGTCGTTGCTGGCGCTGGCCTACCAGGTCTCGGACCCGCCCGTGCACAGATTGGGGCGCAAACCCGGCACCAACATCTATCGCCCGTCATCTACCGAGACTGACGACGATGAGCACTTTGAAGGGCTGTTACTGCTGCGGCCTGAAGGTCGCATCTTCTTCGCCAACGCCGAACATTTGGGGTCGAAAATACGGCCGATGATTGTGGAGGCAGCGCCCAGTGTCGTGATTCTCGATTTGCGCAGTGTTTTCGATCTGGAATACACCGCCTTGAAAATACTCACGGAGGCGGAACAGCGCTTGCGGGAAAAGGACATCTCGTTGTGGCTGGTGGGCATGAGCCCAAGCGTTGGCGCGATGGTTAGCCATGCGCCATTGGGCCATGCACTGGGCAACACACGAATGTTCTTCAATCTGGAGCAAGCCGTTGCGCATTATCAGAAGCAGCACCCATCGACAGTGAATTTCGTACGCTGCCCGGCAGCCGGGTGAGGTACGTCAGCGTGTCCTTGAGAAATTGAACTACCCTTTACTCGCAAGCCGTAGCGGTGATTACAAGCCGGTACGCACCGCATTCAAAGCCAACTTGAGGTTGAAGTATTACGATGAAAAAACAAGATCGTGAAATAGCCGACTCCGCGGAAAAGAAAGCCGAAGGGCTTAGCCGCAAAGAATACGAAGCCCAGTTGAAGACCCTGCATGTCGAGATGGTCAAATTGCAGCAGTGGGTTGTTGCCACAGGGGCCAAGGTCGTGGTTGTTTTCGAAGGCCGCGATGGCGCTGGCAAGGGTGGCACCATCAAGGCGCTGACCGAGCGTGTCAGCCCGCGGGTATTCCGTGTGGTGGCCTTGCCGGCACCGTCCGAGCGAGAAAAAAGCCAGATGTACCTGCAGCGCTACATGCCGCACTTTCCGGCAGCTGGCGAGGTCGTCATCTTCGACCGCAGCTGGTACAACCGCGCGGGCGTCGAGCGGGTCATGGGTTTTTGCGACGAGAAACAGGTGAACAGCTTTTTGACGCTGGCGCCGATGTTCGAACGTCTTATGGTCAACTCCGGCGTGCTGCTGTTCAAGTACTGGCTGGAAGTCAGCCCGGAAGAGCAGACCCGGCGTCTCAAGGAACGCATCACTGACGGACGCAAGATCTGGAAACTGTCGCCGATGGACATCAAATCCTACAACCGCTGGGACGACTACACGCGCGCCCGTGACGACATGTTCGAAGCCACCGACACTGAATGGGCACCGTGGAATGTCGCCCGTTCAGAAGACAAGAAATCCGTACGGCTGAATGTGCTGACTCACTTGCTGGAGAACATTCCCTACAAAAAAATCAAGCAGGACAAAGTCGTTCTGCCAAAACGCAAAATCGGCAGCTACAAGGCCGCCAACTATCCGTTCAAATATATCGCTGAACCCTACTGAGGGTTCAGCGCGATGCAAAAGCGGCCTATTCCTCGGTTTGGGCCGCTTTCGCAGTTTCTTCGATGGCCCGGATACTGATTGCCGCGAAGATGGCCGTCATCAGTACGCCGTTGAAACCGAGCGCCACTGAAAGGATACGCGCGAGGGTCGTTTTCGGTACCAGGTCACCGTAGCCGATGGTCAAGCCGGTGATGAACCCGAAGTAGATACCGTCAAACGGCCCCCACCCTTCCAGTTGGCCGATGATGATTCCGAACAACACAATCGTGAATAACAGGATGGAGAAAATCGGCCAGACAACAAGAAAGTAAAACCACACTGTTTTGTAAAACTCTCTACGGACGTGCTTTGCAAAGGAATGTTTCATGTCGTGAGTTTCCTGAGGTTTACGTTGGCTACAGTTGAATGCGTGGGTTTCGACCTCTGACAGCTTGGCACAAGTGTGGAAAAAGGAGATTTTGATGGCCGATTCAAGCAAAAAAATGAGCCTCATGGGGCTCACCACACTGGTGATGGTCAACATGATGGGGTCGGGCATCATCATGCTGCCGACGAGCATGGCTCAACTCGGGGCCATTTCATTGCTGTCATGGATCGTCACGGCTGTCGGTTCCATGGCGATTGCTTACTGCTTTTCCCAATGCGGCATTTACTGTCAGCGCTCGGGCGGGTTGTCCGCCTACACCGAAGAAGCGCATGGCAAATCAGGTTTCTTCCTCTGTTCGTATCTGTACTTTCTGTCGCTGGCCATCGCCAACGTCGCCGTTGCCATTTCCGCCGTAGGTTATATGACCTCGTTCCTGCCCTGGCTGGGCAGCGGCGCAATTCCCCTGTTCATCGGTACCGTAGGCCTGCTGTGGTTGACCACCGTGGCCAACTTCGGCGGTCCCGGCATCACCGGCAAGATCGGGGCGATTACTGTCTGGGGTGTGATTATCCCGGTGGCGGGACTGAGCATTATCGGCTGGTTCTGGTTCAAGTCGGATGTCCTGGTTGCCGCCTGGAACCCTAACAACCTCACCAATTCCGAAGCGATCAGCAAGGCGATTCCACTGACCCTGTGGGCTTTTCTGGGCATGGAGTCTGCAGCACAAGCTTCCGATGCGGTGGAGAACCCCAAGCGCACCGTACCGCTCGCCTGCCTGTTCGGCACCCTCGGCGCAGCCGTGGTCTACGTGCTGTCGACGACCGTCATTCAGGGCATTATCCCCAATGCCGAACTGGCCAACGCATCGGCTCCCTTCGCACTGGTCTACGCGCAAATGTTCAACCCCATGGTCGGCAATATCATCATGGCGCTGGCGGTGATGGCCTGTGTCGGCTCGCTGTTGGGCTGGCAATTCACGCTGGCGCAAACGGCGAAGATGACCGCTGACCAAGGAATGTTTCCGAAACTGTTCAGCAAGGTCAACACGCGCAATGCCCCGCTCATGGGCATGCTCGCCTGTGGTGTGTTGCAGACGCTGATGGCCTTGTCGACCATTTCACCCAATGCCAGCGAGCAGTTCGGCAAGCTGGTCAATCTTGCTGCCGTGACCAACCTGATTCCCTACGTGACGGCGCTGACCGGGCTGCTGGTCATGATGTACAAGGCCTCGGTTTCGCCAGCGGTCTACCTGCGCAATACGCCGGCGTTGCTGGTCGCGGTCGCCTATTCGTTGTACGCCCTGCATGCCTGCGGCAAGGACGCCGTGTTCGGCGGGGCCCTGGTCCTGGCCTTCGGGTACCCGCTCTATGGTCTGCTCGCCAAGCGCTTTGCCACGGTGTCTGCAACCGGTCAACCCAGGGGTGATATCCCTTAGGACTGGTTTTCAGGACAGCACTGACATCTGCACACGGGGAATCAGGACATGAACGGACAACGAACCAAAACCACCGCACGGCTGCTCGCCGGCCTGCTGCTGACCGTGCCGCTACTGGCCGGTGCCAGCACCCTTGAACGCGTGCGTTCGAGCAATACGTTGAACCTCGGCTACCTGCCGGAATTCGCCCCCTTCAGTTACAAGGAAGGTGACAAGGTTCAGGGGTATGCCATTGGGCTTTGCGAAAAAATCGCCGATAAGGTCAAGGCCGAACTGGGGTTGCCCGAGTTGCAGGTGCGCTACCAGCCTGTCACCACTGCTGATGAGATCAGTGCGGTCAGCTCGGGCAAGGTCGACATCCTTTGCACGCCGACACCACGGACACTTGAGCGACGCAAGTCAGTGAGCTACTCAGTGCCGATCTACACGGCCGGCCTCTCGGTGGTGGTGCACCAGGATGCCCCGGCACCGCTGCTGGAAGTACTAAACGGCAAAGTGGCCCATACCGGGCCGACCTGGCGTGCAACCATCAACCATGGGCTGACCAATCAGACGTATGTCACCACCAAGGGCGGCGTGACCGAGGCGTGGATTCGTCAGCAGATGCGCTTGCTCGGCGTGGTCGCTACCCTGATCACGGTCGACACCACCGCCGCCGGTCTGAAATTGGTCGCAGAAGGCAAAGCGGATGCCATGTTCAGCGAACGGATGATGCTCAGGAACCTCCTCGACAGCCATTACCCCACCGGAAACCTGGTCCTGCTGGAGCGCATCTTTGAGTACGCCCCGACGGCCATGGCGGTGCCGCGTGACGATGAAGACTTCCGTCTGCTGGTTGATACCACGCTGAGTGAAATGTACCGATCCGGCGAGATTGAACAGGCGTACGACAAGTACCTGGAAGGCGCCAACGAAACGACCCGCAAGCTGTTCAAGGTCTATGCGCTACCTTAGCACCGGTGAATTTTGAGATGTCGTGGCACTGGAAAATGCCCGTAATCAAGTTACCTGTATTCGCGTGTATGCCAAAGGCGCAACAGGTAAATGGTTGAACTCTGAATTTCGTAACGCAGTTCGTAGTGGCCGATCAGGATTCGACGCACGTCGCGCGGTTCGAATTCTTCCAGGCGCTCACCAATGCGCGGATTAACCAACAAGGTGCTTGGGGCAGCCGTGAGTTGTTGAACAGTGTGTATGGCCGCAGCTTTGTTCACCGTGGCCAGAAATTCATACAAACGGGCAATGTCGAAAAGTGCCTTGCTAGTCCACTTCAATTCCATTAACGCGGTACCGGCAGCGGGAAATCTGTACTGAGACTTTCGGCCCAGGCCTGGACAGCCTGATGATCGATCACGTGGCCAGCGTCCACATCAACCAAGGCTTCACGCGTCAGACGACTGCGCTCTTCTTCTTGATCGATCCAGGCAGACAGCGCTTGCTTGACGATCCAGTTCTTGGAACGTTCAAGGCGCTCGGCAATCTCGTCGACCCTTTCGGCTAGATCCACAGGGATATGAGCCGTCACAGATCGGGTTTTGACGGTAGTAGCCATGATCATCACTCCAATGCTGCGCAGAGCAGCAGTTTCTCATTTGAGTACATTCGGGCACCAAGTCCGAGGCGGTGTTCGCACACCTGACCTTTAGAATAGTCGAAGGCTAACCGCCCTTAAATCACAATGCATCATTATGATCTAAATCAAATCATAATTAATCACTTTGGGCGGCAAGGCCCTGATGTGCGGTCGGGCAATTCCTCATCTTGCGAAAAGGCCTGCCAAAAAAAAACAGGAGCGCGGCAAGCCGGGCTCCTGTTTTTTTTGCCTGGTCCTAGTGCATCAACAGCACTTGGGCCCGGCCTTGCTGCCATATCGAGCTTCCTGGCGTTCGCGGAAGAACACCTCGTAGCTCATCACCGGTGTGTCCGGGTGTTTGTTCTGCATGTGCTCGACGTAGGTGTCGTAATCCGGCATCCCCACCATCAGGCGTGCGGCCTGACCGAGGTATTTACCGAGACGACTCAGGTCATTGAACATCAACACCCTCCTCCATCAAGAAGCCTGCGGAATCGCCTGGTAAGGCGCTTCTTTATCCGTACGCTCTTTGGTGCCCCAGGCGGCGATACCGACCTTGAGGGCGAAGAACAGAATGCTGAAGACCACGAACAGGAACAGCGCCGTCAGTGTTGCGTTGGTGTAGGCGTTGTAGATCACGTGCTGCATCTGGTCGATGCTCTTGGCCGGGGCCAGCACCTGACCGTTGGCCAGCGCGTCGCTGTACTTCTTGGCCAGGGCCAGGAAACCAATGGCCGGGTTGGCGTCGAACAGCTTGATGTAGCCCGCAGTCACCGTGCAAATCAGCAACCAGACTGCTGGCAGCATGGTGACCCACACATAACGCTGACGCTTCATCTTGATCAGTACAACGGTCGCCAACATCAGCGCGATACCGGCCAGCATCTGGTTGGAGATACCGAACAGTGGCCACAAGGTGTTGATGCCACCCAATGGGTCGATCACGCCTTGGTACAGCAAGTAGCCCCACATCGCCACGCAACCGGCGGTGGCGATCAGGTTGGCGGTCCAGGAGTCAGTGCGCTTCAGCGCCGGCACGAAGGAGCCCAGCAAATCCTGGAGCATGAAGCGACCGGCACGGGTACCGGCGTCGACAGCGGTCAGGATGAACAGTGCTTCGAACAGGATCGCGAAGTGGTACCAGAACGCCATGGTGTTTTCACCCGGCAGCAGCTGGTGCAGGATCTGCGCGATACCGACCGCCAGGGTCGGCGCACCACCGGCACGGGCCAGGATGCTGGTTTCGCCAATGTCATGGGCCACCGCTTGAAGAGCTTCCGGTGTAATGGCAAAGCCCCAGCTGCTAACGGTTTGAGCGACGGAAACCGCATCCGCACCGACCAATGCCGCCGGACTGTTCATCGCAAAGTACACGCCCGGCTCGATCACCGACGCGGCAACCATCGCCATGATGGCCACGAACGACTCCATCAACATGCCGCCATAACCGATGTAACGGGCATGCCCTTCATTGGCCAACAGCTTCGGCGTGGTGCCGGAAGCGATCAGCGAGTGGAAACCCGAGACCGCGCCACAAGCGATGGTGATGAACAGGAACGGGAACAGTCCGCCCTTCCACACAGGGCCCGTGCCGTCGATGAATTGGGTCAGCGCCGGCATTTTCAGATCGGGCATGGTCACCAGAATACCGATGGCCAAGGCGACGATGGTGCCGATTTTCAGGAAGGTCGACAGGTAGTCACGCGGGGCCAGAATCAGCCATACCGGCAATACTGCAGCGACAAAACCGTAGCCAATCAACATCCAGGTGATCTGAATGCCGGTAAAGGTAAAGGCCTTGGCCCAGACCGGGTCAGCGGCAATCTGCCCACCCAGCCAGATCGAGCCCAGCAGCAACAGCACGCCGATCACGGAGATTTCACCGATACGGCCCGGGCGGATGTAGCGCATGTAAATGCCCATGAACATCGCAATCGGGATGGTCGCCATCACCGTGAAAATGCCCCATGGGCTTTCTGCCAGGGCTTTGACCACAATCAGCGCCAGCACCGCGAGGATGATGACCATGATCAGGAAGCAGCCAAACAGCGCGATGGTGCCGGGGATGCGGCCCATTTCTTCACGGACCATGTCGCCCAGGGAACGACCGTTACGGCGCGTGGACAGGAACAGGATCATGAAGTCCTGAACGGCACCCGCCAGCACGACGCCGGCGATCAGCCACAGCGTACCGGGCAGATAGCCCATCTGCGCTGCCAACACCGGCCCGACCAGAGGTCCGGCGCCGGCGATGGCCGCGAAGTGGTGACCGAACAGTACGTGTTTGTTGGTCGGCACGAAGTCCAGGCCATCGTTATTGATGACTGCGGGCGTGGCACGATTGGGGTCCAGTTGCATCACCTTGGTGGCGATGAACAGGCTGTAATAGCGGTAGGCAACGAGGTAGATGGCGACGGCTGCGACTACGATCCAGAGGGCGTTGATCGCTTCGCCGCGGCGCAGGGCCACGACACTTAGCGCAATCGCTCCCAGAACAGCCACGGCAAACCAGGCGAGGTGTTTAGCCAGACGGGGCATAGCGTGTCTCCTGCCGACAGCCAGTGACTGCGGCGGTAATTTTTATAATTGTGTCCGCGGAGCGGAGCTCGCCCAATATCCCCGCATGCCGTCTACAAATAAATCCGCGTTACTACGTACGTGGCATCTACGTAGTTCTACGTAGACGAAGTTGATTTCCTGTGGGAGCGAGCCTGCTCGCGAAGGCGGTGTGCCAGACGACATTGATATTGAATGACCGATGGCATTCGCGAGCAGGCTCGCTCCCACAGGTTTTGGCCTATGATGCCGGGCCTTTGCCTTCCCTCGGTCAGGAGCCAGGATGCAGCTCAAACACAAAATCGTCGCGCTCGGGATTCTGCCGCTGGTGTTGGCCATCGCGGTGATCTGCGCGCTGGTTATTTCGCTCAACCGACAACTGGGCGATCAACAGGCGCAACTGATCGAAGACAGTATCCTGGCCAGCAAGCGTGCCGAACTTAAAAACTACGTTGAAATGGCGCAAAGCCTCATAGCGCCGCTGTACGACGACGGCCACGGCGACGCGCACGCCCAACGGCAAGTCCTGGAAGAACTGCGCAAGCTCAGCTTTGGCATCAATGGCTACTTCTTCGTCTACGACCGCGAAGGCCGCAGCCTGATGCACGCGCGCCAGACCGAACTGGTGGGCAAGTACCTGTGGGACATGAAAGACGCACACGGTTTGCCGGTGATACAGGCACTGCTCAAAAGTGCGCAATCAGGCGAAGGCTTTCAGCGCTACACCTGGATCAAACCCTCCTCCGGCCAGGTGACCGACAAGCTCGCCTACGTGGTGATGCTGGACCGTTGGGGCTGGATGCTCGGCACCGGTATTTACCTTGAGGACGTTGAACGCGCCACCCAACAGGCGCGTGACGAAGTGGCTCAGGGCATCCGCAAAACCATGCTGGCGATTGCCGTCGTGGCGCTCGTGGCGGTGCTGTTCGTGTTTGCCAGCGGCATGACCCTCAACGTCAGCGAGCATCGCCTGGCGGACAAAAAGTTGCAGCGTCTGACCCAGCGTATCGTCAGCCTGCAAGAGGAAGAACGTTCAAGGGTGTCCCGGGAGCTGCACGACGGCATCAGCCAGTTGCTGGTGTCGATCAAGTTTCGCTTCGAACTGGCCAGCCACCTGCTGGAGAATGAACAGGGGCATGACAAGGGGTTGAGCACGTTGAAGGACGCCACCGAACGCCTGGGCGAAGCCATTGGTGAGGTCCGCAGCCTCTCGCACGACCTGCGTTCATCGTTGCTCGACACCTTGGGCCTGCCCGCAGCCATTGGCCAGCTCGCCGCCGAATTCGAGCAACGCAGCGGTCTCAAAGTGACCTACGACGACAATGAATTCGCCTGTCACCTGGTCGATGGCGCGGCAGTCGCGCTGTTCCGGATAGTGCAAGAAGGCCTGACCAATATCGAACGCCACGCTCAAGCGAAAAACGTTTCCATCACGCTGCACGGCGCTGAAGAATCGGTCCGCCTGAGCGTGGTCGATGACGGTATCGGTTTCAACGTCTCCCAGGTCGAACGTCGCCATGCGGGCATTGGCCTGCGTAATATCCGTGAACGTGTCGAGCATTTTGGCGGACGTTTCGAACTGATATCGGTGCCGGGCAGAAGTGAACTGGACGTGCAGCTGCCGATGAAAGCGCCCGCAACGAAACGCTGACCGCCCCCTTAAAACAAGAGTGGATACCCGCAATGAACCTGCCCTACCCGATCCGCGTCGCCTTGGTCGACGATCACTCTCTGGTCCGCGACGGGATCAAAGCGCTGCTGGCGGTCATGGCGCCCCTGGAAGTGGTGGGCGAAGCCGAAAGCGGTGCACAGGCTATCGAGATGGTCGGACGTTGCCAGCCGGACCTGTTGCTGGTCGACATCAGCTTGCGCGACATGAACGGTCTTGAACTGACGCGCGTGCTACGCAGCCAGTACCCCTCGCTCAAGGTCCTGATGCTGAGCATGTACGACAATTACGAATACGTGAGCGAGTCCGTTCGTGCGGGCGCCAGTGGCTATGTGCTGAAAAATTCTCCATCGAGGGAAATCATTGCCGCCATCGAAGCCATTGCCAGCGGCGGTACGTTCTACAGCGCCGAAATTGCCCAGCGGCTCATCGCCGATAAAACCACGGACAATGAGCTGACGCCGCGCGAGAGCCAGGTGTTGTACAAAATGGCGCAGGGCCTGAACAACAAGGAAATGGCCCGCGAACTGGACATCAGTGTGCGGACCGTCGAAACCCATCGCTTGAGCATCCGTCGCAAACTCAATATCGACAAACCGGCCGCGCTGGTCAAATACGCGATCGATCACGGAATTATTTCGCGGTAAGAAAAAAAACGCCGACCGCTCGACATTTCTCTCGGACGTCTATGCTCCAGTAATCTTTCTTGGCTGGACACAGCGCAATGCCCCAAGGTCTATCCCTTAAGTTGCAGCCAGGCCATCTCATTCTGCTGGGGGCGCTGGCCCTGAGCGGTTGTATTCGTCTGGGACCGGACTTCCAGCCGCCGGCTGAGGAGTGGATCAAAACATGGGACACCCCTTCCCTCGAACAAGCGAGCCAACGCGGGCCTAATCCTGATCTGCGACAGTGGTGGCAAATCTTTCGCGACCCGGTGCTCAACAAACTGATTGCCCAAGCGGATGCTTACAACTCCAGCCTTAAAATTGCCGGCTTGCGCGTCATGGAGTCCCGCGCCCAACTGGGTATTACGCAAGCCGGGCTGTACCCGCAATTGCAGCAAGTCAGCACGGACAATTTGTACATTGATCGTAACCAATATGGTGGCAACAATCCGCAGGACACCCATTTGTGGCAACACAGTGCCGCGTTTGACATCGGCTGGGAGATTGACTTCTGGGGGCGTTTCAGTCGAGCCATCGAGTCGGCCGATGCGGCTTATTTTTCCGCGCAGGCCAACTATGAAGACGCCCTTGTACTGCTACGAGCCCAAGTGGCGGACACCTATTATTTGTTGCGCACTACAGACTCCCGTTTGCGCGTCGCGCGTGAAAACGCTGCGCAGCAAAAGCGCAATTACGAGATCACCGAAAAACTGTTCAACAGCGGCCAGGATGCCGAGCTCGACCTGCAACAGGCCAAAACCCAATATTTGGGCACGTTGGCCAGTATTCCCAACCTCCTGGACCAGTTGCAACGCACGCGTAACGCCTTGGCCGTGCTGATCGGGCAGCCGCCGGGCAGCCTGCCACAGGTGATCGATAACAATAGTCTGGTCCCGCTGGTCGATCGCGCCGTGCTGCAAGATGTACCGGCCAACCTGCTGCTGCGTCGGCCCGACGTACGCGCCGCCGAACTCAACGTCGCCGCCCAAGGCGCGCTGGTCGGTGTGGCCGAAACCGATTTCTATCCATCGTTGACTCTGCTCGGCAGCATTGTCTGGTCGGCGGACTCTCTCAGTGGCACCTCCAACAGCCTGGACCTGATCGGTGGTCCCAGTCTGCGCTGGAATGTGTTCGATCACGGGCTGATCGCCAACAACGTGCGCGTCCAGGACGCGCGGTTGCAGCAATTGATCGAAGCCTATCGCGATAAAGTTCGTCAGGCTGCTCGCGAGGCCGATGACGCGGCCAA
>Ga0247818_10001177_pt1 | contig 16449 bp, 15 predicted proteins | sample 13C_Glucose_Day1_FD_192424 | JGI IMG/M metagenome (GOLD analysis project Ga0247818, IMG submission 192424) | Soil microbial communities from agricultural site in Penn Yan, New York, United States - 13C_Glucose_Day1 | ecosystem: Environmental > Terrestrial > Soil > Agricultural land | place... | reverse complement strand
GGCCGAATCGATCCGCATGCACCCGAACCAGGAAACCCTGAAGTCGATGATGGTCGAGGCCGGTTTCGACCGCGTGACTTATCACAACATGACCGCAGGCATCGTTGCCTTGCACCGCGGCATCAAACCCTGATGTTGCTGGCCGGCCTGCTCGCCAGCGTCGAACTCGGACTGAACCGGGTGCTGCAGCTCGACAGCACGGCGTTGCCGCGGCTGGCGCATTTGAGCGGCAAGGTGATTGCCGTCGACTGCCGCAGCCCGGCGCTGCAACTGTTCATCCTGCCCAGCGATGAAGGCCTGATGCTCGCCGCCCACTGGGAAACCGACGCCGACTGCACCTTGCGTGCACCGGCCTCGAGCCTGTTGAAACTGGCGATGAGCAAGGACAAGACCTCGGTCCTGCATGGCCCTGAAGTCGAACTCGACGGCGACAGCGGCGTGCTGCTGGAACTGGCGGCGATCCTTCAGGACCTTGAGCTGGACTGGGAGTACGAACTCTCTCGCTGGCTGGGACCGGTCGCCACGCATCTGGTCGGCGGTCACCTGCGCAGCCGCGCACGCTGGTACCAGCAAGGGTTCGCCAGCCTGAACCAGAACCTGGGCGAATACCTGGCCGAAGAGTCGCGCACCCTCGTCGGTCAGCGCGAAGCCGAAGCCCGTTTCAGCGAACTGGACCAGATCAAACTCGATCTGGAACGTCTCGAGGCGCGATTCGAGCGCCTCTCCCGATCCCTCGACCCAAGCGATAACGCATGAAGCTGCTTGCCGTCCGCCGTTTGTTGCGCATCCAGCGCGTTGTGATTCGCTACCGCCTCGATGACCTGCTGTTCGCCCTGCCATTGCCCTGGTTTCTCCTGGCGCTGCGCTATGCCTTGCCGTGGCGCTGGTTCCCGCGCAAGACCCTGAACCTGAGCCGCGGTGCGCGATTGCGTCTGGCGCTGCAGGACCTGGGGCCGATTTTCATCAAGTTCGGACAGATTCTCTCCACTCGCCGCGACCTGCTGCCGGAAGACATCGCCGATGAGCTGATGAAGCTGCAGGACCGGGTGCCGCCGTTCGACTCGCAAGTGTCGGTCAATCTGATCGAAGAACAGCTCGGCAAAAAAATCAGTGAAGTGTTCAGCCGCTTCGACGTCGAACCGCTGGCCTCGGCCTCGGTGGCGCAGGTGCATGCCGCGCAACTGAAAACCGGCGAAGAAGTGGTGGTCAAGGTCATCCGCCCGGGCCTGAAACCGATCATTGCCCAGGACCTGGCGTGGCTGTTCATCCTCGCCCGCGCCGCCGAAAAACTCTCGGCCGACGCACGTCTGCTGCACCCGGTGGACGTGGTCCAGGATTACGAAAAAACCATCTACGACGAACTCGACCTGTTGCGCGAAGCGGCGAACGCCAGCCAGTTGAAACGCAACTTCGACGGCTCGGAGCTGCTCTACGTACCGCAAGTCTATTGGGACTGGTGCCGGCCGAAAGTGCTGGTGATGGAGCGCATCTACGGGATCCAGGTCACCGACCTCGCCACCCTGGCCGACCAGCGCACCGACATGAAAATGCTTGCCGAGCGCGGGGTGGAAATTTTCTTCACCCAGGTGTTCCGCGACAGTTTCTTCCACGCCGACATGCACCCGGGCAACATCTTCGTCAGCACGGTCAACCCGTGGAGCCCGCAATACATTGCGATCGACTGCGGCATCGTCGGCAGCCTGACTCCGGAAGACCAGGACTACCTGGCGCGCAACCTGTTCGCGTTCTTCAAGCGCGATTATCGTCGCGTGGCGCAATTGCACATCGATTCGGGCTGGGTGCCGGCGGAAACCAAACTCAACGAATTCGAAGCGGCGATCCGCACCGTGTGCGAGCCGATTTTCGAAAAACCGTTAAAAGATATTTCCTTCGGCCAGGTGCTGATGCGCCTGTTCCAGACGGCTCGACGCTTCAACATGGAAGTGCAGCCGCAGCTGGTGCTGCTGCAGAAAACCCTGCTGAACATCGAAGGCCTGGGCCGCCAGCTGTACCCGGACCTGGATCTGTGGAACACCGCCCAGCCGTTCCTCGAACGCTGGATGCGCGAGCGGGTCAGCCCCAAAGTCTTGCTCGGCAACGTGCAGAGCCAGTTCGAACAACTGCCGCACCTGGCGAACATGGCCCGTGACCTGCTCGAGCGCATGTCCCAACCCCACGCCAATGATCCTCCTCCACCGTGGCATCGACGCAAGGACGACTGGCTCCTGCGCCTGCTGGGTTGCGCGCACCTGGCCGGCGGCACGATACTCGCCGCGGGCGGGCCGCTGAACGAGCTCGGCCATTGGCCGGCCGGCATCATGGTGGCCGTCGGCTTGTATCTGGTCGTTCGCCGATAGCCAGCGCCCCCGCACGCTGGCACACTGTTTCAACGCCTGTGCCCGACTAATGAAGTGTCGGGCCCGCTGTCGGAGTCGATGATGAAAAACTGGCTGGACGAGATCAAGTGGGACGCCGATGGCCTGGTGCCGGCGATTGCCCAGGATCACAAGACCGGACGCGTCCTGATGATGGCCTGGATGAACCGGGAAGCGCTGGAACTGACCGCTGCCGAAAACCGCGCCATCTACTGGTCACGCTCCCGTGGCAAGTTGTGGCGCAAGGGCGAAGAATCCGGGCACGTGCAAACCCTGCATGAGATGCGCCTGGACTGTGATGCCGACGTGATCATCCTGATGGTCGAGCAGGTCGGCGACATCGCCTGTCATACCGGCCGCCAGAGCTGCTTCTACCGTGTCTTCGAGAACGGCGACTGGACAACCGTCGACCCGGTCCTGAAGGACCCGCACGCCATCTACAGCGCAGGACACACCCATGAGTGATACGTTGACCCGCCTGGCCCAGGTACTGGAAGAGCGCAAAGGCGCCGCCGCCGACAGCTCGTATGTCGCCAGCCTGTACCACAAGGGCTTGAACAAGATTCTGGAAAAAGTCGGCGAAGAGTCGGTCGAAACCATCATTGCCGCCAAGGATGCCGCTATCAGCGGCGACTGCAGCGATGTGATCTACGAGACCGCCGATTTGTGGTTCCACAGCATGGTCATGCTCGCCCAACTGGGGCAACATCCACAGGCTGTGCTCGATGAACTGGACCGTCGCTTCGGTCTGTCCGGACACGTAGAGAAAGCCTCGCGCCCGTCCGCCTGAACAACTATTTGAGAGGAGCAGCATCATGGGCATTTTTGACTGGAAACACTGGGTCGTCATCCTGGTTGTCGTTGTGCTGGTGTTCGGCACCAAAAAGCTGAAGAACCTCGGTACCGACGTGGGCGAGTCGATCAAGGGCTTTCGCAAGGCCATGAACGATGACGAAAAGCCGGCTGACCCGACGGTGACCCCGCAACAACCGGTACCCCCTGCTCAACCACAGACCACACAGTCCGTGAACCCGCCGCACACCATCGACGTGCAGGCGCAAAAAGTCGAAGAGCCGATTCGCAAAGACGTGTGAGCACTGACTAATGTTTGGTATCAGCTTCTCTGAACTGCTGCTCGTCGGCCTCGTGGCCCTGCTGGTGCTGGGTCCCGAGCGTCTGCCGGGCGCCGCGCGCACCGCCGGCCTGTGGGTCGGGCGCCTGAAGCGCAGCTTCAACGCGATCAAACAGGAAGTTGAACGTGAAATCGGTGCCGACGAGATCCGTCGGCAACTGCACAACGAGCACATTCTGTCGATGGAGCAGGAGGCGCGGAAGATTTTCGCGCCGACCCAGCAGGAGCCGACACCCGTTGCGCCGGTGGCGGAGCAGACAGTTCAATCGCCGACGACAGTCGTTGCGCCTGCTGCTACCCAGACCGGAACGGTGAGCGCCATTGAACCGCCGGCGGTTGCAGCACCTGCGGTTGAACCCGTTACACCTGCGGCTGCGCCTGTGGCGCCGGCCCCTCATGACCCCACATTGCCGCCGCGAGCCCCATGAGCGATCTTCCTGAAAACGACCAGCACATGCCGCTGGTTTCGCACCTCACCGAGTTGCGTACCCGCCTGCTGCGCTGTGTAGCGGCGATTTTCATCATCTTCGCCGGGTTGTTCGCCTTCACCCAGCAGATCTACACCTTCGTCTCCACGCCGCTGCGCCAGTACCTGCCGGTCGGCGCGACGATGATCGCCACCGACGTGTCCTCGCCGTTCCTGACGCCGCTGAAGCTGACCATGATGGTGTCGCTGTTCCTGGCAATCCCGGTGATCCTGCATCAGATCTGGGGCTTCATCGCGCCGGGGCTGTACAAGCATGAGAAGCGCATCGCCGTGCCATTGCTGGTGTCCAGCATCATGCTGTTCTACACCGGCATGGCGTTCGCCTACTACCTGGTGTTCCCGCTGATCTTCAAATTCTTCGCCGCCGCCACCCCGGCCGGTGTGGAAATGATGACCGACATCAGCAGCTACCTCGACTTCGTCATGACGCTGTTCTTCGCCTTTGGCGTGGCGTTCGAAATCCCGGTGGCCGTGGTGCTGCTGGTGTGGATCGGCGTGGTCAACGTCGCCTACCTGAAGAAAATCCGTCCGTATGTGATCATCGGCTGCTTTGTGGTCGGCATGATCCTCACTCCGCCGGACATCTTCTCGCAGACCCTGCTGGCTGTGCCGATGTGGCTGCTGTTCGAAATCGGCATCCTGTTCAGCGGCCTGATCAGCAAACGCGGCGAGCACCCGGACGATCAACCGGCTGACGATCACAACGACCAGCCGCCAGCGACCCAACCGTGAACCTGCTGCTCCTCGAAGAGGCCGACTTCATTGCGGCCGACCGGGTGATTCTGCGCGATCGCCGGTTGACTCACATGCAGGAAGTCCATCGCTCGGTGGTGGGCGACAGCCTGCGGGTCGGACGTATCGGCGGGTTGATGGGCTCGGCCGAATTGCTGCGCCTGGACGCCGATGAGGCGGAATTGCGCGTCACCCTCGACCAACCCCCACCCGCCAAGCTGCCATTGACCCTGATACTGGCCCTGCCACGCCCGAAAATGCTGCGCAGGGTGTTCCAGACAGTGGCGGCCATGGGTGTGCCGCGTATCGTGCTGGTGAACAGCTACCGCGTCGAGAAGAGCTTCTGGCAAACCCCCTTCCTGGAGCCGGACGCGATTCGTGAGCAGTTGATCCTCGGCCTCGAACAGGCGCGGGACAGCGTGCTGCCGGACGTCGTCATCGAGAAGCGCTTCAAGCCGTTCGTCGAAGATCGTCTTCCGGCCATCACCGACGGCACTCTCGGCCTCGTCGGCCACCCTGGCAACTACCCGCCCTGCCCTCGTGGCCTGGATGAACCGGTGACCCTGGCCATCGGTCCCGAAGGCGGCTGGATCCCTTACGAAATCGACTTGCTGGGCAAGTCCGGCCTGCAACCGGTGCAGCTCGGCGAACGTATCCTGCGGGTCGAAACCGCCGTCACCGCCCTGCTCGCCCGCCTGTTCTAGCCATAACGCAATCCCCTTGTAGGAGCGAGCTTGCTCGCGAAGGTCGTTAACGATGACGCAGGCTGCCTGGGTGAACGCGGTGCTTGTACGCCCATCGCGAGCAAGCTAGCTCCTACAGATTCCCGGCGTCCTGCCGATACAACGTCCATCAAACCAATGTGTGGTCCGATGGAGTTGCAGCATGTACCAATGGCTAGCCGAGAAACTGGGGAACGTCAGCGTCAATCGCAAACTGGGTGTCGGCTTCGGTCTTGTGCTCCTGCTGACCTTGCTCACCACCTTCACCGGCTGGACCGGCCTGAACGAGGTGACAAACCGTGGCGACAAACTCGGGTTCATTTCCAGCCTCAATGAGCTGACCAAAGACCTGCGCATTGCCCGCCTGGACTACGACATGCGTCGCGGCGAACAGGGCCCGGGGGCGGTCAATGACCTGCTGGGCCAGCTCGAAACCGGCTTGAAGACCGCCCGTACGCTGATCGAACAACCCGCCGACACCGCCATGGTCGACCAGCAACTGGCTGCCGTCGCCGAGTACAAGCGTGCCTTTGCCGACATGACCCAGGCCACCGCCACTCGCGAAGACGCCCGCAGCAAGCTCGGAGCGACCGCCGACAACGCCGTGGCCCAGGTAGGCGAAGTGGAAAAATCCCTGCTGCAAGGTGAAAGCGTCGCCGACTACAGCAACGTGATCGAGCTGAGCAAACTGCTCCAGCAAGCCCGTTATCAGGTTCGCGGCTACACCTACAGCGGCAAGGCCGAAGCTGAACAGCCGGCACTGGATGCTATCGAAAAGGCCCTGCAAAACCTGGCGAACCTGCCGTCCAAAGTGCCGGAACAGCACCTCGCCAATCTGCAACAAGCCACCGAATCGCTGAAAGGTTATCGCGCCGCCGTCAGCCAGTTCCGTGACTCGCAGGTGGCGAACGCCACCGCCCTGAAACACATGGCGGCACAAGGCAACCTCCTGATCGACCTGAGCAAAAAGCTGACGGCGTCGCAGACCGTGGTGCGTGACACCGATGCCGCGCAAGCCAAAAACATGCTGTTGCTGGCGGCCCTGCTGGCCCTGGCTTTTGGCGTGCTCGCGGCTTGGGTCATTACCCGTCAGATCGTGGTTCCTCTCAACCAGACACTCAGAGTCGCCGAACGCATCGCCGCAGGCGACCTGACTCACAACCTCACCTCCCGGCGCCAGGACGAACTCGGCCAGCTGCAACGCGCCATCCAGGGCATGACCCAAGGCCTGCGGGAACTGATCGGCGGCATCAGCGATGGGGTGACGCAAATCGCCAGCGCTGCTGAAGAGTTATCCGCCGTCACCGAGCAGACCAGCGCCGGGGTCAATAGCCAGAAGGTCGAGACCGATCAGGTTGCGACTGCCATGAACGAAATGACTGCCACGGTGCAGGAGGTCGCACGCAATGCTGAAGAGGCCTCCGAAGCCGCCGTCGCCGCCGACCAGCAGGCCCGCGAAGGTGACAAAGTGGTCGGCGAAGCCATCGCCCAGATCGAACGCCTGGCCCTCGAAGTGGGTCACTCAACCGAGGCCATGGGTCATCTCAAGCGCGAAAGCGACAAGATCGGCAGCGTGCTCGACGTGATCAAATCCGTGGCCCAGCAAACCAACCTGCTGGCGCTCAACGCTGCCATCGAAGCCGCCCGCGCCGGTGAGGCCGGACGCGGTTTCGCGGTGGTCGCCGACGAAGTCCGCAGCCTGGCGCTGCGCACCCAGAAGTCCACTGAAGAAATCGAAGAGTTGATCATCGGTCTGCAAACCGGTACCCAGCAAGTGGCAACCATCATGGATAACAGCCGCAGCCTGACCGACAGCAGCGTCGAACTGACCCGCCGCGCCGGTGGTTCGCTGAGCAACATCACCCGCACCGTCTCAGCGATCCAGTCGATGAACCAGCAGATCGCCGCTGCGGCCGAGCAGCAAAGCGCCGTAGCCGAAGAGATCAACCGTAGCGTGCTGAACGTGCGCGATGTGTCCGAGCAGACTTCGGCTGCGAGTGAGGAAACCGCGGCCTCCAGTGTTGAGCTGGCGCGGTTGGGGACGCATTTGCAGATGCTGGTGGGGCGGTTCAGGGTTTGAGGTGATGCGAGGTCCTCGGTTCAGCGAAAACCGAGGTGATGCCATCGCGGGCAAGCCCGCTCCCACAGGGATTTATGTCGTAAACAGATCCTGTGGGAGCGGGCTTGCCCGCGATGGCGGCCGGAAGAACGCCGCAGTTAGAGAACCTGCCGCAAAAAGGCCTGCGCCCGCGGATCTTTCGGCGCATCGAAAAACTCCGCCGGCGAGGCATCTTCCAGCAGTTTCCCGTGATCGAAGAACAACACCCGATCCGCCACTTCCCGCGCAAAGCCCATTTCGTGGGTCACGCAGACCATGGTCATGCCTTCCAGCGCCAGGGTTTTCATCACGTCCAGCACTTCACCGACCATCTCCGGATCGAGCGCCGAGGTCGGCTCATCGAACAGCATGACCTTCGGTTCCATGGCCAACGCCCGGGCGATCGCCACCCGCTGCTGCTGACCACCGGACAGGCGCGACGGAAACTCGTTGGCCTTCTGCGCGATACCCACCTTTTCCAGCAACGCCAGAGCCTTGGCCTCACGTTCTTTCTTGCCGCGCTTGCGCACGACCTTCTGAGCCAGGCAGAGGTTTTCCAGCACGGTCATGTGCGGGAACAGATTGAAGTGCTGGAACACCATGCCGACTTCGCGGCGGTAGGCGTTGACGTCGGTTTTCGGGTCGGCCAGCTGCAGGCCGTCGATGCTGACCGACCCCGAGTCGAACTCTTCCAGGCCATTGAGGCAGCGCAGGAAGGTCGACTTGCCGGAACCGGACGGACCGATCACCACCAGCACTTCACCCTTGGCCACTTGGGTGGTGACGTTATCCACCGCGCGAACCACCTGGCCGCGGGTATCGAAGACTTTTACCAGATCGCGGACTTCAATCACTTTGCGCGAGCCTCCGCTCTAGCCGGCTGGCGATTTTCGACAGCGGCAGGTTGATCAACAGGTACAGCCCGGCTACGCAGAACAGGATTTCGAACGGCGAGAACGAGGTGGTGATGACTTCGCGACCGCTTTTGAGCAGCTCGGTAATCGCGATCACCGACACCAGCGAGGTGTCCTTGACCAGACTGATGAATTGCCCGGCCAGCGGTGGCAATACGCGCTTGAAGGCTTGCGGCAGCACCACATGACGCATCGACTGGCCAGCGCTCAGGCCCAGGGAGCGCGCCGCTTCGTTCTGGCCCCGGGCGATCGACTGCACGCCGGAACGGATGATCTCTGCCACATAGGCGCCGGTGAACAACGACAGTGCGGCGATCCCGGCGAATTCCCGGGACAGGTTCATCACGGTGCCGATGAAGAAGTAAAAAATGAAGATCTGCACCAGCAGCGGCGTGCCGCGCACCAGTTCGACGTATATGGTCGAGAGGTCGCGCAGGGTCGGGTTGTTCGAGAGGCGACACAGGCCCGTGGCAAGGCCGATCAGGAGACCGAGCACACCGGACACCACGGACAGCCACAAGGTGGTCCACAGGCCCCACATCAGTGGCCCTGCGGCCCAATGGCGGGTGACACCAATGACATCGCCTTCAGCCACGTCATCGCCCCGGGCGACTTGCAGGCTGTTATCGTCGACGATCAGCCGTTGCTCGTCGCCGGCATCGTTGCGCAGGGTGACTTCAGCCTTGTCGCCCTTGCGCACAAGCTCGCTGACAGTGGAAATGTCGGCGGCGCGCTGGGATTCTTCGGCGTGGTAGGCGAAGTATTGCGGTATGCGGTTCCAGCGCCATTCGTAGGACATCAGCGAGGTGGCGTAGTACAAGGCGCCGGCCAGGCCGATGAGCACCAGCACGGTCAATACGTGCCAGGGCCATTGGGCTTTTTTATGTTTCATTGCAAGTTCCGGGATTTGTATTGCCTGGGAGGCCGTCATCGCGGGCAAGCCCGCTCCCACAGTGACCGGGGTGAACACAACCTTTGTGCCCGACGCGGTTCCTGTGGGAGCGGGCTTGCCCGCGATTGAAGCGACGCGGTCTAGCTGACCGAACGCCGCCAGTCAGTCTTACTCCATGTCCTTGAGCCAAGCGGTGTCTTTGAACCACTTGTCATGAATACGATCGTAAGTGCCGTCTTCATGGATCTGGTGCAGGAAGTTGTTGATGAAGTTGATGCTGTCGTAGTCACCCTTCTTCAGGCCGAAAGCCAGCGGCTCGTAGGTGAACGGCTTGTCGAGGAACACCAGCTTGCCGTTGCCGACCTTGTTGACCGCGACAACGTTGTAGGGCGCGTCGTAGATGAAGGCGTCAGCCTTGCCGTTGACCACGTCGAGCACGGCTTCCTGCTCGTTGTCGTACCCGTGGTATTGGGCTTTGGAGATCAGCTTGCGGGCAACCATCTCGCCGGTGGTGCCGAGCTTTGAGGTGATGCGGTATTCGGCGGTGTTCAGGTCTTTGTACGACTTGATGGTGCCTTCCAACTCCTTGCGGATCAGCAGCGTCTGGCCGACCACGATGAAGGGGTCGCTGAAGTTCAGGCGCAGGTTGCGCTCCTGGGTCAGGGTCATGCCGCTGCCGATCATGTCGAACTTGTCGGTGAGCAACGCCGGGATGATGCCGTCGTAGCCGGTGGACACAAGCTCCAGCTTGACGCCCATGGCTTTGGTCATGGCTTTGAGAAGGTCGACTTCGAAGCCGATGATCTCACCGCGTTTGTTGGTCATTTCGAACGGCATGTAGGTCGGGTCCATGCCGACTTTCAGTGTGCCGCGCTTGACCGCGTCGTCGATGGCACCGGCCTGCGCCGCGCTGACTGCCATCAGTGCCGTGACGCCGACCAGCAGCATCGAGAGATACTTTTTCATCATCAAGTCCCCAAAACCATTGCGTTATGCGGCGCGCAAACCGGGATTTCCTTCGGGAAACCGGCAAATAAGGACAGAACGTTGTCCGGGCGCACCAATTCGGGGACGGATGCTAACGCACTCGGGCGTTTGCACAAGGGTTTACACAGGATTTTGATCAGCAAAAAAAAACCCCGCTTTCGCGGGGCTTTTCATTTATGCCAACTGAGGTTGCACGCTCAGCGGCTTGAGCGGCAGCAATGGCGCATGGGGATCGGCTTTCACCGATTGACGCCAGGCTTGCAGCCATTCCGGGTGACTTTCATCCCAGATCTGCTCGTGCAAGCGACCCAGGGCCACCGGATCACTCAGCAACTCCAACCGCTCTTTGTTGCTCAGCCCGGTTGGTCCGACTTTCATGGCATGGCGAACCCGCTCGATCCGCAACCATTCGATCGGCTCGGCCTGAAGGTGGCGCGAAGTCGCCAGCGAGCACGCCAAGGCGTTTTGCTGCGGATCGACCACTGCCCGGACAAAGCCGTCGTTCAGCGCATGCCAACGGTTCTCGTGGGTGTACTGGTCGGTTGCCAGCAACGCCTGTGGCGGATTGTATTCCTCAGGGATCAGGAACAGGCTTTCGTCACGGGACTTGAGGCCCAGGCCGACACGACTGGAGATCACCGACACCGGGATCGACAGCATCAACGAACCGACGATCGGCACCAGCCACCAGAGGAAGCTCGGGTTCAGCCAGATCACCAACAACGCCCAGAAGAAGCCCAGCAAGGTTTGCGGACCATGGCGTTTGACTGCCTCGCTCCAGGGCGTGGAGTCATCGTCACGTTGCGGCGAGTTCCAGGTCGCGGCCCAGCCGAGGAACGCGGCAAGCACGAAACGGGTGTGGAAGATCATCCGCACCGGCGCCAGCAGCATGGAGAACAGCATCTCCAGCAGCATCGACAACGTCACCTTGAACTTGCCACCGAACTCTTTCGCGCCCTTGGCCCAGATCAGGATGATGCTCAGCAACTTCGGCAGGAACAGCAGCACGATGGTCGTTGAAAACAGCGCAATCGCTTTGTCCGGGTGCCATTGAGGCCACAGCGGATAGAGCTGGCGCGGTTCAAGGAAGTACTGCGGCTCCATCAGCGTATTGACCGCCAGCAGCGCCGTCGACAATACAAGGAAGAAGAACCACAACGGCGCCGACAAGTACGACATCACGCCAGTCAGGAACACCGCACGGTGCACCGGGTGCATGCCCTTGACCAGGAACAGCCGGAAGTTCATCAGGTTGCCGTGGCACCAGCGACGGTCACGCTTGAGTTCGTCCAGCAGGTTCGGCGGCAGTTCTTCGTAGCTGCCCGGCAAGTCGTAGGCGATCCATACACCCCAACCGGCACGGCGCATCAGCGCGGCTTCGACGAAGTCGTGGGACAGAATCGCCCCGGCGAACGCACCTTTACCGGGCAATGGCGCCAGGGCGCAGTGCTCGATGAACGGCTTCATGCGGATGATCGCGTTGTGACCCCAGTAATGGGATTCGCCCAACTGCCAGAAGTGCAGACCGGCGGTGAACAATGGACCGTATACACGGGTCGCGAACTGCTGCATGCGCGCATAGAGCGTATCCATGCCCGACGCACGCGGCGCGGTCTGGATGATCCCGGCGTCCGGCGTGGCTTCCATCAAGCGCACCAGACTGGTCAGGCATTCGCCACTCATCACCGAGTCGGCGTCGAGCACGACCATATATTTGTAGTCACCCCCCCAGCGACGGCAGAAGTCGTCGAGGTTGCCGCTTTTACGTTTCACACGGCGGCGACGGCGGCGATAGAAGATCTTGCCAAAGCCCTCGGCTTCACGACAGACATCCAGCCAGGCCTGTTGCTCGGCGACGCAGATGTCGGCATCGTTACTGTCGCTGAGCACGAAGAAGTCGAAGCGATCAAGGCTACCCGTGGCAGCGACCGACTCGAAGGTCGCTCGCAAACCGGCGAACACCCGAGGCACGTCCTCGTTGCAGATCGGCATCACCAGTGCGGTGCGTGCGTCCTTGGGAATTGGTTCGTTACCGGCGCTTTTCCCGGAAATCCGGTATTTGTCATGGCCGGTGAGCAACTCGAGGAAGCCCATCAATGCCGTCCAGAAACCGGCCGACACCCAGCAGAACAGAATCCCGAACAGTATCAGGATGCTGGTTTGCAACGCATACGGCAGCACTTGCGTGACCGTTTGCAGGAACGGCTGGTGCAAGACTTCATCGAGGTCGACGAACGACCAGCCCTGGTACGGCATGATGCCTTTCATGTACCAGCCGGCGACGATGGTCTGACCGAGCATCAGTACCAACAGAATGTAGCGCCGGATCGAACCGACAGTGCGCCAGCGAGCCGCCGGCAGCACGTTTTCGTCTTTCGGCGGCTTTGGCGGATTGGTGCGGCCGGTCAGGCGACGCCAGCCACGCACCAGAATGTTGGTGCGCCACGGCTCCGGCACGACTTTGGTCCGACGAATCGGCGGGGTCGCCCGCAGGCAGACCCGGCCGCTGGCGTCGAGCGCCAGCATTTCGGCGTCCGCCAGTTCTTCGGCGGTGTTCAGGGTCAGGCGACGACCCACCGAGGCTTGCGCAGCCTCGGTCGGTGCGTCGAACGTCGAAGACGACAGGCGTTCGTGCAATTCGCTGAAGGACTGGCAGCCCGCGAGTTCCGCGCGCTGCTCGTCAGTCATCGGTAGATGCGCCAGATACTCCGCAAGCGTCTCTGGCTGTACTTGAGAATTACTCATCGGCAGGCAACTGATAGCTCCAGGTCTCGGTCAGGACTTCTTCAGTCGGCGCCGATTCCGGTGTGGCTGGGACCGCGTCGGCAGCTGCAGGCTGCTGGGCGTTTTTGTTGTCCTTATCCTTGGAATCCGCGACAGGCTTGGCTTCGGCCTGTTTGGCTTCAGCTTGCTTGGCGTCCTTGGCTTCCTTGTCCAGCTTCTCCTGCTGCCTGGCGGCGACCTTGTCGGCCTTGGCAACGGAAGAGTTGGAGGCCGGTACAGCCTTGGCCAGGTCGGCGGTCACGATGTTCTTGACCAGCGCGGCACGCATTTCCGTAGCCTTGCTCGGGTCCTTGATCTTCATGCGCAGGGTCAGGCGCCAGCCCTTGGTTTCAGGGTTGTAGCGCACGCTGTTCTCGACCAGCTCGGCATTCTCGCCAACGCTGACCTGGCTGCGAACTTCCGTATCTGCAGGCAATGCCATCAGCGACGGGCCTTCAAAGTCCACCAGATAGGCAACGCTGCCATCCGGCTGACGGATCAGGTTGGACTGTTTCACGTCACCGGTGGAACGCAGGGTCTGTTGTACCCAGGCGCTGTCCGGCGCATGAAGGGCGGCTTCGTCGATGGTCCAGTGCATGCGGTAGGCGACGTCGAGCGGCTGGCCAGGTTCAGGCAGCTTTTCCGGGCTCCAGAACGCCACGATGTTGTCGTTGGTTTCGTCGGCGGTCGGAATCTCGACCAGGTCTACAGAACCCTTGCCCCAATCGCCTTTCGGTTCGATCCAGGCACTTGGGCGCTTGTCGTAGCGGTCGTCGAGGTCTTCATAATGGCTGAAGTCACGGCCACGTTGCAGCAGACCGAAACCGCGCGGGTTCTCGATGGAGAAGTTGCTGACAGCCAGGTGTTTCGGGTTGTTCAACGGGCGCCAGATCCACTCGCCGTTGCCGGCATGGATCGACAGGCCGCTGGAATCATGCAGCTCGCGACGGTAGTTCAGCACTTTCGACGGCTGGTTGGCGCCGAACAGGAACATGCTGGTCAAAGGCGCAACGCCAAGCTTGGTGACATTTTCACGCAGGAACATTTTGGCCTTGACGTCGACCACGGTATCGCTGCCCGGACGCAGGGTCAGGCGATACGCACCGGTGGCGCGCGGCGAATCCAGCAGGGCGAAGATCACCAGGTGCTTGTCGCCCGGTCTTGGCTGCTGAATCCAGAACTCGGTGAACCGCGGGAACTCTTCCCCGGACGGCAAAGCGGTATCGATGGCCATGCCGCGAGCGGACAAGCCATAGGTGTGCCCCTTGCCGACCACGCGGAAGTAACTCGCGCCAAGCATGGTCATGATTTCGTCTTGCTTGTCGGCCTTGTTGATCGGGTACAGCACCCGGAAACCGGCGTAACCCAGTTGCTCGGTGGCTTTCGGATCGAATTTTACGTCGCCAAAATCAAACCGCGCTGGGTCGTATTTGATCTCTTCGACGGTGTTAGCCGTGATTTCGTTGATTTTCACCGGAGTATCGAAATGCATGCCCTGGTGATAGAACGACAGCTTGAACGGGGTTTTCTGATCGGCCCACTCGGCTTTCTCGGTGAGGAAACGAATTTTCTGATAGTCCGCGAATTTCATTTCGCGGAATTCGTTCGGCAGATTACTGCGCGGAGCCTGGTATTTCTGCCCGGCCAGCTCTTTTGCCTTGACCGATACATCATCCAGATTGAATGCCCAAAGCTGGCCGGCGCTGAGCAGGCAGAGCAGTGCAGAGCCCGCTACCAGAGCGCTTCGTAACCGTTTGGCAGACAATATTGTTGCATTACAGGGACTAACAATCACGAGCAACCCTCGCCGAAAACAGATCAAAAAACCAACGGCCAGTTAAAGTGTCAGCACGGTGTGCGGTGAAAAACCGACCCTGCGAACCACTCTTGCCAAGTTGGCGAGCATTGTTCCGACTCCTCTGGGGCTAAATGATTCCCCAACAGGTCCCGGACAAGTCTCTACCTAAGTCAAAATGGGCCAACGAATGCTGATCCCCGTAACGCGCGATTATCTAGCATGCCGCGTTACAACACATCAGGGGCAGCCCAGTATTTCTCGCGAAAACCCCTTGTTTTCAGCCGAAAAGAGCTTAAAAGACATGTTTCAAGCGCTTTAGGTCTGTAACAGGAAGGTGACCGGGCCATCGTTGACCAGGTGCACCTGCATATCCGCGCCGAATCTACCTGATGCCACAGTGCCATGCACCTGTTTCGCCTTGTCTAACAGATAGTCGAAAAGTTCCTCTCCCAAGGCTGGGGGCGCCGCGGTCGAAAAACCCGGACGCAGCCCGCTTCGGGTATCGGCGGCCAGGGTGAACTGAGAGACCAGCAGCAGCCCGCCGTCGACATCTGCCAGGGACAGATTCATCTTGCCCTCGGCATCGCTGAACACTCGATAGTTAAGCAGCTTATGCAGAAGTTTGTCGGCATTGGCTCGAGTATCCTCTGGCTCGACGGCCACCAGCACCAGCAAACCCTGGTCCACTGCACCAACCACCTCCCCCGCTACCTCGACTCGAGCGCCTCGCACACGCTGCAGCAGAGCCTTCATGCTTCGTCGGGCGCCAGATCGAGCAGGCGCCTGGCCATCAGATCGGCGGCACGCACCAGCGCATCGGTAATGCCCGGCTCGGAAGCGGCATGGCCAGCGTCGCGGATCACCTGCAGTTCACTGTTCGGCCAGTTCTGATGCAGTTCCCAGGCATTATCCAACGGGCAGATCACATCATAGCGACCATGAACGATAACCCCGGGCAGATGGGCGATCTTGCCCATGTCGCGGATCAGCTGGTTCGGCTCCAGGAATGCGTTGTTAGTGAAATAATGACATTCGATGCGAGCGATGGACAACGCACGCTGAGGCTCGGAAAAACGGTCGACCACCAGCGGGTTCGGCCGCAAGGTCGCCGTCCGGCCTTCCCACGTGGACCAGGCCTTGGCCGCGTGCATCTGAGCGATCTGGTCGTTGCCGACCAGGCGCTTGTGGAAAGCCGTGAGCAGATCGTCGCGCTCGTCCAGCGGGATCGGCGCGATGTAGTCTTGCCAGTAGTCGGGAAACAGTCGGCTGGCACCCGCCTGGTAGAACCACTCGATTTCCTGCGGACGACAGAGAAAAATCCCGCGCAGAATCAGGCCGTGTACACGCTCGGGGTGGGTTTGCGCGTAAGCCAGCGCCAGGGTCGAACCCCAGGAGCCGCCGAACAATACCCACTTGTCGATACCCAGGTGCTTGCGGATGCGCTCGAGGTCGGCGACCAGGTCCCAGGTCGTGTTGTTTTCCAGGCTGGCGTGGGGGGTGGAGCGACCACAACCGCGCTGGTCGAAAGTCACAATGCGGTACAGATTCG
>Ga0247818_10001174_pt1 | contig 16471 bp, 14 predicted proteins | sample 13C_Glucose_Day1_FD_192424 | JGI IMG/M metagenome (GOLD analysis project Ga0247818, IMG submission 192424) | Soil microbial communities from agricultural site in Penn Yan, New York, United States - 13C_Glucose_Day1 | ecosystem: Environmental > Terrestrial > Soil > Agricultural land | place... | reverse complement strand
CGTCATCTCCGTCGTGCTGGCACTCGTGCTGCAGTACGTCTTCGGCGGGCTGCTGGGCGTCTCCCTGCCGCCGGGCCCGTTGCTTGAGGGGGTGCCGTTCTTCAATGGATAGCTTCATGATGCTCCTCGAGGGCTTCTCGACGGCGCTGCAGCCGGTCTACCTGCTGTACGCCCTGGGCGGCGTCTTCGTCGGCACCGCCGTCGGCGTGCTGCCCGGCATCGGTCCGGCGATGACTGTCGCGCTGCTGATGCCCATCACCTACGCGCTGGATCCCGCGGCCGCCCTGATTGTGTTCGCCGGCATCTACTACGGCGGCATGTACGGCGGCTCCACCACCTCCATCCTGCTCAACACGCCGGGCGAGTCGTCCTCGATCGTCACGGCGCTTGAGGGCAACAAGATGGCCAAGGCCGGCCGCGGTGCCGCGGCACTGGCGACGGCGGCGATCGGCTCGTTCGTCGCCGGCACCATCGCGACGGTGCTGCTGACCTTCCTGGCGCCCGTCGTCGCGGAACTGGCCGTGGGCCTGGGTCCCGTGGACTACGTGGCCCTCATGATCGTGGCGTTCCTCACCGTCGGTGCCCTGCTGGGCGCCTCCGTGCTGCGCGGCCTCGCGTCACTGGCCCTGGGGCTGTTCATCGGGATGATCGGCATCGACGACAGCACCGCGCAGCAGCGCTTCACGTTCGACAACCCCACCCTGGTCGACGGCGTCGACATGGTCCTCGTGGCCGTGGGCCTGTTCGCCCTCGGTGAGGCCCTCTACGTGGCCTCGAAGCTGCGGCACGGCCCGGTCGAGGTCATCCCGGTCAGCAAGGGCAAGAACGCCTGGCTGTCCAAGGAGGACTGGAAGCGGTCCTGGAAGCCGTGGCTGCGGGGCACCTTCATCGGCTTCCCCATCGGCACGGTGCCGGCGGGCGGCGCGGACGTGTCCACCTTCCTGTCCTACGCCGCGGAGCGGAAACTGGCCAAGGGCCAGAACAAGGCACAGTTCGGCAAGGGTGCCATCGAGGGCGTGGCCGGTCCGGAAGCGGCGAACAACGCCGCCGCCGCCGGCGTCCTGGTCCCGCTGCTGACGCTCGGAATTCCGACGACGGCGACCGCTGCCATGATGCTCACCGCGTTCCAGCGCTACCAGATCCAGCCCGGACCTCTGCTCTTCGAGAACCAGGGCGCGCTGGTGTGGACCCTGATCGCCTCGCTGTACGTCGGGAACCTGATGCTGCTGGTACTGAACCTGCCGCTCGTCGGCCTGTGGGTGAAGATCCTGCAGATCCCGCGGCCGTACCTCTACGCGGGCATCCTGGTGTTCGCGGCGCTGGGCGCCTTCTCGGTGAACTTTGCCGCAGCCGACGTGGGGGTCCTGCTGGTCGTGGGCATCCTTGGCTACTTCATGCGCCGTTACGGCTACCCCGTGGCGCCCATGGTGGTGGCGATGATCCTCGGACCGATGTTCGAGGTGCAGCTGCGGCGCTCGCTGCAGCTCTCCCAGAACGATCCGACGGCGCTGTTCTCCTCGCCGTTCGCGGTGGTCGTCTACGTCTCCATGGCCCTTATCTTCGTAGGCTCCTGGTGGCTTCGCCGCCGTCAGGCCGCGTTGGAGGCCGCGCCGGTGAAGGACGAGTTGTCCGTCTAGGCGGGGTTGCTCCACCGGTTCGCTACGGACGGCCGGAATGGTGACGGCGGGTTCTGCCCCTCGACCACCATTCCGGCCGTCGGCGTTCCACGGCTCTCAGTCATCCGGCGGCAGGGACAACGGCGGAATGGACTCGTGCAGCGGGATCCGGATCCAGCGCTGGCCCGTGCCGCGGAATTCCTTGCGGGTGGAGAAGCGGTACAGGTAGCTGCGGGCCCGCACCCAGCGGGGCCGGGCGCCGTCGAACGGATCATGCCGCAACAGGCGCAGGGTGGGGCGGTCGGCCTCCAGGAGCTTGGCCAGGAAGGCGTAGAACCACTCCTCGTGCACGGTGCGCAGCGGCAGGAACCACATCAGCCAGTCGAGGCGCAGGTGGTAGGGCGCCCACTGCCGCGGGATCCGGCGGACGTCACCGGGCTTGCCGCGGAAGCCGTATTCCCGCCACTCCGCGGTGTCGTCGGGTTCCGCGGCGAGGGTCCCTTCCACGGCGATTTCGATCCGCTGCTTCGTCACCGTGCCGAAGGCCCCATAGGTGTTCCCCAGCTGCCAGCGGTTGAAGGCGGCGTTCATCAGCTGGTAATGGGAGAACAGGTTCTCGATCGGGCGGTAGCTGAGCACCACGAGGAAGATGGTGGCGACCAGGACCACCACGAGCCACGCGACCGGCGACGCGCCTGCGGCCGCCGGATGCCAGTCGAGCGGGATCGCCGGGACCAGGGCGTGCGCCACCGGGTCGCTGACCGCGGCGAAGGCGAGCAGGATCGCCATCCAGTTGAGCCAGGCGAAGTTCCCGCTCGCCACCAGCCAGAGCTGCGTGAAGATGATGATCCCCGCGGCCACGCTGGCCAGCGGCTGCGGGGCGAAGAGAAAAAACGGCACCACAAGCTGGGCGAAATGGTTGCCCAGGACCTCCAACCGGTGCCACGCCTTGGGCAGCAAATGGGCCTGCCGGCTGAGCGGCCCTGGCATGGGCTGGGTCTCATGGTGGTAGTACAGGGCGGTCAGGTCACGCCACTCCCGTCCGCCGCGGATCTTGATCATGCCCGCGCCAAACTCCAGGCGGAACACCAGCCAGGCCAGCAGGATCAGGATGGTCCGCGGCGGGGGAGTCTGGTTGGACCCGAGGAAGGCGACAATGAATCCGGCCTCGAGCAACAGCATCTCCCAGCCGAAGCCATAGAACGTTTGCCCCACATTGACGATCGACATGTACAGCAGCCACAGGGCCAGGAACGCCAGCATGGGAACCCACGGCGGGCCGAGCTGCGGCAGGCCCAGGACAATCGTGGCGGCAATCGCCATCCCGCCCCAACAGACGGCGCGCAACAGCCGGTCCGAGTAGCGCCAGCTGAACAACGTGGGCCGGCGCAGGGGGCTGAAGCGTGCCAGGAACTCCGGCACCGGCAACAGCCCGCGCTCGCCGAGGAGGGCCGGAAACTGGTTGAGCGAGGACAGGAAGGCCACTAGGTAGAGGGCGGCGATGCCGCGCTGCAGCACCTGCCGGGCGAACTCGTACTCCGGCGCGTCAAACCAGGCCGTCCACTCCACGATCCCCACGTTACGCCTGCGGTCCGCGGCGTCAATGCGCTGCCATTCGGGGCCACACGCAGCACCCGGCCCACGTCGAGTTCGCACTTCACGGCGGTGTTTCGCGCAAACACTGCCGTGACATGCCAACTCGGCGCGGCCCCGAGCACGGAACGCGGTGCGGGATACTGGAACCATGCAGCCGCGCAAGATCGTCCTCCTCGGGTCCACCGGTTCCATCGGCACACAGGCGATTGACGTCGTCGACGGCGCCCCGCACCTTTTCGAGGTGGTGGCGCTCAGCGCGGGCGGCGGAAACCTCGAACTCCTGGCCCGGCAGGCCGTCCACACCCGGGCCCAGGCCGTGGGCACCGCGTCCGGAGACGCGGGCGCCCTCCAGGCCCTGATCGACGACGCCGCCCGCGCGGCCGGCGTGAGCGGCTACGGTCCCGAGATCATCACCGGGCCGGACGCGTCCACCCGGATCGCCGGGATCGAGGCCGACGTCGTGCTGAACGGCATCACCGGATCGATCGGCCTGGCGCCCACCCTGGCCGCGCTCAAATCCGGCGCCACGCTGGCCCTGGCCAACAAGGAATCCCTGATTGTCGGCGGCGCGCTGGTCAAAGCCGCGGCCCGCGAAGGCCAGATCGTCCCTGTCGACTCCGAACACTCGGCCATCGCCCAGTGCCTGCGCTCCGGCACCGCGGCCGAGGTGGACCGGCTGATCCTCACGGCGTCCGGCGGCCCCTTCCGCGGCAAGACCCGCGAGGAGCTGCACGATGTCTCTCCGCAGGACGCCCTGGCCCACCCCACCTGGGACATGGGGCTGATGGTCACCACCAACTCCGCCAGCCTGGTCAACAAGGGTCTGGAAGTGATCGAGGCGCACCTGCTCTTCGACATCCCGCTGGACCGGATCGACGTCGTCGTCCATCCGCAGTCCGTGGTCCACTCGATGGTCCAGTTCATCGACGGCTCCACGATCGCCCAGGCCTCCCCGCCGGACATGCGCCTGCCGATCGCCCTCGGCCTGGGCTGGCCGGACCGCGTCCCCGGCTCGGCCCGGCCGTGCGACTGGACCCAGGCCACCAGCTGGACCTTCGAGCCGCTGGACACCGAAGCGTTCCCCGCCGTCGGTCTGGCGAAGGATGCCGCCAAACAGGGGAGCACCTACCCTGCTGTCTTCAACGCCGCGAACGAGGAGGCCGTGATGGCCTTTCATGCCGGCCGGATCCGCTTCACCGACATCGTCGATACCATCGAAGCAGTACTCAGCGAACACACAGGGTCCTCCGGGCTGACGGTGGAGTCCGTGCTGGATGCTGAAAGATGGGCACGCGCCCGCACCCACGAACGTTTAGCCGTCAGAAGCGTCTAGGAAGCAGCAGATCGAAGCATGAGTCCCGTCCTCCTCTTTATCCTCGGTGTCGTCTTTGTGGCGATCGGCATCGCCGTGTCCATTGCCCTGCACGAGGTGGGCCACCTGCTGCCGGCCAAGCTGTTCAAGGTCCGGGTCACCAAGTACATGATCGGCTTCGGGCCCACGCTGTGGTCCCGCAGGAAGGGCGAGACCGAATACGGTTTCAAGGCCATCCCGCTGGGCGGCTTTGTGTCCATGATCGGCATGTACCCGCCGAACAAGGACGACGGCACCGTGCGCACCTCCAGCACCGGCATGTTCCAGTCCCTCGCCTCGGACGCCCGCTCGCTGGCGCACGAGGAAGTCGGCCCTGAGGACGAAAACCGGGTGTTCTATAAGCTGCCGGTCTGGCAGAAGATCGTGGTCATGCTCGGCGGCCCGGCCATGAACATGCTCATCGGACTCGGGCTGACGGCCGTGCTGCTGATGGGCTTCGGCATCGCCACCCAGACCACCACCGTCGCCGACGTCTCCAAATGCCAGGTCAAGGCCGGCGAAACCGTGGACCCGGACTCCGCCGACTGCAAGCTCACGCCCGCCGCCGCCGCGGGCCTGTTGCCCAACGACGTCATCACCTCCTTCGACGGCAAGGCCGTGACCAGCTGGGATGAACTCACCGGCTGGATCCGTGCGTCCGCGGACCGGCAGGTCAGCATTACGGTGGAGCGCGACGGCGTCCCGGTCACCACCACCGTGACACCGGTCCTCTCCGCGCGTCCCGTGGTCGGCGACGACGGCCGCCAGGCCAAAAACCCCGACGGCACCCTCCAGTACCAGGATGTCGGCTTCCTGGGCATCGGCGCGCAGACCGCCCTCGTCCCGCAGCCGGCGTCGACCGTCCTGCCGATGGCGGGCGAGAACATCAAGCAGATCACCGGCGTCGTCCTGAACCTGCCGGCCCGCGTCGCCGGCGTGGCGCAGGCCGCGTTCAGCGAGGAGCCCCGCGACCCCAACGGACCCATCAGTGTCGTCGGGGTGGGGCGGGTGGCCGGCGAGGTCGCCGCGATGGAGCAGGTCCCGATGCAGTCCCGCGTGGCCACCCTGGTGGGGCTGCTGGCCGGACTCAACTTCGCCCTGGCCGTCTTCAACCTCATTCCGCTGCTGCCGCTCGACGGCGGCCACGTGGCCGGCGCGCTGTACGAAGGGGCCCGCCGCAGGATCGCCAAGCTCTTCGGCCGCCCGGACCCCGGCGCGTTCGATATCGCCAAGCTGCTCCCGGTCACCTACGTGGTGGCGGTGCTGCTGATGGGCATGGGCGCCCTGCTGATCTACGCGGACATCGTCAAGCCGGTCAACCTCTTCGGCTGACGCCTGCCGCCTGCCGCCTGCTGGCCAGCCCGGGCAAACCGGATAACACTGATTCTCAATTATCAGCTTATTTCGGCTTATTTTTAGTAATCAGTTGAAATTGATTGATTATGAAACATCAGCCCCTTAGGGTGGGGCTATGTACGTAATGACCATCGACCAGCGCGGCAGCAGCGCCGACGTCGACCGCGTCCCGGCACTCCTGGCCGAGCTCGCCGGGCTCTCCACTGCCGGGCGCTTCGAGCGATCCGTCGGCGACGAAGTCCAGGGGGTCGTGGAACGCCCGGACGAAGTCGTTGAGATCGCGCTGCACGCCCTGCGCAGCGGACGCTGGTACGTGGGAATCGGCGTGGGGGCGGTGGACCTGCCGCTGCCTGCCAGCCCGCGGGAAGGATCCGGGCCGGCTTTCGTGGCCGCCCGCGCGGCCGTCGAGAAGGCCAAGTCCGGCGCCGCGCACGTGCCCATTGCCGTCGTCTCCGGGGGCCTGCGCAGGGGAGAGGCTGCCCCCTCGCCCGCGGGATCCGCCGGCGCCCGTGCCTGCGCCAACGCCGAGGCGGTGCTGCGGCTGATCGGACGGCTGATCCAGGACAGGACGGCCGCCCAGTGGAAGGTCGTGGATGTGCTGCGCTCGGTGCAGCACGGCCACGCCGGCACGCACGGCACACAGAAAATCGCGGCCCAGGAACTGGGAATCACGGAACAGTCGGTGAGCCGTGCCCTGCTGCGCTCCGGCTGGCAGGAAGAATGGGCCGCGAGGCCCGCGGCGGAAATGCTGCTGGCCTTCGCCCACGGAGTCATCGCCGGCAACGACGACGCCCGCGGGCAACCCGCGGACCGGGCCCCGGACGCGGGCGCGCCCCAGCGCCCGGACAGCAGCCCCCGGGACAGCACGGAAGGAGACCGGTGAACGCGCTCTGGATCACCCTGACCCTGCTCACCGCCGGCTTCGTCGGGTGGCCGGTGACGGCCCTGGTGTTCCGGCTCGCCCGGACCATCGACGACCGGCAGGACGCAGGTGCCGGAGCCCCCGACCCCGCGAACGACCCCGCGGCCGACGTCACCGTTGACCCGGTTACCGGCATGGGTGCCGCGTCCACGGCCGCCGCCCCCGGCGGGGCCGCCCCGGCGTCTGGCGCCGCGGCCCTGTCGGTCAGCAGCGTCAGGATCCTGCGCGGTGGCGCAATCATCGGGGTGCTGGAGCGCCTGGCGGTCTGCCTCGCCATCCTCGCCGGCGAACCGGTCGCCATCGCCTACGTCGTCGCGATCAAGGGCCTGGGCCGCTTCGCCGAGCTGAAGGAGACGCCCGTCGCCGCGGAGCGGTTCATCATCGGCACCCTGACCTCCCTGCTGTGGGCGGCCGGGGTCGCGGCCCTGGCCAAGGTGCTCTTCCTCGGCTGACGCAGGCCGCCCGGCCGCGAAGCCGGACGCCCGGATGGGTACCTGGCCGACGGGGCGATAGTGTATCCGTATGACTGTTTTTGCTGTTGAGTACGTATACGACGCCGAATCCTCCGAAGCCCGCGACGCCACCCGCCCGGCGCACCGCGAATGGACCGCGGGCCTTGCCCAGGACGGCACGCTGCTCGCCAGCGGCCCCTACGGTGACGGCGCCGGTGCCCTGTTGATCTTCAAGGCCGCCGACGAGCAGGCCCTGAACGAGGTCCTCAAGCAGGATCCCTTCGCCGCCGCCGGTGCCATCTCCGGTACCCGCACGATGGTCTGGGCTCCCGTGACCGGCCTCCTCGCCGGCCACGCAGCCTAGCCGTCCCCGCCAGACCTACTTCGATACAAGGAGTCCATGTGACCTCGGTCAGCCTGGGAATGCCGTCAGCACCGCCCCCCGTCCTCGCACCCCGCCGCAAGACCCGCCAGATCAAGGTGGGTTCGGTCGGCGTCGGCTCGGACTCTCCGATCAGCGTGCAGTCGATGACCACGACGCCCACCACGGACATCAACGCCACGCTGCAGCAGATCGCCGAACTCACCGCCTCCGGCTGTGACATTGTGCGGGTCGCCTGCCCGTCCGCGGACGACGCCGAGGCCCTGCCGATCATCGCCCGCAAGTCCCAGATCCCCGTGATCGCGGACATCCACTTCCAGCCCAAGTACGTCTTTGCCGCGATCGAGGCCGGCTGTGCGGCGGTCCGGGTGAACCCCGGCAACATCCGCAAGTTCGATGACCAGGTCAAGGAAATCGCCCGTGCCGCCAAGGACCACGGCACCTCGATCCGGATCGGCATCAACGCCGGGTCGCTGGAGCCCGGAATCCTGAAGAAGTACGGCAAGGCCACCCCGGAGGCCCTCGTGGAGTCCGCGGTCTGGGAAGCGTCCCTGTTCGAAGAACACGGCTTCAACGACTTCAAGATCTCGGTCAAGCACAATGACCCGGTCATCATGGTCGCCGCCTACGAGATGCTCGCCGAACAGGGCGACTGGCCGCTGCACCTCGGCGTCACCGAGGCGGGCCCGGCCTTCCAGGGCACCATCAAGTCGGCCACGGCCTTCGGCGCCCTGCTGTCCCGCGGCATCGGTGACACCATCCGCGTTTCCCTCTCCGCACCGCCGGTGGAGGAAATCAAGGTCGGCAACCAGATCCTGCAGTCGCTCAACCTGCGCCCGCGCAAACTCGAGATCGTCTCCTGCCCGTCCTGCGGCCGCGCCCAGGTGGACGTGTACACACTGGCCGAGCAGGTCACGGCAGGGCTGGAAGGCATGGAGATCCCGCTGCGCGTTGCCGTGATGGGCTGCGTCGTGAACGGACCGGGCGAAGCCCGCGAGGCCGACCTCGGCGTCGCCTCGGGCAACGGCAAGGGACAGATCTTTGTGAAGGGCGAGGTCATCAAGACTGTGCCCGAGAACCAGATTGTTGAGACACTGATCGAAGAGGCCATGCGTATCGCTGAAGAGATGGGGGAGGCCGATGGCGAAGATGCTGTCAAGGGTAGCCCCGTGGTTAGCGTCTCGTAAGGACGGCGCCGCTCCCGGCGTCGCAGTCCGGACCCTGGGGGGTTCGGACACATCCCAGCTGGTGGACCTGGCGCGGCAGGACGACGTCGCCAATGTCTTCATCCTGTCCCATCTGGCCACCGCCGGTTCGGCGGCACCCACCACCGGCGGCGCCAGCATCCTCGGCGTGTTCGACGGCGGCACCCTCCTCGGGGCCTGTTGGGCCGGTGCGAACCTGGTCCCGGTGCAGCTGGACCCCGGGCTGGCCGGTGCGGTCGCGGCGGCCGCCCACCGCTCCGGGCGCCGGTACGCCTCGATCTTCGGCCCGTCCGACACGGTCCTGGCACTGTATTCCGGGCTGGAACAGCTGGGTCAGACGGCCCATGAGATCCGCGACGACCAGCCGCTGATGACGATCGCCGGGCCTCCCGAGGTGGCCCCCAACCCGCAGTTGGGCTTTGGCCAGCTGGCGGACTTCGACAAGATCCTCCCCGCATGCGCGGCGATGTTCGAGGAGGAAGTGGGGTACTCGCCGTACCTGGGCGGCCGGGAGTACTACAGCCGCCGGGTCAAGGGCCTCATCCGCGAGGGCCATTCCATGGTCCACTTGAACCCCGCGCGCGAGGTGGTCTTCAAGGCCGAGCTTGGTGCGGTCACCCCGGAGGTGACGCAGGTCCAGGGGGTCTGGATGAACCCGGAGTTCCGCGGCCAGGGCCTCAGCGCCGGGTACATGGCCGCCGCCGTCGTCCTGGCCCAAACCCTTGCCCCGGTCACCAGCCTTTACGTGAACAATTTCAACACCCGCGCCCGTGCCACCTATGAGCGGGTCGGCTTCCGCCAGGTCGGCACGTTCGCCACCGTGCTCTTCTGACCCAGCATTAACACTGGCACCACAAAAATATCTGGATGCGGACTCTTGTTTTCGTGCCCTGTGTCACATAGGTTCGAGCTAGCCGTGTCGCATGGGCACGTGTTTCCGCGGGAGCAGTTGCCGGGATGCAGACGCCCTTGAGGGCAACACCAGGGGGCCCACAGCCGGAGAGTCAGCGGAACTGGGGGCCGCAGAGCCACGCCATGACAGGATGACCAGCCGGGGAACGGCCAGGGGCTTCCGTGAGTTATGGCGTGGCTCTTCTGCGTCCGGGCTGGCGGTAGATTAGTACCTAGCTTTGCTGCTTTGCCCCGCACCTTCCCAGAAACGGATAGATACCCAGTGGTCCTTCGACTCTCCAAGCTGTTCCTGCGCACGCTGCGTGAAGATCCCGCCGACGCCGAGGTGGCCAGCCACCGGCTCCTGGTCCGTGCCGGGTACATCCGCCGGGCCGCCCCGGGCATCTACACCTGGCTTCCGCTGGGACTGAGTGTGCTCCGCAAGGTGGAGACGGTCATACGCGAGGAAATGTCAGCCATCGGCGCCCAGGAAGTGCACTTCCCGGCGCTGCTGCCCAAGGAGCCCTACGAGGCAACGAACCGCTGGACCGAATACGGCGAGGGCATCTTCCGGCTCAAGGACCGCAAGGGCAACGACTACCTCCTGGCCCCCACACACGAGGAAATGTTCACCCTGCTGGTCAAGGACCTGTACTCCTCGTACAAGGACCTGCCGCTGAGCATCTACCAGATCCAGAACAAGTACCGCGACGAGGCACGTCCCCGGGCGGGCCTGCTGCGCGGCCGCGAGTTCATCATGAAGGACTCCTACTCCTTCGACGTCGACGACGCCGGCCTGGACGCCAGCTACGCCGCGCACCGCAGCGCCTACCTGAAGATCTTCGAGCGCCTGGGCCTCGAGGTCATTCCGGTGGCCGCAACCGCCGGCGCCATGGGCGGCTCCAAGAGCGAGGAATTCCTGCACCCCACCGAGATCGGCGAGGACACCTTCGTGCGCTCCGCCGGCGGGTACGCAGCCAACGTCGAGGCCGTCACCACCGTGGTCCCCGCGGACATCGACTTCAGCAACGCCCCGGCCGCCGAGGTCCGGGACACCCCGGACACCCCCACCATCGAGACCCTCGTGGACGCCGCCAACGTCCTGGCGCCCCGCACCGAGGCCGACGGCGGCGCCTGGACCGCCGCCGACACGCTCAAGAACGTCGTCCTCGCCGTCACCCTGCCGACCGGCGAACGCCAGCTCGTCGTCATCGGCCTCCCCGGTGACCGCGGCGTCGACCTCAAGCGCGTCGAAGCGAACATCGGGTCCTTCCTGCCGATCGCCGGCGAGATCACGCTCGAGGCCGCCAACGACGACGACCTCAAGAAACAGCCCCTCATCGTCAAGGGCTACCTCGGCCCCGGCATGTCCCTGGACGCGCCGCTGCTGGGCACCGAGGGCGCCGCAAAGCTGCTCTACCTCGTGGATCCCCGCGTTGTCAGCGGCTCGGCCTGGGTCACCGGCGCCAACGAGGCAGGCAAGCACGTCTTCGGCCTCGTCGCCGGACGCGACTTCGGCTGGGACGGCGTCATCGAGTGCACCGACGTGCGCGCCGGCGACGAGGCCCCCGACGGCTCCGGTCCGCTGGAAACCGCCCGCGGCATCGAAATGGGCCACATCTTCCAGCTCGGCCGCAAATACGCCGCAGCCCTGGATCTGAAGGTCCTGGACCAGAACGGCAAGCAGGTCGTGGTGACCATGGGTTCCTACGGCGTCGGCGTCACCCGCGCCGTCGCAGCCCTGGCCGAGTCCAACCACGACGACAAGGGCCTCATCTGGCCGCGCGCCGTCGCCCCCGCCGACGTCCACGTGGTGGCCGTAGGCCGCGGCGAGGAGATCTTCGCCGCCGCGGAGAAGCTGGCCTTCGAACTGGAGTCCGCCGGCCTCGACGTGATCTACGACGACCGCCCCAAGGTGTCCCCGGGCGTGAAGTTCGGCGACGCCGAACTCGTCGGGGTCCCGACCATCCTCGCCGTCGGCCGCGGCCTGGTGGACGGCGTTGTCGAGATCAAGGACCGCCGCAGCGGCAACGCCGAGAACATCGCCGTTGAGAAGGCCGTCGACTACGTGGTCGACGCCGTCCGCAACAGCTGACCCGCAGACCGTAGGCGTGGTATCCGGACTCGAATCGATCGAGCTCAGCACCCTCATCCTGATCGTGGTCGCCGGCTTCGCCGCGGGCTGGGTCGATGCCGTCGTCGGCGGCGGGGGACTGATACAACTCCCGGCGATGCTGCTGGTGCCGGGCATCAGCCCGGTGCAGGCGCTGGCGACGAACAAGATGGGGTCGATCTTCGGCACCACCACCAGCGCCGTCACGTACTACGGCAAGGTGCGGCCGGACCTGCGGACCGCGCTGCCTATGGCGGTGATAGCCATGGCCGGCAGCTTCGGCGGGGCGGTGCTCGCCGCGAACCTCCCGGCGAGCGTTTTCAAACCCATTATCGTGGTGGCGCTCGTCGCCGTCGCGCTGTTCACGGCCTTCCGCCCGAACGTGGGCGAGCTGACCAGGCTGCGGCACAACGGCCACCGGCACTACGTCCTGGCATGCCTGATCGGCGGCGTGATCGGCTTCTATGACGGACTGATCGGCCCCGGCACCGGGTCTTTCCTGATCATCGCGCTCGTCTCTGCGATGGGGTACGCCTTCCTCGAGGCCAGCGCCAAGGCGAAGATCGTGAACATGGCCACCAACGCCGGCGCCCTACTGTTCTTTGTGCCGCATGGCGCCGTGCTGTGGGGTCTCGGGCTGGTCCTGGGCCTGGCGAACATGGCCGGCGGCTACCTCGGCGCCCGGACCGCCGTCAAGCAGGGGAACAAGTTCATCCGCATCGTGTTCCTCGCCGTCGTGGGGGCGCTGATCATCAAGCTCGGCGCGGATATCTTGCAGGAAAGCTTCGCCTAAAGCCCCTGCCCGTCGTCTGGCCACGGGCGTAGCATGCAGCTATGTCAGCTCCTGTTGAACGCTACGGCGACGCCCTGGAGGCTGCGGCCCGGCACGCACGCCTGTGGCTCGAGAGCCAGAAAACACGGCACGTGGGCCCGCGCGTGACCGCGGCAGATCTCGCGGCCGACTTCGGCGGTCCGTTCCCGGGGGAAGGGACTCCGGCCGCCGAGGTGGTGGACTACCTCGCCACGAAAGCCGAGCCCGGGCTGATGGCGATGCCCTCCGGACGGTTCTTCGGCTGGGTCATCGGCGGCACCCTGCCGGCGGCGCTGGCCGCGGACTGGCTGGTCAGCGCCTGGGACCAGAACGCCGTATCGCGCTTCGCAACTCCGGCGACGGCGGCCATCGAAGAGGCCGCCGGCACCTGGCTGCTGGAGCTTCTGGGGCTTCCCGAAGAGTCCGTCGTCGGTTTCGCCACCGGCGCCACGATGGCCAACTTCACCGGGCTGACCGCCGCCCGCTGGCGCCTGATGGCCGACGCCGGCTGGGACCTCGACGGCGACGGCCTCTTCGGCGCCCCACGGATCCACTGCTTCGTGGGCCAGGAACGGCACGACTCGGTCGACCTTGCCCTGCGGTATCTGGGGCTCGGGCGGCCCACGGTGGTCCCCGTGGACCGGCAGGGCCGCATCAACCCGTGGGAGCTGGACCGGGCCCTGGCCAGCGCCGTTGACCAGGCGGCAGCCGCCGGATCCGGCCCTGCCCCGCTGCTGGTCAGCCTGCAGGCCGGGAACCTGCACTCCGGAGCCTTTGATCCGTTCGTGGAGGCGATCGCCGTCGCAAAAGCGCGCGGCGCCTGGGTCCACGTGGACGGGGCCTTCGGGCTCTGGGCCGCCGCCGTCCCGGAGCTCACCGCGCTGACCGCCGGGCTGCGGGGCGCCGATTCCTGGGGCACGGACGCGCACAAGACCCTTAATGTGCCCTACGACTCCGGGATCGTAGTGGTCCGGGACGCCCAGGCGCTGCGCGCGGCCATGGGCCTGCATACCAGCTACCTGATCCAGGACGCGGACGGCGCGGCGGACCCCTTCGAATCGGTGCCGGAACTGTCCCGCCGGGCCCGCGGGGTGCCGGTGTGGGCCGCACTGAAATCGCTGGGCCGGGACGGCGTCGTCGCGCAGGTGCGCGGACTGGTGCTGCACGCCCGGCAACTGGCGGAGCAGCTGTCCGAGCTGGACGGCGTCGAGGTGCTCAACGACGTCGACTACACCCAGGTCTCGCTGGCCTTCGGCGACGACGCCACGACCCGGGCGGTGACGGCGCGGATCATCGCGGACGGCCGGGTCTGGATGTCCGGCTCGCGCTGGCAGGACCGCGACATCCTCAGGATCTCCGTCAGCAATTGGAGCACGGACGACGCCGATGTGGCAGTCGCCGTCGCGGCTGTCCGGGACGCCGTGGCGGCGGTCCGCGGCCGCCCGGACTAGGCTGTGCCGGATGCGGTGGCGCCGGTCCGCGTGCTCGGCAGCTACCCGGCGGCTTCCCCCGGCGCCGGCAGCTCGTGGGGCGCGGGCAGGTCCGGGAGCGTGCGGCCGGCGAGCGTGCTGGCCACCCAGAGCGAACGGGCGAGGTCGCCCCCGTGCCGGGGCTTCGAGGCGTACCAGAGCGCGTTCTCGACCTCGCGGGCCAGGCTCCATTGCCGGGCCACCTCGGAGTCGAGCCCCGCGGCCATGCTGAAGTCGCGGCAGCGCTCCCGCAGGCCCCGTTCCGGATCCGCCCGGGACAGCTCACCGATCCGGTTCCACAGCACCGGCGCCACCGCGAATTCCGCCTCGCCGATCATGGGCTGCGGATCGATCGCGGCCCAGCCATCGGCCGGTTCACGGCCGTCGCCCTCCGGTTCTCCACCGCGGAGCCGGGCCAGGATGTTCAGGTAATGCAGGTCGGCATGGACCAGCACATCACGCCCGGAGCGGCGCCCTACGGCCCCGCGGGTCTGGCAGACCTCCAGCGCGGCTTCCAGCAGCCAGCGCGGGAAAGGCCGGCCGAGCCGTTCCCAGCTCTCCGGCAACTCGTCACTCCACTGCTCGGCCCGGGCCGCCACGTGGTCGATATCCCGCCATTCGGGGCGTCCGTCCGGAACCAGGCCCAGACGGCGAACCAGTTCGCCCCACACCGGAACCGCCTCGTCCAGGGGCACGTCCTGGAGGGAGCGGGCGGCGTCCAGACGTTCCAGCAGCAGTGCTCCGGCCCCGGCGTCGTGGCCCATCAGCCGGACCGCCCCGTAACCGTTCCAGAGGGCCAAGGCCTGCGGTTCCACGAGGGCTTCATCGTGCGGAAAGGCGATCTTCAGGACGGCGGCCCGGGGCGCCGCTGCGGTTGCTGCGCTGGCTTCGGAGCCGGCCCCGGTGTTGGCACGAAGCCGCACCGGGACCACGATGGCTCCGTGGCCGTTCCACGGCAGGGCGCCGGGGGCGAGGTCCAGCTCGAGCCGCCACTGGTCCAGGCAGTGCCGAACCAGCCGGGGGAGCGCGGCGAGCCAGTCGCGGCCTGTTGAGGTGCCGCCGTAGCGGCGGCTGAGGTCGGGCGGGATCGGGATGTCTGCTGGCTGACTCATCGGATCCAGCGTAGTTGCTGCCCCGGATCCTGCCGGCGGAACAGGATTGTCAGACGGTGATGCCGCTGGCCCCGAGCCAGCTGCCGATCACGAAGGTCGCGACGAGCGCCGCGGCGCCGCCGATCACCACCCGCACGGCGGCCTTCGTCTTCGAGCCGCCGCCGATCCACGCTCCGATGGCCCCGGTCAGGGCCAGCGCGACCAGCACAGCGACAAACGTCAGCGGAACGCGGATGTCCTCCGGCGGGAGCAGGATGGCAAGCATGGGGAGGATCGCACCGGCCAGGAAAGCCGCGGCGGAGGCGAACGCGGCGTGCCACGGGCTGACAATGTCCGTCTCGTCGATATGCAGCTCCGCGGACAGGTGGGCGCCGAGGGCGTCGTGCGCGGTCAGTTCCCTGGCCACGGTCCGGGCGGTGTCAGCGCTGAGGCCCTTGCCCTGGTAGATCGCGGCGAGTTCCTCGAGCTCCTCCTCGGGCTGTTCCTCCAGTTCCCGGCGTTCCTTCTCGATCAGGGCCTGCTGGCTGTCCTTCTGGCTGCTCACCGACACATATTCGCCAAGGGCCATCGAGATGGCGCCGCCGACCACGCCGGCGGTACCCGCAACGAGGATGGGGCCGGACTCCGTGGTGACGCCGGCGACGCCGACCACAATCGCGGCGACGGAGACGATGCCGTCGTTGGCGCCCAGCACACCCGCGCGCAGCCAGTTGAGGCGGTGCGCGATGTCATTGCGGTGGGGCTCGTTGTCATGCTGGATGGGGGCGGCTTGACTGTCCATGCCTACAGCAAAGCACCGGCGACCACAGCCGGCCAGTATGACGAGCCTAAGTAAGCATTTCCTGCGCGCGACGGCCCCGCTCACCGGCCCGCCCACCGCCCCGCTCCCGCTGCATCCATACCGCAGTTCCTGTACCCCAGACCTCTATCGGCACAGCGGGGGCACTTTGACACGGACACGCCGCATGTAGAGCAGGATCCGTGGCCTTCGGACCTCAAAGTTGCCCCGCGCGGCCGGCAGTCCCCACCACCCGGCAACCGAACAGCTACGGGCCCGGTGTTGGCAGCTCGGGGAAGCCCGCCGGGTCTGCGGCCAGGCCAGGAAGAACCCCTGTCTCCGCACCCCAGAGGGCGGACCGGCGTGCGGCACCGACCAGGCCGGCGATCGCCCACTGGCGGGTCTGGCCCTCACTCA
>Ga0247818_10001173_pt1 | contig 16474 bp, 13 predicted proteins | sample 13C_Glucose_Day1_FD_192424 | JGI IMG/M metagenome (GOLD analysis project Ga0247818, IMG submission 192424) | Soil microbial communities from agricultural site in Penn Yan, New York, United States - 13C_Glucose_Day1 | ecosystem: Environmental > Terrestrial > Soil > Agricultural land | place... | reverse complement strand
CAAAATTCGAAGCCAGTGAAACGTTCATACTAGGCGTATTGGTAAGGCGAATCTGATTGCGACTGTAGAGATTAGACTGGAGAAAATTATGTAGGCCAGCATTGGCATTGGTGGCGACGATCAATTGCCGGATAGGCAACCCCATCTCCCTGGCAATATAACCTGCATACAGCGCACCAAAATTCCCGGTTGGCACACTGAAGGCAACTTCTCTCTTAGGCGCCCCGAGCTGAAGGGCGGAATAAAAATAGAAGGATAGATGTGCAAGCACCCGGACCCAATTCACTGAATTGAACGATATGAGATGCTGCTGCGTTTTGTTGTTACACCCAAAGAACTGTTCGCATAGCCGATGGCAATCAGAATAATCCCCATCCACTGCAACGTTTACAATATTCTCTTCATCAGTACTCAATAAGCGACGTCGATGCTCTTCCGTTATTCCTCTGGAAGGATGCAATACAATTACGGTGACGCCCTGGATCCCTGAAAACGCTGTAATCGCAGCAGCGCCCGTGTCTCCGCCCGTGCAACCCACAACAAACGCTTTCTTTCCCGACTTCAGTAAAGAGTACTCAACCAGGCGAGACATCAATTGGAGGCCAAAGTCTTGATAGACGCCTGCTGGTCCATGAAACAACTCTAATATCCACTCATTACTTGCCGTCTGATAAAGCGGCGCAACCGCTTTGCTTTTGAAGCAGTCAAACGTCTCCTCGAGAATCTGAGACAGCTGATCTTGCGGGACCCACCCCCCCAGAAAAGGCTCGATCACATGGCGGGCCAGCTCATGAAAGGGCAGCCATTCCAACCTGGAGAGTTCATCACTTTGGAAGCGGGGAACCTTGCACGGCACGAACAAACCTCCATCCGGCGCGTACGAGCTCATCAGTACCTCGCTGAATTCGAATGTTTTACCAGGCGTCCGTGTGCTGACGTACTTCATGATCTTAGACACCCTCTCGCCATCTACGAGCTGCCACCCGCAAGGCGATGCTCTGCTGAAATTCAGTGCGGCGACTTTCACCGCCTGCTACCAGCTTCAGACCATTGACTATAAAAGTCAATATAGTGACTATTTAATCTGTCCAACGGCATCCGGCGCCGCTGCAGGAAGGCGCCCTGTCGCTTACCGTTTCCAACGGGCCAGGGACACTAACGCTTAGAAAATCGGGAGAACACCATGTGTACCAGGGACTTGCTGCACTCGCTTTATCAGTACAAGGCATGGTCTGAGGAGGCGCTATTCAAGTGCCTGAAAGCACCTGCGGCAACGTCCTTTCCAGTAGAAATGGAGAAGGCCTGCTATTGGCTCAGCCACATCAATATTGTTGATCAACTGTTCATCGCCCGACTGCAAGGAAAACCCGACGAGTTTGATGACGTCGTCACCGAACAACGGCAAGACATCAGTCAGTTGAAGGAGGATTTTTCGAGAGCAAATCAATGGTTTGTTAACTACACGAAATCAGTCACGGCAATGGAGCTGTCTGATCCAGTGGCATTTAATTTCAAGGACGGAAAACCAGGCAACATGACCAAGGAGCAAATCCTTGCCCATGTACTTTCCCATGGTCTACAGCATCGAGGGGGTATCGGCACGATCCTGCCACGGGAAATCCTGCAGGATCACAAGGACCATTTCACAACGTTTTTGAAACTCTAGGCACCCGTTTTCCTGCCTCATCAAGGAGGATGGGGGAGGCTTTCTCTTTCGATGTCCCAGCCGATATTCAGCTCAGTTCAAGCTCATCGATCACCGCGGCAATTCGCTTACGCCCTTCCCCAGTTATCGTTCTGAGCGGCAGTGGCAAGCTCGGAGAGTGGGTAAAACCACGAAGCTCCGCTGCTGTAGCTACCACGCGCAAGCTTCCTCCGAATTGCCTGAACAATGTCCAGAACGGCTTTAATGACTCAGAAAGGCGTGTAGCCTCGCAGGCATCACCTGACAATGCCGCTCGCGTGATTGCAAGTGCAGTGTTGGGGAACAGCCCTCCCATGACGGAGTACCAAGCGTCGCAGCCAGCATTCATGCCGACAGCAGCAAACGCATCACCACTTACTCCGATCGTAACGTGGTTCGGAATCAGCTTTCGAAGACCATCCACGCGTGCCTTGGCCAGGTAGGGGGCTTCGGGAACGCCCGGGATTTTGATTGAGCTCACATTGGGTAGCTCGGCAATGCGCCCATGCAGTTCGTCAGTAAATTCGAAATGGGTGGTGCCAGGATTGTCATAGACACATAGCGGGACTGAGATATTGGCCGTAACCGTTTCATACAGCGAAAATACATCGTCCTGAGACAATTTCTGATAGGAAACGGGTGGCAGCAACAAGGCTTTGACCCCCACCCTCTGTGCATCCTCAGCTAGCAACAACACGTCGCGGGTGCGTAGCGATCCAATACTGACCATGACAGGCACATCCCCCGCCGCCTCTACCGCCAACTGCGCAACTCGAGAGCGCTCAGCCCGAGAAAGATACGCATAGCTTCCTGTAGACCCGAGAGCACCAATGGAATCTACTTTCGCCGTCACCAGTTGCTGCACAAGGCGAGTGAACGCATTTTCGTCCACTCCCTGCTCATTCATGGGCGTCAAAGGAAATGCGCTAAGACCGGTAAACATCGTTCATCACTCCATGCATTCGCCGATCGACTCATTGGCTCCAGGACCAATCAGCGAACTCTCTATCTTGACGCCTGGCATCATCCTCTGCAGGCCTTCAATCAGCTTGTCGCCAGCTTCAGTCAGGGCTTCAAGCGGCATTGCCGGCAAACTTTCCAGAATGAACCACATGTGTTTTGCCTCAGCACTCAGCCGGGTTCTGACACCTTGCCGCCAATTCCAGCGACGGCATGTCACGCCTGTATCGTCGCGCCATACCACCTCACCAGCGTCTGGATACTCGTAAGCAGGAGCACCTTCTTTCATGGTGTCAAAAGGCTCGGTGCCGTCAGCGGCAACGAGCTGCGGAGAGCCAACATAGGCTTCTATGTTTTCCCCGCCGACCGGGATCGCATACTCAATACTGATGGCATTGTAGAGGTCGACGATGGGATCCAGGCTCGGCAAGCTGCCGTCACGTAAAACCCGCTTACGCAACGCTTCGGCTGAGCTAGGAGTCCGTTGCGGCTTAGCCCCAAACTTTCGATAGGTATCTGCCCATGCTGCCAGATGGGCTTCTCCCCAGACTGGGTCGCCCGACAATACCGCCTTGCAAGCACGGTCCAAAGCCGCCTGAGCAACATCAGGGTGGGTCAGAGGCGCAGCTTCCACCACAATGCTCAGAGCCCTGAAGCCCGGAGCCAGCTCTGCAATGGTTTGGTCGATTAACGGCAGTACAGACAGCATCAAAAACCTCCAGTGATCCACATGTCACTTTATGCTAGTCATTGCCGACCAAAAAAGTCAATATATCGACCATACTGACCTACTGTAACCACCGAGTTGATTGACGAGACTATCGTCAACAGCCGAGAATCCCTGCACATTTTTTCCTCATGATCATTACCAATGACCATAAATACCGGTATATCGACCGCCCCTGGCGCTGACGCTCAGACCGTGAGCCTGGCCGTCGCACGCACGCTTAAACAAGCACGAAAGGCGCAGAAAATTACTCTGGACGAGCTTTCCCGTCGCTCTGGGGTGAGCAAGGGAATGGTCGTTGAAATAGAGAAATGTACGGCGAATCCCAGCATTGGCATCCTTTGCAAAATCGCTGCTGCGCTAGGCCTGTCAGTTGCAGACATCGTCAATGTGACCGAAGCGCCTTCTGCCCATATTATCGACAGTCAAGACATCCCCACTCTCTGGACTGGAGACCTCGGAGGGACAGCGCGGCTTCTTGCGGGCACCACAGGCCCCAACATGATCGAACTATGGCGCTGGGAAATGTTTCCAGGAGAATCCTTCACATCACAGGGACACCCTCAGGGCACGCTTGAACTGTTTCATGTGGAGAAAGGGACGCTGAAGTGTGTGGTAGGGGAAACAGAATTGGTCATCCCTGCTGGAAGCTCAGCAGTGGCGAAAACCGATGTTCTTCACTCTTATTCCAACGCTGGCAGATCCAAGCTGGTTTTCACTATGTCCGTTACGGAGATGCATCAGTAGCCAACCAATGGAACAAGCCGCCCAGCTAAATTTAAATGAGCGTTCCACCCAAAACCACCAAGTACCATACTGAATTTCAGTCAGAATCCCCGTTCGCAATCACTCGTGTAGCGGGTACGAGCGGGGGCAAGATTGGGGGCAACGTCAAAATTTTTGGCCCTGTAACCACCGCCCTAGAGCCCAGTCAAAATGTTTTTCGGGGATCCTGAGAGTCTTTAAAGAGGACGGTATATCACTTTCATGGGTTCGAGGGCCGCGACGAAAACAGCCAATCGAAAACACCTTTCAGCCATCCAGATGCTGCTTGAGCATCGCCCAGGCTTCGTCGGTGATACGGTAGCTCTTGTCGGCCTGAAGCAGGATCACGTCCTCGTCGCACAGGCGTTTAAGCACTTCGCGCACACTGACAAATGTCATCCCGGCAGACAGCGACGCCAGATAGGCATGTACCCCACGGACACCGACGGCACGCCCATCCAAAGTGGCGGCGACCAGCGCATTGAGGACCTTGAAGCGGATCAGACTCGCGCGCAGTCCATAGAAACGAAGCAATTCACGGATGTGTGCATTCAGGCTGCGATCGCATACGAACGCCAGCTGATTGGTCGCTGTCCGAAACGGTGAAGGTGCGCTTTCAGCCGCTGAGCCTGAGTTGTTCAACACGCGAATACTCCCTTTGCGAAATGTTCAGATGGGGTTGCTACGTCTGCCGTAGCAACCCTTCCCGTCTTCGTCAGAAGTCGACGGTGGCCGACAGCTGCAAGGTCCGCGGATAACCCGGGGAGAATGCGCCGTACGAAGCAACGCCCGACCAGTACTCACGATCAAACACGTTCTGCACGGTGGCGCGGAATGTCGTTGGCCGGCCTTCGATCCTGGTGGCATAACGCGCGCCGGCATCGAAACGGGTCCAGGCGTCCAGCTCCTGCGTATTGGCCTGATTGACGAATTGGCTGTCGGTGTAAATGGCACCACCGGTCAGAGTGAAGCCTTCAAGCCATGGTGTATCCCATTCGGCCCAGAAGTTGGCTTGCACGTCCGGCACACCCACCGGTTTGTTGCCGCGGTTGGCTGCTGTCGCCGAATCGGTCAACTCGCCGTCAAGCACAGTCACGCCCCCCATCAAGCGCGTGCCCGGCGCGACTTCGCCGAACATGCTCAACTCGATGCCGCGGTTGCGTTGTTCAGCCTGCACCGAGAACACGTTGCCGGCACCGATTTCACCACTTGGCTTCTCGATCTGGAACAACGCCAGCGTGGTCATGAACGTACCGAACTCATATTTGACGCCGAGTTCATGCTGCTTCGATGTGTACGGGGCGAAACTCTCACCGGCGTTGGCCGCCGTGCCTGGTGCGATGTCTCCTTTGCTCAAGCCTTCAACATAATTGTAATAGAGCGAGACATCTTCCCAAGGCTTGACCACCACGCCGACCAGTGGAGTCGTGGCACTGTCGTTGTATTTCGAGCTGACCGAACCTGCGGCGTTGTAGTTGCGTGATTCGATATACTGGCGACGTACACCGAGGGTCAACTGAAAGCGGTCATCGAGCATGGACAACGTGTCGGTCGCCGCGACGCCGGACAGATCCGATTCGGAAATGCGCAGCACCTTCGGCGAGTTGATGAATTGCTTGGGCACATCGATCGGGTGGTAAATGTTCGAACGGATTTCGGTGCCGTTGTTGATCCCTCGGGACAGTTCATCCTGGTACTGGGTCGCCATCAGCGTGGTCGTGTGAGTGATCGGCCCTGTAGCGAACACGCCGCGGATGCCGACATCGGCCGTCGAACGATCGACGTTGAATTTGTAGTAACCCGGAATGTTGCTGGTATCGCCTGCCTCATTGAGGATTCTCGGCACCTGGTCAGACAACCGCTTGACGTCCGATTTGCCGCCACCGGCATGGGCAAACACGGTAACCGCGTCAGTCAGGTCATATTCGCCCCCCAGCAAGGCCGACTGCTCTTTGGTGTCCGACCAGCCCCAGTCTTGCGGCAGGTTGGTACGACCATTGGGCGCGGACGGGACATCAATACCAGGCGCGACGGTGAATGGCCTCGACGGTGCATCGAAGCTTTCTTTCTGACTGATGTAATCAAGGTTCAAGCGCAAGCGCTCGCCGCGATAATCAAGGGCGATGGCGCCGATGCCCAGGTCACGGTGCTGATCATCAATGGCCGTGTCGCCGCCCTGCAGGTTGCCGTTGAAGCGCACGCCAAACTGGTTTTCCGAACCGAAGCGACGACTGAGATCCAGATGACCGCCAACCTGGGAATCCGAGGCGTAAGTGCCGGTGAAACGGGTCAGGTCTTCATCCAGCGGGCGCTTGGGAACGATGTTGATCACGCCACCGACGCCACTGTTGGGCGAGATGCCGTACATCAGCGCGCCCGGTCCCTTGAGCACTTCAACGCGCTCGGCGTACTCGGTGAATACGCGGTAGTTCGGCGCTACGCCATACACGCCATCGAACGCCAGTTCGCCCAGATTGCCTTCACCGACCGGAAAGCCACGGATGAAAAACGAGTCGACGATGCCGCCCGTCTGACCGGTGGAACGCACCGATGGATCACGTTCCAGTGCATCGGCCACGGTTACCGTTTGCAGGTCGGCCAAGGTCTTGGCGGTGTAACTGGTCACGCTGAACGGGGTGTCCATCACGTCCTTGTTGCCCAGCATGCCCAGGCGAGCTCCGCGCGCAACCTGGCCACCGGCGAACGCTTGCGGCAATGAGGTCGCGCCGTTGTAACGGGCGTTGATGTTGGTGGTGCCGAGGGTCAGCGTATCCGTGCCGTCATCGGTCGGCGTCGCAGCCGAAATGTTCGAGGTCTTGTCGGCGGCAACGGCTTGTTGCTCAGGGCTGGCGGCCCAGGCGTTGGCGCTTCCTGCGACCAAAACAAAATTCAGCATGGCGGTACGAATGGCGAGTGTTAACACGCGCTCACCGCAAGGACGACTGACAACAGGCATGACGTGAGGATCCTTTTCATCAAGGGAAAATGGTAATCACTCCCATTGCCAGTCGATCTGCGAAAAAGTATCACCCTCGGTAAAGTTTTTTTGCTTCTGTGCGGCCAAGGTCAGGCATACAGGTGCTCCAGCGGTATCGCGACCACTGGCAACGCTGGGTCAAACGCGTGCCGGGTGGTCTTGTACGGAAAGATCTCGCCGCGGGCGATGGTGGTGAAAATCCGCGCTACTTCGAACGCCTGCCCGGTCTGCCAATGCCGCACACACACCCGCGGATCGGTGTAATCGAGCTGGATGCACGGCACTCGCTTCAAGCCCAACTGCAACGCCGCGTTGAAGCGATGATTGCCGTCCATCACGATGCCTCGCGAGCGCTCGACGATGATCGGTTCCAGCCAATGCCCGGCCCGGATAATCGACTCGCGCAGCATCGTCACGTTGGCCGGGTCGACCTGCTCCGATTGCAGCACTTCGCAAAGCGGCCGCAGCGCAATCTGATAACCGTGTTCCATGGTTGATCTCCTGATTCGCCGGGGATTCAGCAGGCATCTGCGCGAACAATCGGCGCGTATTGGCTGGCCACATCGAGCAGGCGCCGGGCGTGCTCGATCAGCGGCAAGTCGACCATCTCGCCATCCACTTGCACCGCGTGGCTACCGGTCGCAACCGCTCTCATCACCCGATCGGCCCACGCCAGTTGACGCGAATCCGGCAGGAAGGCGCGTTGCACTGTGGCCAGTTGCGATGGGTGGATGCACAGCTTGGCGCCAAAGCCCAGCGATCGCGCGTAATGCGAGTCCTTGGCGACCACCGCCAAATCGCTGATCGCCGGGGTGACGCCGTCGATCGGCGACGGCAAATCCGCCGTGCGCGAAGCCAGCACGATACGGTTGCGGGCGAACACAAACGCCTCGGGAATCTGGCTGCAGTTGATGTCCAGGGAGAAATCCAACGAGCCGAACGCCAGCCGCGTCAGCCCCGCAATCGCGGCAATAGATTCGACCTGTTGCAGGCCTTTGGCAGTCTCGATGATGGCAACGATCTTCAGTTCCGGTTGCCACTCCAGCAGGCACTCGACCACCCGCGTCAGCGCCTCGGGGCATTCGGCCTTGGGCAGGAAAATCCCGCTGCAACGCTCGGGGTAGCGCATGTCGCTGAGCCAGGTCAGGTCCTGGCGCAACAGCGAACTGCTCACGCTGTTCAGGCGGATGTAACGTTCGCAGGCGCCGCTCGGCGTCGCCTCTTGCCAGGCCCAGATGGCGGCGCGTGCGGCGGCTTTGCTGTCCGGATGAACGGCGTCTTCGAGATCGAGGATGATCGCGTCCGGCCCTGCTTCGACGGCTTTGGAAAACCGCTCGGGACGGTTGCCCGGCACGAACAGGTAGCTGATCGCGAGTGGGGTTTTGCTGCTGAGTCGATCGGATTGCATGGTGTTGCTCCTTGGCGTGAACCAGTCGTGATTTCTGAAAATTTTCAGGCCCCTTCAGCGGCGGATTTGCATGCTGTTCCGGGGTTTCTCGCAACAGCCCTTAACGCCTTATTGTTCAAGGATTTAAGGGACTTTTTATCTCGGGGCGAACGAGACCTTGAGCGTGTAAAAACACGTTCATGCGTTCGCCTTGAGCAGGTCTTTATTCAAAAATATTTGAAAACCTTACTTGATAATCGTTCTCGTTCGCAATATTGTTCACGCCGCCAAGAGGAACTATCCTCGCTTCAAAGCAAATCATCAGTATCTCGGGAAGTACCTGTCAGTGATGCCATTTGAATGTCAGTTACGGGTATTTACAGGGGATTGGCCCTCAACGAGTGGCCAATTAACACGTCCGTACAAACCATTATGGAATGGGATTCTCATGCAATTGTTTTGCGAACCATTTATTACGATCAGCGCTTCGAACCCAGACCCGGATTTCGCCTGGCATCCGCCTCCAAATTGTTTAGACCTCGTATCTGACGAGTAAAAAGACTACATGAATCGATAACGCTTAGTTATCGAAACATCAATAGCGACGTCATTTACGGGGCCAGGGGTTAACTATGCCTACAACAAATACACCCGCTGTTGAGCAACGAAATAAAGTTCATCATCCGGAGATGTTAAAGCCGCTGACCGACCCGCTTATTTCCACGCTCATCAATGACTTTCCGGGCACACTTAAAGACTTGGTCAAACAACACGGCTCACCATTGAATCTGGTCTGGCCCCATGCCTTTGAATTAAACACACATGCCTTGCTGGCGGTGTTGAAGCAGTACGACGTGCCTCATGCCCTTTTCTACGGGGCCAAGGCCAACAAGTCCCAGAGCATGCTCAGTGCAGCGGCAAATTCGGGGATCGGCGTTGATGTGTCGAGCATCCACGAGTTGCATGCAGCGCTGCGAGCCGGCACGCCAGCAGAAAAAATCTGTGCCACGGGACCGGCCAAAACTGCCGCGTTTCATCAAGCACTGATCAGCGCCGGTTCATTGATTTGCGTGGACTCGCTGGAAGAGTTCGATCACCTGAAAAGCGTGATCAACGCACAGCCAAGCCTTGCCAAAGCCAAGGTTTTACTGCGCTACAGACCTAGGAGCAGTCCAGGGAGTCGATTTGGAATGGGCTCGGAAGACTTGCTCGAAGGCCTTCAACGGTTGACGAAATACGCTGAGTCTTTTCACTTCGAGGGTTTCCATTTCCATCTCGGCGGCTATGGATTTGAACCCCGTGCACAAGCCTTTCGTGAGGTCACCGGGTTCGTCGAGGCGGCCAGGGAAATGGGCTTGAATCCGCGGATGATTGATATTGGCGGCGGCTTGCCGATTCGTTATGTCGAGCCCCAGGACTATGCTCGGTTCCTGCAAAACGACAATAACCCCAGCCATTATCATAACCTGAAAGTTCCCGCTGCCTATTACCCTTACGGCAGCGACCTGACAGCGCCGCAATGGTTGACGTTATTACTCGAGGCCGAACACTCAAAAGGCCTCTCCATCGCAAACTATTTGAACCGACAGAATATAACCCTGGCACTGGAACCCGGTCGGAGTCTGGTGGACCAGGCGGCCATTTCAATATTCCGCGTCACACGCACAAAAAAACTGGCCGACAACAAAACCGTAATTTTTGTTGAGGGCAGCAGTTTCAGCGCCTGCGAAACCTGGTTCGCTTCTGAATACCTGGTTGATCCAATACTCATCAGCACAAAAGAACTGCCCGACACACCGACCCAAGCGTATATAGCGGGCCATAGCTGCCTGGACGATGACGTCATCACTCATCGCCTGATCAACTTCGCGACTGTGCCTCAAGCCGGCGACTTATTGATTTACATCAATACCGCCGGTTATCAGATGGACTTGCTGGAGAACGAGTTTCATCGCCACCCCCTGCCCCGGCGGTTGACGGCGACCTGTTGTACGGAAGGTAACTTTGCGTTTTCACCTGACTACTAAAGGAAACAATTTAAATGATCTTGAATAAAGTATCCGACCTTATCGGTAATACGCCGATGTTGGGCATCGATGTTCCGGACACCAACGCCCGTTTATTGTTGAAAATTGAAAAAAACAATCCCGGCGGCAGTATCAAAGACCGTATGGCACGCAACATGGTATTGGCTGCGCTCAAGTCCGGTCGATTGAAACCCGGCGGCGTGGTCGTCGAGTCGTCCTCCGGCAACACCGGGATTGGCTTGGCCATGGCAGCGGTCGAGTTCGGCCTGCACTTTATCGCTGTGGTCGACCATCACGCGGCGCAAGACAAGATCGCGGTGATGAAGGCTCTGGGGGCCGACATTCGTTTCGTCAAAGGTACGTATCGCGAAGATGAAGTCGCGGTGGTCGAGCGCCAGCGTATGGCAGCCGAACTGGCGGCCGAGATCCCCGGGGCAGTGTTCATGAACCAGTCCGACAACGCAGCCAATGCCGGCGGCTACAGTGATTTCGTCCGCGAAACCATTGCTCAGGCTGAAGGCGTTGTCGGCGCTTACGTTGGTTGTGTCGGCACCGGCGGTTCGATGACCGGCATCGCTCGTGGCTTGAAAGTGCACAACCCGGACACCGTGACCGTCGCGGTGGAACCCGCCGGTTCGATCGTCTTCGGCCACCCCGGCTATCCCTACTACCAATCCGGCACCGGTACGCCGGCCGGTGACACTGTCGGCCTGGTGCTCGACTACAGCTGCATCGATCTGGGTGTGCAGGTCACCGACTCTCAGGCGTTCGAAACGGCCCGCTACATCGCGCGCAACTTCGCCCTGCTGGTCGGCGGCTCGACCGGTGGTGCAATTTTCAAGGCGCTGGAGCTGATCCACAAGGGCGTACTGACCGGCAGCGTAGTTGTGCCGATTGCCGACGGCGGCGAGAAATACCTGCACACCGTGTTCGACGATAAATGGCTGCAAGAGCGCGACCTGATCGACCCGGGCATCGCACCGCAACTGGATGCCTGGCTGGGCAAGACCCAATGGCTGGAATCCGTTTCCGCGCCGCTGCAACTGAGCGTCGCATGACTCAACCATCACACAGGAACGCCTCTCGATGAATCTGTTGAAAGTCGCCATCTGTGGTGGCGGCAGGACCGGCCATCTCAACGCCATCCTGTTCAAGCAACTGCCCAACGTTCAGGTTTCGATGCACACCCATAATCCGCAGGTCATCGAACAGCACGCCCGTCACACGCCGATGCAGGCCTTGCTGCCCGATGGCTCGACCCTGAGTGCCCGGCTGGATCGGGTAACCAGCGATGCAAAAGCGGCGGTGGAAGATGCCGACATCGTCATCATCACCGTGCCCGCCCATGCCCGACCACAAACGCTGAAGGCCATTGCGCCGCATCTGAGCGCGAGCAAACCGGTTTACGTCGGCGCGATTCCGGGGTTTTGTGGTTTCGACTGGCTGGCTGAAGCTACCCTGCCCGATCGGCCGAATGTAGTGATCTGGGGCATGAAGGATGTTCCGCATACTGCGTTCGAGCTGACACCGGGGCGCTCGATCAAAATGGGCGGCGGCAAAAGCCAGCTGTATGTGGCAACCCATGCCCGCGAGTCGCGGGCGTCCAGTCAGCAACTGGAGGAAATCCTGACGCGGTTGTACGGCCCGTGCGTGACGATGCTCGACCACTATCTGGAGATCACCCTGACGCCGGGTAACCCGATCATGCACAGCTCGGTGATCTACGGCCTCATCGGCCCGTACGGCCAGTGGCATCGCAAGATCTTCCCGCAACCCATGTGCTGGTGGACCGAGTGCCCGGAACTGGGCGCTTACTTCCTCGAACGCATGGATCAGGAAAGTCAGGACTTGTGCGCAGTGATCAGCCAACGACTGGGCATCGACCTGTCCTCGGTGAAATCCCTGAAACAGGAAATCGTCGAGGCCTACGGCGAGCAGATCCGCGACCAGAGCAGCATGCTGTCGATCCTGCGCACCAATCAGGCCTACAACGACATCCTCGCGCCGATGGTGCCAGCCGCCGGCAACCGCGCCGGTTACGTGATCGAGCGCGAGAGCCGGGCCTTCAACGAAGACGTCGCCTACGGCCTGGTGCTGCTGGTGGAAATGGCCAAACGTTTCGACCTCAAGGTGCCGTATATCGAGGAAGTCCTTCAGTGGAGCGTGGCCTACATGCAAGGCCTGCGCGACTCGGCGCTCGATTACTTCCCGAGCCACTGGCCACACACGACAAGCGCCGCCGCTTGATCTCTTTATTCAATTTTCGATGAGCAGACCGCTGATATGGATGACTTCAAGACACTGATCGCCTACTCCCGCAAAAACGCCATGCGCCGCTTGGTTCGCTGCCTTTTTGCGGAAAACATCCTCGACCGTTCGGCCCTGAGCTTTTCCGTCGAGGGCAACCAGGCCACTTACCCGCTCAAGGGCGGCCGCGCCCACCTGGCTTTTTCCGACATCGCCAAGGGCCCGGCCGACACGGTGGTCAATGACGGTGACGTGGTGCTGGTGACCGACGAAGGTGTGCGCCAGGTCATCACCAGCCATCAGGACATGCTGGATGTGCTGCGCGACAGCTTCGACTTCGAACCGACTGACGAAGGCGTGGCCGGGCTTAAATCCGACATGGAAAACAGCCTGACCAACGACGCTCACGCGCGTCGGCATCGCCAGCAATGGAACGCCCGACTGCAACAGGCCGCCAAGGATAAAGGGCTCAACAGCTTCACTGACTACCTGCGCCAGCACGCCAAGAACAAGGACGCCGCGATCCTGCTCGACCAGTGGGGTTCACTGGAAGGCCATCCGTACTACCCTACGTGGAAAGCCCGACCGGGCCTGACCGATGAGGAAGTCGAGCAACTGTCGCCCGAGTTCAACGCGCACGTGCCGCTGCGCATCGCCGCGTTGCGCGCCGACAACGCAAAAAGTGAAAGCATGCCTCACGTGACCAGTTACCACGACTGGTTCGCTGGCAACTTTGCGGCGCAATGGGAACAATGGAAAGCCTCGCTCAACAGCAAGGGCCTGGACGAAACCGAGTGGCTGCCGTTGCCGATTCACGCCTGGCACTTGCAGGCCTATGTGCTGAAGACCTTCGCGGCGCAAATCGAAGAAGGCATCCTGATCACCGACGGCCCGGACATCCCGACCCTGCCGACCATGTCCTACCGCACGATGATGCCGGTGCTGGACGAATGTGCGCCGCTGATCAAATTGCCAATCGCCGTATGGATGACCAGCGAGCTGCGCAGCCTGCAAGCCAAATCGATTCACATGGGGCCGCGCATCAGCACGGTGATCACCAGGATTCTGGAGGTCGAAAACGGCTTCGATCAGCGCCTGGAAATCTTCCCGGAAGAAATCGGTGTGCGTTACAAAAACGCGGTCACCCAGGACGATCATCCGGGCCGTCATTTGTCCGTGGTCTATCGCGCCAGTGCGCCAGCGTTCGAACGCAATGACGATTGCCTGCCGATTACCGTGGCCTCGCTGTTCACTCGTTTGCCCGGCAGTGGTCGGCCGTTGTTCACCGATCTGATCGAGCGTGATGGCGTGCGGGCCAATGCAGCACAGGTCGAGAGCTGGTTCCGCGAGTACGCCAAAGTGGTCACCCACCCGGTGGTGGCGATCTATTTGATGTACGGCATCGGCCTCGAAGCCCACCAGCAAAACACCATGGTGCTGTTTTCCCCCGACGGCAAAGCACGTAGTCTGCTGATCCGCGATTTCGGCGATGGCCGCACCTACGCGCCATGGCTGGAAGAACGTGGCTACAGCCTGCAACCGCATGTTCAGCCGGGTATTCTGCCGACGGTGTTCTGCGGTGATATCGAGCCGGTGCGCATGTTTGTGCTGGACGCGGCGTTCCTCACGCATCTGCACGAGATCGCCCTGTGGCTGACCAAGGAGTACGGCTTGAACAACACGCGGCTGTGGCAAGTCTTGCGCGAGGAAACCGACCTTGCCTTCGAGGCCGTGCGCGATCGTGTCTCGCCTGCAGTGTGGGAAACCGAGCACAAGGCGTTCGTCGAAGATCCATGGCCGACCCGATCGTTGTTGCGCATGCACTTGATGCAGTACAGCAACTATCGTTTGCAACACACCCTGACCAACCCGCTCGCTAGCGCTTAACCGAGGCTGACTCATGTCCCATGCAGGTGTCATCCAGGGTTCAAGAGTACGAATCCTGATTTATCTTCTATTTGCGATCCAGTTGGTGTCGATGGGGGCGATGGAAATGAGCGGGCCGTTCTGGCCTGTCCACCTGCGTGGGCTGACGACTTCGGAGTCGGTTTTCAGCTTCGCCAGCATCGCCGTGTACGTCGGGCCGATGCTGGGCATTATTCTGACCAGTGCATTCTGGGGCCGTATCGGTGATCGCTACGGCCACAAGTTGATGATGATCCGCGCCCTCGCCGGTTTGTCTTTGACCCAGCTTGGGCTGGCCCTGTTCACTGACATCTGGGTCATTCTGATCCTGCGTTTCCTGCAAGGCGCGTTCGCCGGCTACATCGCTCCGGCGCAGGCGTATGGCGTCAGCATTGAAGCGCCTTCGCGACGGGCGCGGCTGTTCGCCATTCTGCAAATCTCGACCAACGTCGGCTCACTGCTGGGTGCGGTAGTCGGTGGTTTGATCCTCGATTACGCGACGTTCTTCTGGATCAACATCATCGCCTCGGCGTTGTGTGCGGTGTGCACCGTGATCGCCGCCGTGACCTTGCCGGATGTGCCGCCGGTGAAGAAAGCAGTGGTCGCGGACAAGACCGTGCCGGCCAGCCGTTCCGGCAACCTCTGGCAAGGTTCGCCGTTGCTGTCGCTGCTCGGCGTGATGGGCATTCTGTTGCTGGCGCGGATGCTGCCACAGACGTCGTTCTCGCTGTATGTCAGCTCGGTATTCGAGGTCAGCAATTCAGTGGTCGGCCTGTGCTACGGCTTGCTGGCGCTGGGTTTCATTCTGTCGGCCACTTCGTGGTCGCGTTATTTCGAACACCGTGGCCAGCAAGACACTTTGCAGCGCATGACCTACGTCGTCATCGGTTGCATCGTCCTCACCGCCGTGGCGGGCATCACCCGTAATCCGGTGGTGTTCGTCATCGCCTACTTTATCTGGGGCGTATTGCTGGGTGCGACCACGCCGGTGTTGATGGCGCTGATATCGAAAACCGCCGACAGCTCGCAGCAGGGCCATGTGCTGGGAATCGCACAGGGCACCGCGCAATTTGCCTCGATTGCAGGGATCTCAGCCGGCGGTCTGCTCAGTCAGGTCTACGGTTTGCAGTACACCTATCTGTTCGTTTGCCTGGCCTACGTCGTGGCGCTGATCCCGATTGTTGCGCTGCGTTACTGGCCTGCGGTGATGCAACCGAGTCCTGCCCCGCCCGGGGATTGATCAAGGAGCCAGCTTTTGAACATTGAACAACTGCGTGCCGACACACCCGCCGTCGCGCAACTGATCCACTTCAACAATGCCGGCGCGGCGCTGATGCCCGCGCCGGTGATCGAAACCATGACCCGCCACATTCAGCTTGAAGCGAGTCTCGGCGGGTATGAAGCGGCCGGGCAGCAATCGGCCGAAGTGGACAATGTCTATGGCGCCATCGCGCGCCTGATCAACGCGCAACTCGATGAAATCGCGGTGATCGAAAACGCGACGCGCGCCTGGGACATGGCGTTCTACTCATTGCCGCTGCAACCCGGCGATGTGGTGCTGACGTCGACTACCGAGTACGCCGGCAACTACATTCCTTATCTGCAATTGAAGCAGCAGTGCGGCATCGAGATTCGCGTCATTCCCAACGATGAGCACGGCCAGGTCTCGTTATCGGCGCTCAAGGATATGCTCGACGACGATCGGGTTGCGCTGATCTCCCTGCCCGTGATCGCCACCAACGGCGGGCCGGTGCAACCCATCGAGCAGATCGGCGCCCTCGCCCGCACGGCGGGT
>Ga0247818_10001170_pt1 | contig 16498 bp, 9 predicted proteins | sample 13C_Glucose_Day1_FD_192424 | JGI IMG/M metagenome (GOLD analysis project Ga0247818, IMG submission 192424) | Soil microbial communities from agricultural site in Penn Yan, New York, United States - 13C_Glucose_Day1 | ecosystem: Environmental > Terrestrial > Soil > Agricultural land | place: USA... | reverse complement strand
CCGCACAAGCCATCTAAACCCACCCACACCACCGTTCCCGCCCCCGGGCAACCCGAGGGCGGGAAAGGTCCCCACTGGATCAAAGAGGGACGAACACGACGTGGGTCTCCGACCCTCGTCGTGCAATCTCATTCCGGACCCGCCTCGAGGCGGGTCCGACAACGTCTGTCTGGCGGCCGACCCACACCTTCCGCCAGCGCAGAAAGCACGTACCCCGCAGCACTCAATAGCCATGAGGTGACCATTGCAGTCGATTCAACTACTCGTCGCAGTGCTCGGTACGGTCATCATCTTCACCGTATGGGGCGCTCGGATTCGGATGGTCCAACCGGCCGCCCTGCTGCTCGGTGGCTGCCTACTGGGTTGAACCCGACTATTGCTGCTTTCGAGTTGCCCCCCGAGTGGGTCCTCGTCCTGTTCCTTCCTGCGATCTTGTACTGGGAGGCTCTGACGACCTCTACGCGAACGGCGAGTCGCGATGCCCGCTCTGTGGTTCTGCTGGCGGTCGTGCTCGTGGTTGCCACGACCGCCGCAGTGGCCGCCTGCCTGCATTGGATCCTGGACATTCCGTGGGCGGTTGCGTTCGTCGTCGGGGCCGTGCTTGCCCCGACCGATGCCGCCGCCATTGCCGCGCTGGCTCAGCTCCTACCGCCCCGGTTCATGACGTTGCTGCGAGCGGAGAGCCTGATCAACGACGGGACTGCGCTGGCACTTCTGGCCACCGCCGTCCCGGTCGCGATCGGCGCGCGCCATCTCGATCTGCTGCACATCAGCTGGGCCTTCGCCGCAAGCTATCTTGGCGGGGTGGTGTTCGGTGTCGCGGTCGCCGGGACCGCACTGGTCGCTCACCGGTTTCTCCGAGACTGGATGCTATCGAGTGTGCTCAGCGTCTTGACGCCGTTTGTGGTGTACCTGCTTGCAGAGCAGATACATACCTCGGGTGTCATTGCTGTCGTGACGGCGAGTTTCCTGCTTGCCCGGCGTGGACCGCGTGTAATTCCGCCAGCCACTCGAATGCAAACTCAGCCTTTTTGGTCACTGACTACGTATGTCCTCAATTCGGGACTGTTCGTCTTGGTGGGTACTCAAATCCCCTCCGCTGTAGATGATCTGGCGCCTCAATCGTTGATTGGTAGGGTGGGCAGCGGTTGTCTTGGCCGGTTTCGGCGTGATCGGTTGTCGGCTGCTGTACTTCTACACGATGCCTTCCGTGTTTCGGGCCATCGACCGCCGCGGTAGTCAAGTTTCACGCCGGATCAGTGTGCGTGAGCGTTTTCCGCTCGCATGGTCCGGTGTCCGTGGCGGGGTATCGCTGGCCGGCGCGCTCGCTGTTCCCGACACCACGGCAGATGGGCGTCCCTTCGAGTACAAGAGCCTGATCGTGTTCATCCCAGCTGGTGTCATCGTTGTGACCCTGTTCGGGCAGGGCATGTCCCTGCCGCGCGTGATCAAATGGGCCCACTATGACTCCGTCGACGACTCTGCCGGACAGCGGACAGCGGAAATCGCTCTGACCGAGGAAGGGTTGCGGTATGTGACGGACCCGGCTCAGCGCGACACCGCCCCCCCTCCCTGCCGATCGGCTCGACGCCGAGCTTCAGGAGCACCTGCGCGCACTGACTGTCCGGCAGGAGGACCCGGTATCGCTCCAGATACAGATACTGACGATGCGCCGGGCGATCCTCGCTGCCCAGCGCAGTCGGCTTCTGACCATGTTTGAACGACACGAGATCGACGATGCTGTGTTCTTACGGGTCCAGTCGCTGCTGGATACAACCGAGGCGAAACTGAACTCGACGGTGACGTCCTGCCCGGAGGAGCCGAGCGCGAAAAAACTGTAGCGAACAGCTCTGTGGCAGCGTTTAGTCGTCGAGATGCGCGCGAGGGCGCGCGATGTCGACACTCAATGCGGACTTCGGACGGTTGTACAAGGGGCCAACCAGGGCCACTTACAGCGTCCCAATCGTTCACTCAACAAGGAAATGTGCGGCTCGCCGCCATGCGCTATTACGGCCGCGAGTCACACGTTCACTTCCTCGTGCTCAGGCTCCTCGCCGCCGCAATTCCATGCGGTACGAGTACCGGCGCGGATTGAAGTGAGAGGACGTGAATTCGACGAATTTCCCGTCCGCGTCGTAGTAGAGACGCTCGATTAGCAGTATGGCGTCTCCTGCTTGACATCCGATCAGTTCGGCTTCGTACTCCGGGGCGTTCATGGCGGTGATCTCTTGCCGTGCGCCCATGATCGGCTTGGTGAGCAGTTTTTCTGCCGCCCCGATCACGGTTCCCTCGCCGACCGACGGGACCCCCTCCGCGGCCAGTTTCGCACCGAGGTCGGGTTCGACGTAGTGGCGCGTTAGGACAAAGGGGATCCCCTCAAAGGAACGGCGAACGGTGGCCTTGCTGACCTCGATGTACGGCAATTCCAATCGGGACGCGATGGAGGGCTCGACGACGACCGTGAATGGTTCGATCACCTCGGTGTTCGTGTCGGGCCAGACGATGATTTCGTCGAGGGATCCGATCGAGCGGACGTAGCGGCCCCGGGTGTCCTGTTGGCGGCCGCTCACATAGGTTCCGCTGCCCTGCACGCGGTAGATCAGCCCGTCGGAGAGCAGTATCTGCAGGGCTTCGCGGACCGTGTGACGGCTGACGTTGTGGACCGACTGCAGCACGCTTTCGGTGGGCATCTTCCGTCCGACCGAGTAGACACCGGCCTCGATGTCGGTCCGCAACTTCTCGGCCAGCACTTTGTACGCCGGCACACCACGCTCCGCGGGAGCTACCTTGTTCGTCACCACGGGCCCCTCCTTCTCCCTGATGCGGCCGGCAGGGTTCCATCCACCACACTAGTGCTCGTCCGGATGAATCTTCAACGGGGGCCGCTCCGCATTGGTGATCTACTGCGAAACCAGAGCATTCGTGGCCACAGAGTCCATCTCGACATCTGTAGCTCGAAAATTGATACTGATCAATCGAGTATGGAGGTGTGACCGTTTGCGATCACACCTCCATACTCAGTCCGTCCGGCGCCGGAGTCAGGCCGCCGACGGACTTCCGTCACCAGAACACGGCCGCGATACGGATGTCGGGCTAATCGCGGCGGTACTGGTGTCCCCGCCGCCGCCTGCATGTCGGCGGGGTGCGTCAGGCGGTGGTCGGTTCCACCTCCGTAAGCAGTTCGTCGTTGTGCTCGCCGAGCTGGGGCGCGGAGTCGGTGCGCGGCTCCTCGTAGATGTCGGTCAGGAACGGTGTCCGGATCATCCGACGGCGACCGGCATGCGGATCGTCGATCTCGAGGAACATGCGACGCGCGTCGAGGTGTTGGCACTGGTAGAGCTCGTCGATGGTCTGGGTTTCTCCGGCGGGAAGCCCATGCGCGGCGAAGTGCTCGACGATCTCGCGGCGGGTGCGGGACCGTGTCCACCGTTCGGCTTCTGGGCGGATCACCGATGCGAAGTTCTCGGCCCGGTGAACGACGGAGTCCAGCAGCGGATGGTCGAGCAGGTCGGGCCGCTCGATTGCCACACACAGCCGCCGCCACATCTCATGGGTGGGCAGAATCAGTGCAACATAACCGTCCTCGGCTTCGAGAGCGCCGAGTGGCGAATACCGATCCACCCCGCGCACTCGATGCTCGCCCGTGAAATCCCACAGCATGAGTTCGCGTTCGAGCAGGGACGCCACCGAGTCGTACATGCTCTGATCGACGAACGTACCCGTACCGGACTGGTGACGGCCCTCAAGAGCGGCGAGCACGCTGACGGTGGCATGCACGGCAGTGAAGACGTCCGCGAAACCGGTCACCGTCGGCAACGGCGGGCCCCCCGGTTCTCCGGTCACCGCCATCAGCCCACCAATCGCCTGGATTGCGGTGTCGAAGGCCGGCCGTTCGGCGAATTCACCCCGATGTGTCGACAACCTCCCGTATCCGCTGATGGCGCAGTAGATCAGGCGTGGATTGATCTCCTTGAGCGCGTCGTATCCCACTCCCATGCGGTCGACTGCCCCGGGGCGAAGGTTCTCTACGACGACGTCGGCGGTCGCCGCCAAAGCCAGGTACCGTGCTCGGTCACTCTCCGCGCTCAAGTCCAGGGTGACGGACTTCTTGTTGCGGTTGTAGCTCAGGAACCCGCCGCTCATGGACCCGGTCTCGGTCTGCTCGAGCGGATCATAGATTCTGCGCGGATCGCCGCCGTCGGGCCGCTCGATCTTGATGACCTCCGCGCCCAGGTCGGCCAGCATCATCGCACAGTAGGGGGCGGCGATGTACTGGCCCATCTCGAGCACACGAATGCCGTCGAGGGGCCTCACGTCAGATTCCTTCGGTTCCGTGCGGGACGAGCATCGGCTTGATGTCCTCTTGCGCCCGCATCCGCGTCAGCGCCTCGGTGGCCTGGTCGAGCCGGTACCGGTTCGGGACCAGTGCACCGAAGTCGTACTTGCCGTGCGTGTTCTTCATGAATTCGAGTGCCTTGCGGTACTCGGCGATGTGTCCGGACCAGGTCCCCATGATGGTCAGCTGCTGTCGGGTGATGAAGCCGGGCCGGACCGGGACTTCCTTGCCGGGGCCGTCGATCTGGCCGGTGACCATGTAGCGGCCGCCTTCTTTGATCATTCCCAAGCCTTCCGGGAATGCGGTGCGTGCGCCGGAGAATTCGAAGACGACTTCGGCGCCGTGGCCGCCGAGCAGGTCGCGGACCGCGGCGATTCGGTCTTCGGGTTCGGGGTGTTCGGCGACGGAGACGAGGTCGGTGGCGCCGTATTGCTTGGCGATGGCCAGGCGGTTGTCGGGGGCGCCGATGGTGATGATTCGCCCGGCGCCGAGGTGATCGGCGAGGGCGGTCGCGAACAGACCGAGCGGGCCGGCGCCCTGGATGACGACGGTTTCCCAGGGGTTCATCTTGCCGATGCGCTCGAAGGAGTGCACGACCGTTCGCAATGCGCAGCTGGCCGCTGATGCCCAGGAGGTTTCCACCTCGTCCGGCACGCGCACTCGTCCCGAGTTGGGGAAGACGTAGGCGTATTCGGCGAAGCCGCCGACCAGATACGGGGGACGTTCGCAGTTGGTGAACATGTAGTACTGGCGGTTGGTGCACAGGGTGGGCTGGTTGTCGAACCGGCAGTGCTCGCACTGGTTGCATGAGGCGTGGGTGAAGCAGATGCGATCGCCGATCTCGAGCGGTGTACCGAAGGTGTCCCGCTCGGCGCCGTCACCGAATGCGATTACCCGGCCGACCATTTCGTGTCCGGGGATGACGGGCAGATCAAGCGCTTGGCTGCCGCCGAGGGAGCCGTCCCACAGGTGCAGGTCCGATCCGCACACCGTCGCGGCTTCGATTCGGACCAGGAGTGCGCCCGGTTCGAGGGTCTGAGGCACTGGAATTTCGCGGATCTCGAGCGGCTCGCTGTGCTTGGTGAGCACCGCCGCCCGGCTGGTCTTGGGGATGTCGAAGGTGGTAGTCATCAGTTTGTTCTCCTCGTGGGCTCAGCCGAGTTTGAAGGGGTCGCGGCTTTCGCCGGTGAGTTCGACCCAGATGGATTTGGTCTGCAGGTACGCGTCGAGGCCTTCTATGCCGTTTTCGCGGCCGATGCCGCTCTGGCCGAAGCCGCCGTAGGGGACGTTGTTGGCGAGCACACGGTAGGAGTTGACCCAGATCGTGCCGGCCTCGAGGCGGTGCGCCACGCGGTGTGCGCGTTGGATGTCTTTGGTCCACACCGCCGCGGCGAGTCCGTAGGTCGTGTCGTTGCCGATCTGGACCGCCTCCTCTTCCGAGGTGAAGGTGATGACCGACAGCACCGGTCCGAAGATTTCTTCCCGTGCCACGCGCATCGAATTGTCGACGCCGCTGAGGATGGTGGGCTGGAAGAAGTACCCGTCGGCCAGGTCGGTGTCTTGCGGACGCTCTCCGCCGCACACCACCGTGGCGCCTTCGCTGACTCCGAGGTCGACGTAGTAGCGAACCTTCTCGAGTTGCTCGGCGAAGGCGATGGGGCCCATTTCGGTTTCGATGTCGAGCGGATCACCCATCTTGATCTGGGGTGCGCGCTGGGCGAGCCGTTCGACGACGGCGTCGCGGATCGATTCGTGGACCAGCAACCGACTTCCTGCGATGCAGGTCTGACCGGTGGCGGCGAAGATTCCTGCCATCACCCCGTTGACGGCCGCATCGATGTCGGCGTCGGGGAAGATGATGTTCGGGGACTTGCCGCCGAGTTCGAGGGTGACCTCCGCGATGTGGTCGGCGGCGCTCTTCATGACCGCGATTCCGGTGGCAGTCGATCCGGTGAAGGTGACTTTGTCCACCCCGGGTTCGGCGGTCAGCGCGGCTCCAGTGGCTCCGGCGCCGGTGACGACGTTGAACACTCCAGGCGGGAAACCGGCTTCATCAACGAGTTTCGCGAACTCGAGGGTGGACGACGGCGTCTGCTCGGCCGGCTTGGCGACAAATGTGCATCCCGCGGCCAGGGCGGGCGCGAGCTTGCTCGCCAGCAGGAACAGCGGGCTGTTCCAGGGCAAGATTGCGGCGACCACGCCGATCCGCTCGCGGCGGGTGTAGGTGAAGAAGTTCGTCTGGGGCGCGGAGATGGTGTCACCGAAAATCTTGTCGGCAGCGCCGGCGAAGAATTCGTAGGTCGCCGGTAGCCCGGCCATCTGGCCGCGTGTCTCGCGGATGACCTTGCCGTTGTCGGTGGTCTCGATGCGCGCGAGCTCCTCTGCTTGGGGCTCGATCAGCGCCGCCAACCTGCGGATCAGGACACCTCGCTGCGCCGCGGACATCGATCCCCACGGCCCGGACAGCGCCCGGCGTGCGGCCTCGACGGCCTTCTTCACGTCGGCCGGTCCAGCGAGTGGTGCAGTGGCCCAGGCCTGCCCGTTGTACGGGTTGACGGTCTCGAAAACCTCACCGGAAATCGCATCGACCCATTCGCCGTCGATGTACATCTTTCGGTGTTGGAGTTCACTGTTTCGTCTCTCGGCGGTGGCAACGACGTTCTCGGTCATAGTGCTCTTTCTCGTTTCACGGCCGGACCGAGTGCCCGGCACTGTCAATTGGGGCCGCGGTATCGGCTTCGAGGTACCGCGCACATCAAGGAGGATGTGGGGATGCTGTCCTCACGTTCCGACGGAGATTCCCGCCAGTGCCGACCGGATCAACGGGTCGACGGAGGACGCCTGCGGCAACGTGGCCACGCTGTCGACCAAGGTCTCCAATTCCTCTGCCACCAACGGAATCTCGGTCGCGAGGCGTTCGGCATTGCGGACGACGCCGTCCATGTGCCACGACAGCATCGCATCGGAGTCCTCGATGGCGTCGTGGACCGTGGTGCCGTCGATCTGGGTCACGGTGGCGTGTGCGGTTTTCGCTGAGCGTCCCGGCTCGGCGACGAGGTCGATCTTGCCGATGAGGTCGAGCACCTGGGGATCGGTGAACTGTTGCAGCAGGTCGTAGGTGATGTCGCCTTGGACGAGACCGGTCGCGAAGGCGAATCTGGCGCTCATGAGTGTCTGTGAGGTGCTGGCGAAGGGCCCCCGCGAGGGCATGCCCGGATAGGTGGCTTCGCGTTCGTTCATCCGCAGCCGGATCGACGCGACCTCGTCGGCGCGGAGACCGGACTCGCGAAGCCGCACCGCGAGCATGGCCGGCGCCTGATTGAACGCACACACCGGGTACGGCTTGAAGGTGACGTCGAGGATGTTCCAGGACCGGCCGAGGTCACGGGCGAGTGTTTCCGCTGCCTCCCGCGATCGCGAGAAGCAGTCGAGGAATCCTGCTTCGGCCTCGAACGCCGTCCGGGACCCCGCGACACCGGTTTCGGCGAGTTGCGCTGCCATCAGCCCGCTCGTCGCCGCGATCCCCGACTGGAAATGCCACTCGTCGGTTCCCGCACCGAACGATTCGGACGTGCCGCCCGAGATCGATGCGGCGATCGCCAGTGCGGAGGTCATGCGTTCGCCGCTCAGGCCGCGGATCCGCCCGACGGCAGCGGCGGCAGCCACCGGCCCGAAGACCGCCGTCGCACGAAAGGGCGGGGTGGTCAGGTCCGTGAGCGGCCCCGACAGTGCAATACCCACCTCGTAACCCGCGACCACCGCCGCCAGCAGGGTCCGGCCGTCGACAGCGCTGGACTCTGCGGCCGCCAGGGCTGCGGGGATGACGCTCACTCCCGGATGAAAAGTACCGTGTGTGTCTTCCTGCGCCCGGGCATGCAGATGCACTCCGTTGATGAAGGCCGCCGTCGAGGCCGGATGCCATTGCCCGGTCACCAGCGAGCGGGCGTATCCCTCCAGGTTCGGAGGCGAACTCACTCCAGGGCTGGCCTGCTCGGCCTGTCGACCGAAGCCGGCCGCAGACCCGGCCATCCCCACCGCCAACGCGTGGATGAGGCACCCTGTCGTCCGCTCGACGACCGATTGTGGAAGCGCATCGACCTCCAGACCTGCGGCGAAGACACCGAGTCGTTCGGCGATCGTGCTGCCAGACATGCGCACTTCCCTTCCATGATTCGTGGACACGTCAGTTGCGGTTCCTGTGGGAGCCGCCCGCGGACGCGGATCCGATCCCCGCCGTCGCCACAATTTGTCCGTATGACTTGAGACACTATTGCGAAGTCTTACATCTGTCAATCATGACGCGAATGGAAACCGACCCCTTCCCATTCCGCCCATGGACTAGACGCCAGTGGGCATTCAATTGCCAGTTCACAGCATTTTCGTCGGCCAGTTCCCGCCCAGCGGCCGGCGCGCAACTTTTGAGGGGTTGACGCAAGCACCGACCCTGACTAGCTTCAAGTCATCCGTACAACTGTGGCTTACTTCACTGCGAGCTGCCAGGCGGAGGATCATGGGCGCGCCAAAAGACCGATCAGATTCCCGCAGGACCAAATTCACGTCGTGGCGAAAGAAGTCCACGACGCTTCCCGAGGAGACCTCGATGACGAACCCACCCCCTGTATCGCCGTTACCCCCCACGATTGCGGGAGATGCACCGACGACTGATGCGCTGACCTCATCGGGGACGCTGGCACCCCACGTGTCTCGACGCGTGGCCGTCGCCGCGGGCATCGGCCACTTCCTCGAGTGGTTCGACTTCGCGGTGTACGGGTTTCTGGCCGCGACCATCGGGGCGCTGTTCTTTCCGTCCGGGAACGCCACTACGTCGCTGTTGGCCTCCCTCGCCGTTTTCGGCGTCGCGTTCCTCTTTCGTCCGCTCGGGGGGCTGCTGATCGGGGCTTTCGGCGATCGCGCCGGTCGCCGTGCGGCGCTCTCACTCGCAATCGTCGTCATGGGTATCTGCACCATCGGCATCGGCATCCTGCCGACCTACGCCACGATCGGCCTTGCCGCTCCCGCTCTTCTGGTGCTCCTTCGGTGCGCCCAAGGATTCTCCGCGGGTGGCGAGTACGCCGGCGCAGCTGCCTTCCTCGTCGAATATGCACCGGCCCGCCGACGCGGGCTGTGGAGCAGTGTGGTCTCCGCCGGCGCCGGCATCGGGGTCATGGCCGGGGGTGCGGTGACCTTGCTGCTGACCACCCTGCTGTCCGACGACCAGATGACGACCTGGGGTTGGCGCGTCCCCTTCCTCGTCGCCGGCCCGCTGGCCGTCCTCGGCCTCTACGTCCGGCTCCGGCTCGAGGACACTCCCGTATTCCAGGAGCTCCAGCGCGCTCACGAGGTCGAGCACGCCCCCCTGCGCAACGCCGGCAAGCACAGCCGATCCGGAATCCTCCTGGTGTTCGTCTGCACCGCGGTGACCGGCCTCGGCTTCTACTACCTTGCAACCTTCGTGGTCACCTTCCTCACTGTCGAGGTCCACATGACCAAGACCGCCGCCCTCGAACTCGCGGTGCTCGGGTTGCTCATCTACTCGCTCATGTGCCCCGTGGCAGGGATGATCGGCGACCGTATCGGTCGCCGACGCACGATGCTGCTCGGCGCCGGTGGCATTGCTCTGACCGCCGTCCCCTGCTTCGTTCTGCTCTCGACCGGCACCTGGTACCTCGCCCTGATCGGCCTGGTGATTTTCGCGGCCTTCGAGGCCCTGGCCAATGTCATGCTCGGCGTTCTCATGGTCGAGCTCTTCCCGGCCCGACTGCGGGTGACGGGTAGCTCGATCGGCTTCAACGTCGCGCAGGCCCTCATCGGCGGGCCCGGCCCGTTCATCGCCACCGCCATCGCAGCTGCCGCAGCGCTCATCGTCGCGCCCGCTCTCTACCTGGTCGCGATTGCAGCGCTGTCGTTCGTGCTTCTGCTGCGGTATCTGCCCGAGACCCGCGGGGTGTCGCTGTTCAGCGAGGAAGCACCCTCCGCGAGGAAATGACAGACAGGCGTGATTGTGGAGACGCATTCGTATCTCAGGCGTCCCGCGTACCGGCTCGTCGCCGAACAACTTCGGCGGCGAGCCGAACGCGGTGAGTACGCCGTGGGTGACAAGCTGCCCACCGAAGACCAACTTCGGCAGAGTTTCGGCGTCAGCAGACACACGATCCGGCAAGCGATCGGTCACCTGGTCGAGGAGGGCATGGTGCACCGCGTCCAGGGCAGTGGCACGTACTTGATTGGGCACGAGACGAACTCAGGTCGCTACCAGCGTGCAATCGGATCGCTCGACGAAATCATGAGCTGGCCCGGCACCACCACCCGGTTACTCGAGCCTTTCCGACGGGGAGTGAGCGAGCCCGCGATCGCCCGCCACCTCGGTGCGGATATCTCAGACGTCCGCTGCGCACTCGTCCAACGCTGCTACAACCATGCGCCTTTCGCCTTGACCCGGCACTACATGGTTTCCTCATTGGCGGACAACGTGATCGAGCGGGGACTGTGGGAGACCGACAGCACGATCATTCAATCGGCAGAGCGATTACTACCCGAGAGCATCGTCTCCGCAACTCAGAATATCCACGCCACCCAAGCCGAGGAGGCGGAGAGCGAACTGATCGGATGCTCGGCGGGAGACGCCGTCTTGCTCATCGAGCGGCTGTACCACGACGCCGGGGGGCGGCCGGTCGAGTTCACCACCTCGCGACTCAATCCCCGCCGCTACAGCTACCGGATGGACCTGCGCCGGCGCCGCTGATGGGGGCCCACGATCCGTGCCCGGTGTGCTACTGGGCCACCACGAAGCGATAGGCGCGACCATCACACGGTTCACCCATCGGGAACGCACGAAGGAGGCGGTGTGGGCCTACAGCCGAACACCGACATCGGTCCGATCAACGTAGTCCGGGATCGATATGCCCCGTCCGGACGAGTAATCGTCATTCTCACCGTTACGGCCATCACCGCTGTGGGACAGATGTACTCGGTACTGGCGCTACTTCCGCAGATGGCCGCTACCTTCGGTGTCGACCCTGCGCACGTGACGGCAACCTCCACTGTGTTCGGCGTCGCCTATGCTCTCGGCTTCCTCGCCGCGGGGCCGCTGGCGTCGCGGTTCGGGCCGCATACCGTGATGACGGTCGGCCTGTTCGCCGCCGCGGTCACCACACTGCTGGCAGCGCTGCCGTCCACGCTCCTTCTGGAGTTGATCGCTCGCGCGGGGCAGGGCTGCGCAGCCGCCGCCTTCGCCCCGGCCGCGTTCACGTATATCGCCGAGAGCATCGATCCGCGCCACCGCCTACTCGCTTTGAGCTGCTTGACCAGCGGTTTTCTCGCCGCTGCGGCGGTCGTTCCCGTCGCCGCGCAGATGATCGCCGCTGCAGCCGGCTGGCGTGCGGTCTTTGTGGTCGGCGCAGGCGCGCTCGTGGTGGCAACCGTGGCAGTTGCTGCGTTGGTTCCGAGGGCGCGGCCCAGGGACCACCCCGGTGGTACGCGCCTTTTCGGAGTCCTGGTGACGATTCTGGGCAGGTGGCGGTTGGTCGCGCTGTTTGGTGCTGCAGCCACTTTCCTCGGGGCGTATGTCAGCGTCTTCACCACCATCTCGCTGGTGGGGCCGCCTTCAATTGCCGGAAATCCCGAGGCCCTGCAGGTGCTGCGATTGGCCACCGTGCCGGCACTGCTCGTCATTCCATTTCTGGGTCGGGTGCTGAGGCGGTGCCGACCGGCCCGCCGGGGCGCGGCGGCAATGGGTGTGGCGGCGATGGGTGTGGCGGCGATGGGTGCGGGCGGATCGGTTCTGTCAGGTTCCCTGGTTGCCTTGTCGATCACGGTGCTGGTGCTCGTGGCGGCCATCGCCATTACGGCGTCGGCCATCGTCGAATCACTTCTGGCGCAAGTACATCCGGAGGAAACGGGCGGCGCAACGGCACTGTACGGATCCTTTACCTTCCTCGGTGCCAGCGCCGGTCCGGCACTCGCTTCGGGGGTCAGCCCGTGGGGATTTGGCATCGGCATGCTTACGGCAGCCATCTGGCTCGCCATCGGGGCGGGCCTGATCCTCTTCTCTGCCGCGGGAACCGTGGCCCGACGGTCAGTTCAACACGACACCGACGATGCGGTGTCCCCCCTGCGGTAGGGGGTCTCACGTCAGGCCGGCATCAGCCGCGAGCGCCGCCAACAAGAAGTCGCGGGGCACGTCCGACGAGTGCGGCGGATGAGTTGGTGGATGGTCGGTGTCGACGATGTGTTGGAGGGTGTCCATGACGTGTTCGCCCCCGTCGGCGAGGAACCGCACCAACCCGGCCTGCGAGCAGCGGGCTATCACCTCGGTGAGCACCTTTCCGGCCTCTTCGCTGCGGCCGGATGCGGCGAGGCAGCCGGCCAGCAGTCGGCGGGCCCGCAGCGCGGCCCGGTGGCGTTCGCTGTCCGCGAGGCGCTCTACCCACTCTCTGGCCCACTGGCATGCGAGGTCGGTATTCGCCGGGGATCCGGTTCGCACCAATCCCCGGATTGCCGCCTCCTCCCGGTACTGCGCGATCGCCTCGTCGAGACCGGACACTTGCTCGGCGCGTTCGGCATAGGTGAGGTCCTCAGGTTGTGCATCTGAGGACGGCAGGACGAGATCCAGGCGCGCCGCTTCGTTGACGATGGCGCTGTGGAGCCTCGGCAGCTGCATCTGCATGGAGAATCGTGCGCCCTCGTCCAGCCGTTGAACCGCCGCCGAACGGTCACCGCGAATCGCTTTGATTCGGGCTCCGACGACGTACCGGGTGATCTTCAAGTCGACGGCCCCCGCGTGTGGCCCGAGGTCGAATCCGTCGTCGAGCAGTCGCTCGGCCTCGACGATCTGACCCTTCTCGTACAGAACTTCACCGAGCAGGCCCCCGGCCAGCCGAGCTGTGTACGACCGACGTCCATCCATTTGCTGAGCGATCTTCATCGCGGTTCGGAAACTCGATTCCGCCAAGCTCACGTCGAGTTGCTCGAAGGCGGCTATACCCACCCAACAGTGTCCGTGCACCGAGTTGTACGGCCCGTTGTTCCGCTGGTGATACGTTGCGGCCCATTGCTGAAGGGCATAGGCGGCGCGATAGTCCGCTTGGCAGATTGCGGCGAACGTCGCGACGTTCGCCGCGACGGATACGACCCACGGCCTGAGGTCATCGGGTCGATCGAGACACGGACGCACCAAGTCGTCGATGCGAGAGGCGCGGTCGGCGCGCAATTCCACGACTGCTCTGACCACCGACGCTTCGGCGGCCAGCGCGGGGGTGTCCGGGTCGCTGCGGTGGGTGAGCGCGGTATCGACGCGGTCGAGTGCATGCAGAGCCGGGTCGGGGTTGTAGAGCAGGATGTTCGACCAGGCGGCGGCGAGCTGCAGCCGCGGATTCGATACCGCGCTGTCGATCGGCAGCTTGTCGACGAGTCCACGCAACGTCGACATCTGCGAATGCTCGAGCAGATACGTCCCGTCGCGTTCGATCAGTTCCACCGCACCGGTCGTATCGCCGGCACGCAGTGCGTGATCGACCGCTTCGCTGAGGAAGTGGTGCTCGGCGAACCAGGTGGAGGCGGAGCGATGCAACTGCGTCGATCGTCCGGGAAAGTCGGTGTCGAGGCGGCCGCGTAGGAATTCGGCGAACATGTGGTGGTAGCGGAACCAGTGTCCTTCGTCGTCGACTCGGCGCAGGAACAGGTCGCGTTCTTCGATCAGCTCGAGCATCGCCTGTCCGCGTCGCACGTCGGTCAGGGTGGAGGCGAGGTCGGCGCAGATGCGGTCGGGAATGGCGGTGGCCAGCAGAAATGCGCGTGTGTCCGTGTCGATGGAGTCGAGGACGTTCTCGGCGAGGAAATCTCCGATCGCTTGGTGGCGGCCCGAGAGGTGTTCGATGAAACCGGCGGGGTCCGCGGACGAGCGCAGAGATAGCGACGCCAGCTGGATGGCGGCGGCCCACCCGTCGGTCGACCTCGCCAGGTTGGCGATGTCACTTGTCGCCAGGTCCACTCCCGATGTTTCAGTGAGGAAGGTGCGTGTTTCTTCTTCGTCGAATCGCAGTACTGCCGAATCGATCTCGACCAGTTCGTCGAGAACGCGCATTCGGCTCATCGGCAGTCCTGTTTTGCTGCGACTGGTCACGATGACCTGGATGTGGTGGCACCCGTTGTCCAGTAGGTACGTCAGCGTCGCCACACTCGAGGGATCCGAGACCCGATGCCAGTCGTCGACGACGAGGGCCAGGTGTTGGTCCTGATCGTGCAGTGTGTTGATCAGCGTTGTCAGCACGTGCGGGCATGCGTGGTCACCGTGTGCTTCGAAGGTGTCCCGCAAGTCGGTCGCCACGGCCGGCAATGCGGTGGTGACGGCTTCGATGAGATGTGCGAGGAACCACAGCGGATTGTTGTCGTCTCGGTCGACGGTCAACCATGCGGTGGCGATGCCCTCGTCGGCGAGCTGACGGAGCCACTGTGCCGCCGTGGTGCTTTTTCCGTAGCCGGTGGGTGCGTGAATCACGGCCAGGCGCCGCCGTCGATCGGTGTGGAGAGCCTGCATCAGGCGGGCACGGGGGACCAGGGTGCGGCTCGGTGGTGGTGGTCGGAATCTGGTGGCGGGCGTGGGAGGTGCCGAGTACCGACCGGAGGGTGTCGGCGTCCGCGAGTGCGGTGACGGGGATTGGAAACCGGACGTTGATGAATGGTGTTCCGGGTCGGCGCTCAATTCTGGCGCGATCCCCTCGGGTGCGCTGCTCTCGGAGTTGTGGTGGACGTGGCGTAACTGGTCCGCAAATTCGGCTGCCGCGCGGGGACGGTTGCCGCGATCGCGGTCCATGGCATGCTCGATCGCAGTGCAGAGTTCCTCGGGGATGTCTCCCCGCCAGTCACCTAGCAAGGGACCGGTCGGATTTGTGATGCGCCGGAACTGAGCGATCAGAGGCTCACCGCTGCGCCGTTCGAAGGCCGCGTGTCCGGTGAGCGCGCTGAACAGGGTCGCTCCGAGGCTGTAGATGTCGCCGGCTGGGCTGGGGGGATGCCCGAGCAGCACGTCGGGGTCGGTGTAGGCGGGTGATCCGGTCACGACACCGGCCGTGGTCTCGAATCCGCCGGTGATGCGGGCGATGCCGAAATCTGTCAGCTGCGGCTCTCCGAAGGTGTCGATCAAGATGTTCGCGGGTTTGATGTCTCGGTGCAGGATGGATTGCTGGTGGGCGGCCTCGAGCGCGTCGGCCACCTTGATCCCGAGGTGCAGGACACGGATCCAGGAAATCGGACCCGACTCGATCAGTGCCTGGAGGGAGCCCGGCTCGTGGTAGTGCATGACGATGTACGGTTGGCCGGCGCCCGTCGTTCCGACGCGATAAATCGTGACTATGTTGGGGTGCCCGGACAGGCGTCCCATTGCTTTTTGCTCACGGAGAAAGCGGGCCACGCCTTCCGAGTCGTGATAGGTGGTGAGCACCTTGACCGCGACGACGCGATCGAGAGTCCGCTCTTCGCAGCGGTACACCATCCCGAAGCCGCCCCGTCCGATCTCGGTGGCGCACTCGAATCCCTCCGCCGCCAGCTCCGTGGCGATGTCTGGAGTCTGGTCGCGCTGTGTTGCCCCCGGATCGGTCTCGGCCATCTATCCCCTCGGACCGGCATCTGGTGCCTTGAATCGGCTCATCACCCACCTCGCCTACTGAATCGAGGATAATCTGGCAGTCGACCGAACTGGGCTTAACGTGGTCAAATTACATGCCCGATGACCGAGGTTGTGGCCGAGTAAGGTGTCAGGCAGAATTCGCAGCCTCGTCCGAGGCACTCCGTTCTCCCCACCCCTGTATGGGTGGGTGCTTGCCATTGAATCGAGGGCCAGAACCGTGTCAGCCTTCCACTCGGAGACCGATGTCGCTCCCGGCGCCGGATCTCTGGAGGGCCGTCGACCGGTGATCGAGGCCTGTGTGAACCTGGACGCCACCTCCCGGAACACGAGGGCCCTGGCCGCTCGGGCCGGGACGGCGTCGTTGATGGCGGTAGTCGAGGCCAACGCGTACGGCCACGGTGCGGTGCCGGTGGCGGTCACCGCCTTGGCGGCTGGGGCGCGGGAACTGGGGGTTCGGACGATCGATGAAGGGTGCGCACTTCGCCGGGCCGGTATCGGCGCCCCGATCCTGGCGTTCGCGCCGGTACGTGGGTACGGGG
>Ga0247818_10001166_pt1 | contig 16520 bp, 8 predicted proteins | sample 13C_Glucose_Day1_FD_192424 | JGI IMG/M metagenome (GOLD analysis project Ga0247818, IMG submission 192424) | Soil microbial communities from agricultural site in Penn Yan, New York, United States - 13C_Glucose_Day1 | ecosystem: Environmental > Terrestrial > Soil > Agricultural land | place: USA... | reverse complement strand
CACAAATCCCATGTGGGAGCGAGCCTGCTCGCGAAAGCGGTGGGTCAGACAACATCAATGTCGACTGATCCGCCGTCTTCGCGAGCAGGCTCGCTCCCACATGGGATTTGTATAGGGCTTGGTATCAGTGCAGGTTAAGTTTCGCGGCAGCACGTTCGGTGATTTCCGTGCGCAGCTTCAGCGATGGCGCTGCACGCAAACGTGCTTCATCGACAATCGCACCCGGCGCAGTCTCCGGGCTGCCCGAGTTGAACGGCGGCGCCGGCGCGTATTCCAATTGCAACTGAATCAGTTGCGCCGCGTCGGCCCCCACCAACTCTTCAGCCAGCACCAAGGCAAAATCAATCCCCGCCGTAATCCCGCCGCCGGTAAACAGATTACCGTCACGCACCACCCGATCCTTCACCGCAATTGCCCCCAATGTCGGCAGCAAATCGTGATACGCCCAATGCGTGGTCGCGCGCTTGCCTTGCAGCAAACCCGCCGCGCCAAGTACCAGCGAACCGGTGCACACGGATGTCACGTATTTCGCCTGAAGGGCCTGGCGTTTGATGAAGTCCAGCGTCTGCGCGTCTTCCATCAACGGCCCGACACCGCCGCCGCCGGGAATGCAGATTACATCCAGACACGGGCAATCCTCGAACGTGGTGGTCGGTTTCAGCAGCAGCCCGGTGCTGGCGGTGACCGGCATCAGATCCTTCCAGATCAGATGTACCTGCACGCCCGGCAACGAGGCGAACACGTCGTACGGCCCGGTCAGGTCGAGTTGCTGAACCTGCGGAAACAACAGAAAACCGATCTGCAACGTCATCGTTTTTGCTCCATGAAAAAGGGTGGACGGCTTCACTGTAGGCGCGTAGGTTCTGGCGCATACGCCAATAACCCCACGAATTACGCCAAATGCCCAAAGCCATCCATGTACTCGCGTTTGCCAACATGCAGATTCTCGACGTCACCGGGCCCTTGCAGGTATTCGCCTCGGCCAACGACATCGCCCGCCAGCGCGGCTTGCCGATGCCTTATGCGCCGAGCGTGATTGCCAGCGGCGGCGGGGCGGTGATGTCGTCGGCGGGTTTGGCGGTGTTGGCCGAGCCGTTGCCGGACGTGGCCAGCGACACGCTGATCATCGCCGGTGGCTGGGGGATTTATCCTGCCGCCGAAGATGTGCTGTTGGTGGATTGGGTACGCGAGCACGCCGCTAAATGTCGGCGTGTGGCCTCGGTGTGCACGGGTGCATTTCTGTTGGCGGCCAGTGGTTGGCTCGATGGCCGTCGCGTGGTCACCCACTGGACCCGTTGCGAACAACTGGCGCAGCAACACCCCAATTTGCACGTCGAAGCCAATCCGATTTTCATCAACGACGGCCCGGTGTGGACCTCGGCGGGTGTCACCGCTGGCATCGATCTGGCTCTGGCGATGGTTGAAGAGGACCTGGGCAGTGACATCGCTTTGGACGTCGCCAGGCATCTGGTGGTGTTCCTCAAACGCCCGGGCGGGCAATCGCAATTCAGCGTGACCTTATCCTTGCAGAATCAGGGCAATCGCTTTGATGAGTTGCACGCCTGGATCGCCGAGAACCTCACCTGCGACCTCGGCGTTCCGACCCTGGCCGAACAGGCGGGCATGAGCGAACGCAGTTTCGTCCGCCACTACCGCGCCGACACCGGCCAGACCCCGGCGCGCGCGATTGAACTGATCCGCGTCGAAACGGCGCGGCGCTTGCTCAGTGATACCGGCCTGCCGGTCAAACGCATTGCGGCCAATTGCGGGTTTGGCAGTGAAGAGACGTTGCGGCGCAGCTTCCTGCGCGCCATTGGCGTGACGCCACAGGCTTATCGCGAGCGGTTTTCGGTCGGTGCAGGGGTTAACCTGTAATGCCCTGAGGGTTCTCCTTCAGCTAAACCTCGGCTTCCGCCACCTGATTGAAATACTTCGTCCGATCCGGCGTAAACGTCACCCGCATCTTCGTCCGCGAGCAGGTCAGCGAACGCTCTTCACTCAAATCGATATCCAGATCCTCGCCGCGCAAGCCTTGCCACTGAGCCAGATACTTCAGCGAGCCATATTTCTCGTTTTTCTTCAGGCTACGGCTCACGCCACCTTTCCAGCCGAGTACCGGCAATTCGCCGTCGAGGCATTGTTGGGCGATGTGGGGAAAGCGTGCGGCGCGCTGGCGGCCGATTTCCCAGCATTTGATCAGGCCTTTGTCCGCGGCTTCCCAGAGTTGGGTGCGGGTCAGGCCGCTGCGAAGGGGCGTGTCGATGGTGCGCTGGACGTGCTGGGACATTCTGGTTCCTTGAATTCGGGTTTTATTGGACAGCTCCGCTGTGCCCGTTGCGGTGGATGGTAGGGGCGGATGTAACGGCTGGCAACAAGGTATTTCGGGGTGTAAGTGCAAGTTACGAGGGTGGCTTTGCGTGGCGTTTGTGAGTTTTTTGCAGGCATGGATTTACACAAAGTGTCGCCGCAGGTAACGGGGGCAGGGGGCAGCGCCGAAGTTCGGCGCTGGGTGATGTGTGTGGCGTGTAGTCCGGCTTCCCACAAACGGCGTTTAAAATGCGATTTGTCTGACAGACACTGACGAAGAACCGGACGAACTCAAGGCTGCCACTCACTCTTTTCCCCGCTCAAACGTCGATCCAGAAAACTCGCCGCACTGATCAACGCCAGATGTGTCAGCGCTTGCGGCGTATTGCCCAGGTGTCGCCCATGACTGTCGAACTCCTCGGCGTACAACCCCAGCGGATTGGCGTACCTGAGCAATTGTTCAAACTCCAGATGCGCTTTTTCCACCTGCCCGGCGCGGGCCAGGCATTCGACGTACCAGAACGAACACGCGGCGAAGGCGCCTTCGGTGCCGGCCAGACCATCAATATTGCTGTCGTCATTGCGATAGCGGTAAACCATGCCGTCGCGCACCAGATGCTTTTCGATGGCTTCAAGGGTCGACAGCCAGCGCGGATCCTTGGCGCTGACGAAACGCACCAGCGGCATCAACAACATTGAGCCATCCAGCGCGGTGCCGCCCTTGTACTGGACGAAGTGCCCGCGCTCCTCATCCCAGAAGTTGTCCCAGATGTCGGCGTAGATCGCTTGCCGGGTCTGATCCCACTGCGCGAATGGCGCCGGCAGCGAGCGTTTCGAGGCCAAACGAATGGCCCGGTCCAGCGCTACCCAGCACATCAGCCGCGAGTGCAGAAAGTGGTGCTGTTCACCGCGCATTTCCCAAATGCCTACATCCTTGGTCTGCCACGTTTCACAAACTTGATCGACGACTTCACGCACATGTTTCCAGCCCTCGTGGGAAATGGCATCGCCATATTTGTTGACCAGATACACCGCGTCCATCAGCTCGCCGAAGATGTCGAGTTGGATCTGGTCGTACGCGCCATTGCCGATGCGCACCGGTTTCGCGCCGCCGTGTCCCGACAGGTGATCCAGTTCGGTTTCCGGCAATTCCTGTTGTCCGTCGATGGCGTACAGAATATTCAGTTTCATCGGCTGGCCACAGCAGTCGCTGACCCGCCCGCGCAACCAGCCCATATAGGCGTTGGCTTCGCCGACGAAACCCAGGCGCATGAACGCGTACACCGTGAACGAGGCATCGCGGATCCATGTGTAGCGATAATCCCAGTTGCGTTCGCCACCTGGCGTTTCCGGCAGGCCGAAGGTCGCGGCAGCGAGAATGGCGCCGTGTTTGCGCGAGGTCAGCAGTTTCAACGCAAGGGCCGAGCGATTGACCATCTCCCGCCAGCGCCCGCGGTAAATCGACTGACCGATCCAGTCGCGCCAGAACTTCAGCGTGCGCTCCATGCACAAGTGTCCGGCGCCTTCGGCGAATCGCGGATCGTCGGTCGCACCGAGCATGAACGCCGCCGTTTCATCTTGCTTGAGGGTGAATTGCGCCACCGCCGCTTGCGCGTCGATCTGCATCGGCTGGTCCGAAGCCAGGCGCAGTGACGGTTGGCCGGAAGCGCTGAACGTCACGTCTTGTTGATCCATCTCTGCTCGGGTGTCGGCTCGGGCGTAATCGTGGCGCACGACGCAACGCATCGTGAAAGTCGCCGAGCCGCTCACTACACGAACCCGCCGCATCAGCAGCGGCAGGGCATCGTCACTGTCGCCGATAGGCAGCAGATCGGTGACTTCGACCACCGCCCGCTCGCTCAGCCAGCGGGTTTGCAGAACATTGGTGTCCGGCAGATAGATCTGCTCGCGGCGGGCGTCGGGCAAGTCAGGCGCCAACTGGAAAATCCCCGCATCAGGGGTGTCCAGCAACGCGCAGAAAATCGATGGACTGTCGAACTCCGGCCAGCAGAAAAAATCCACGCTGCCACGGTCGTTGACCAATGCTGCACTGCGCATGTCGCCGATGATGCCGTGGGCGTCGATCGGGCTTTGTCGTTCCAGGTGATGCTCAGCCATTGCCGCGAAACTCCGGATAGAGGCTCATGCCGCCGTCGATGAACAGGGTGGTGCCGATGATGTAGTCGGAGGCATCCGAGGCGAGAAACACCACCGCGTTGGCGACGTCTTCGACATCACCGATGCGCCCGTAGGGAATCAGTTCAAGCAGCTTTTCGCCGGCCGCACCTTCGGTGGCGTCTTGATTGATCGCCGTGCGAATCGCCCCCGGCGCGATGCCGTTGATGCGAATGCGTTGATGGCTGACTTCCTGCGCGAGGGTTTGCATCAACTGATCGACGCCGCCCTTGGACGCGGCGTAATTGACGTGCCCGGCCCAGGGAATGCGCTGGTGCACCGAACTCATGTGGATGATCTTGCCGGCCGCGCGGGACACGCCTTCACGAACGCCTTGGCGATTGAAGATGCGCAGGGCGGCGCGGGCGCAGAGGAACTGCCCGGTGAGGTTGACGCCGATCACCGCGTTCCAGTCGTCCAGGGTCATGTCCACCGCGGCGGCGTCTTTTTGCAGCCCGGAATTGGCGATCAGAATGTCCAGCGAGCCGAAGGCGTCGAGGGTCTGGGCGAATAATCGCTCGACCTCGTCTTCTTTCGACACATCGGCGCCGATGGCGATGGCCTGGCCACCGCCAGCGATGATCTGTAGGGCCAGTGCTTCGGCCGGTTCTGCCTGACGGTTGTAGTTGATGACCACTGCGGCGCCGGCAGCGGCGAGGGCTTTGGCGGCAGCGTGACCGATGCCGGAGCTGGCGCCGGTGATCAGGGCTACTTGTCCGGTGAGGGAGATGTGCATGCGGTGGCGCGCCTTGAGTGAGGGCTTATTTAGCTGACCGGCGGCCTACCGAGAGAGTTCATTCGGCAGAGAGGGCTGTGGTGATTTCGCCGACGCTTTCGCGAGCAGGCTCGCTCCCACAGGGGATTTGTGTACACCGCTGATTCACTGTGGGAGCGAGCCTGCTCGCGAAGGGGCCTTCACATTCCACCAACAATTCCTCGCTTCCACGCCACCCGACCCTATGGCAACTTGGCGGCCCTTGATGAGGCTGCAGTCCATGGCAAACCCCTACCGCGAATTGTTCAACGCCCCCGGTGCACGAAATTTTGTGCTGGCCGGAATGATCGCGCGCATGCCGATCTCCATGACCGGTATCGGTGTGATCACCATGCTCTCGCAGTTGAAGGGCGGCTATGCGTTGGCCGGTGCGGTGGCGGCGATGTTTGCCTTGGCCACGGCGTTTTGCGCGCCACAGGTGTCGCGTCTGGTTGACCGATATGGCCAGCGAAAAATTCTCCCGATATCGGCGTTGATCGGCGGCGGCGCACTGCTGATGTTGCTGCTCTGCACCCGCTTGCAGGCGCCGACCTGGACGCTGTTTGTGTTCGCCGCGCTGGCCGGGTGCATGCCGAGCATGTCGGCGATGGTGCGGGCGCGCTGGACGGAAATCTATCGCGGCCAACCGCAACTACAGACCGCGTATGCGCTGGAGTCGGTGCTCGATGAGGTCTGCTTCATTGTGGGTGCGCCACTGTCAGTCGGATTGTGCGTAACGCTGTTTCCCGAAGCCGGGCCGTTGGCGGGGCTGTTGATGCTGGCAATCGGCGTTACAGCGTTTGTCGCCCAGCGCAGCACCGAGCCAACGGTGCATCCGCATGAGGAACACCATCAAGGTTCGATCATTCGCTCCACGGACATGCAACTGCTACTGCTGTTGATGACGGCCATGGGCGTCATCGTCGGCGTGATCGATGTGGTCAGCGTCGCTTTCGCCCAGCAACAGGGGCAACCCGCTGCAGCCAGTATTGTGTTGTCGGTGTACGGAATCGGTTCATTTCTGTCCGGTATCGCCTTCGGCGCCATGCGCTCGAAGCTGCCATTGCCGCAACTGTTTTTGTACGGTGGCGTGGCGACAGCGGTGACGACATTGCCGCTGCTGTTGGCGAGCAATATTTTTGGCTTGTCGCTGGCCGTGTTCGTCGCCGGGTTGTTCTTCTCGCCGACGCTGATTGTGGCGATGGCGTTGATCGAACGCATTGTGCCGCCGGCCAAGCTCACCGAAGGCCTGACCTGGCTGGTGACCGGTTTGAGTATCGGCGTGGCGATGGGTGCTGCTGGCGCCGGCGCGCTGGTCGATGCCTTCGGAGCGCGCAGCGGATTCTGGCTGGCAATCGCGGCCGGGGCGGTGGTGCTGGGCTCGGCAATCCAGAGCTACCGCCATCTGAAATGAAATTTCCATTGTGGGAGCGAGCCTGCTCGCGAAAGCGCTGTGTCAGTCAACATTCCTATTGAATGTGAAATGGCTTTCGCGAGCAGGCTCGCTCCCACAGGATTTGCAGTGTTACCAGCCTCGTCCCGAGTTGACCCAGAAATTCACTGACAGCGAAGTCGACACCGACTCCACCTGATGGAACCAGCCCTCCGGCAGGAACAGCAGATCCCCAGCCTCCAGCGTGACGCGCAGGAAGGTCACGTCCCGAGCGGCGGGGAAGCGCTCGTAATCCGGCGCATCCGGGTTGAAATCACAACCATCCAGACCGCCCTTGGGCGCGGTCGACCAGGTGCCCAATGCTTGACGATGATGCGGCGCAGCGAGGGTGAATTTCTTCTGCCCCCAGACCTGCGCGAAGAGGTTGTCGGTGTCGTCGCGATGCAACGGCGTCAACGTTCCTTTCGGCCCGATCCAGATACGCGGCGGGATGAATAACGAGGCGTCGAAGTAGGCCGGGTATTTGATCTGTTGCATCAACTGCGCCGGCAGAATGTTGTTGCCCATATAGGCGGGTGGTTCGCCATTCGCACCTTTGACCGCCGGTTGATCCAGCGAGGCGATGAAGTCGGCCATCGACGTGGAGCGAAAATCACGCTCGGTGGAAAAGGTTTTCTTCACATAGTCGCCATGGCGGGTGATGCCTTGCAGTTCGGCGAAATGCACCAGCGATTCTTCACGACTGAGCTTGAACAGTGGCCAGTCCTGCAGCGCATTGCTGATCACCACGGGAATGCCGTTGGGCAGATAGCGGCTTTTGAACTCGGTGACCGACAGTTCGCTGCGGGCAAGGCGTTCGACGCTGCTTTGGGTCGGCAGGCTGGCAGTGAGTTTTTCGCTGAAGCGCGGCGGGGTCGGGTAGCGCTTGTTCATGTCGACCTTTTCCGCCACGGCGCGGCCGTGCATCGCATGCTCGATGATCTGCGGCAGCATGGTTGCCAGGCCCATGTTGCCGCCGATTTTCAGGCGTCCGCTGGCGAACAGCTCTTCGACGTTGGCCATGCCGCTCATGATCCCGAGGAAATCGCGCTCGGCGACTTCAATGGTCACGTCGGGACTGGCGTGGCGACCCGGTTCGGTGCGGCTGCTGGCCTTGACCTCGGACCAGTAGGCCTGCTGCGGGCCGAACACGAATTGAAACACGCCTTCGATGCCGACGGCGCCGGCATTGGCGAACAGTTTGCCCAGGATGCTCTGCAGGTCCACGGTGATGCCCTCGTTATTGGTTTTGGCCTGAACAGTTAACGAGCACATGTTGGGGGAATTTACTGGTCGATGACTAATTTGCCCGGTGCGGCATCCGTCTCTCTCTACAGATGAATTTTTCGAGGAAAGCGTGGTGACCAAGCTGACCCTGCTGTGCCTGCCGTATTCCGGCGCCAGTGCCATGGTCTACAGCCGCTGGCGGCCAAAACTGCCGCAGTGGTTGCAGTTGCAACCGGTTGAGCTGCCGGGACGTGGCGCACGTTTTGGCGAGCCGCTGCATACCGACATGCGTGCATTGGCGATGCAACTGGCCAAGGAGCTGCGCCCGACACTCAAAGTCCCTTATGCACTGTTCGGCCACAGCCTTGGCGCGTTGCTGGCCTGCGAAATAGCGCACGCCTTGCGCGCGCTGGGTTGTCCGGAGCCGGTAGCGATGTTTGCATCAGGCACTGCGGCGCCGACGATGCGCGCCGATTACGATCGCGGCTTTGCCGAACCCAAGACCGACGCCGAGCTGATCGAACAACTGCGCACGCTCAATGGCACCAGCGAGGAAGTGCTGGCCAATGCAGAGCTGATGAGCCTGACATTGCCGATCCTGCGCGCGGATTTTCAGCTGTGCGGCAAGTTTGAGCCGCTGGCCCGACCGCTGCTCAACTGCCCGGTGCATGTGCTCGGCGGCAAGGCAGATCGCGCCACCACCGAGCAATTGATCGGCTGGAGCAAGGAAACCCGCGGCAGTTTCTCGGTGGATATGCTCGCCGGCGGGCACTTCTTTATTCATGAGCATGAGGCCAAGGTACTGAAGGTGATCAAGGATCAGCTCGACGTGCATCATCGCCGGCATGCCATGGCCGCAATCGCCTGAACACCGAAAATCCCTGTGGGAGCGAGCCTGCTCGCGAATGCGCCCTGTCAGCCAATATAGATGGCGCCTGACACACCGCGTTCGCGAGCAGGCTCGCTCCCACACTGATTTGCACATGTCTCAAACCCTCGCATAGCCCCGCCTGACAGTTGTTCTCATTCGCTAATTTTTCCGGTCTGCATTCGTTTTATAGGGATGACGTGCCTTTGTGCTTCCTGCCTACTGATCCGGATGCTGAGAAATGAATGCTGAAGACTCCTTGAAACTTGCTCGCCGGTTTATCGGGTTGCCCCTGGAAAAGCGCCAGATGTTCCTCGCGGCCCTGCAAAAGGAGGGCGTGGATTTCGCCCGGTTTCCGATTCCGGCCGGGATCGAAGCCGAGGATCGCCAGGCGTTGTCCTACGCGCAGCGGCGCATGTGGTTTCTCTGGCAACTCGATCCGCAGAGCGGCGCCTATAATCTGCCGGGTGCGGTGCGCCTGAGCGGTCACCTCAACCTTGCCGCGCTGGAGCAAGCCTTCGCCAGCCTGGTCGAGCGCCATGAAACCCTGCGCACGGTGTTCCAGCGCCAGGCTGACGACAGCCTGTTGCAAGTGCCGGCCAGCGCGCCGTTGCTGATCAAGCATGAAGATTTCAGTTCATTGCCGGCCAGCGAACGTGAGCAGGCCGTGGTGCAGGCCGCCGAACAGCAATCGGTGTTGCCGTTCGATCTGGCCGTCGGCCCGCTGCTGCGGGTGACCTTGCTCAAGCTCGCCGAGCAGGAACATGTCCTGCTGCTGACCCTGCACCACATCGTCTCCGATGGCTGGTCGATGAACGTGCTGATCGACGAGTTCATCCGTTGCTACGACGCTTTCGACGCCGGCCAGCAGCCGCAACTGGCCGCGCTGCCAATTCAATACAGCGACTACGCGCTCTGGCAGCGCCGTTGGCTGGAGGCGGGCGAGCAGGCGCGGCAACTCGATTACTGGCAAGCACAACTGGGCGACGAACACCCGGTGCTGGAGCTGCCGCTGGATCATGCCCGCCCGGCGATGCCGAGCTATCGCGGCACCCGTTACGAATTCGCCATCGATGGGCAATTGGCCGAGCAACTGCGCAACACCGCGCAGCAGCATCAGGTCACCCTGTTCATGTTGTTGCTCGGTGCTTTCAACGCGTTGCTGCATCGTTATACCGGTCAGACCGACTTGCGCGTCGGCGTGCCGATTGCCAACCGTAACCGTGGCGAAATCGAAGGGTTGATCGGCTTCTTCGTCAACACCCAAGTGCTGCGTACCCGGCTGGACGGGCAGACCCGGGTCGACGACTTGTTGCGCGCGATCAAGGAAGCCGCGCTCGGCGCTCAGGCGCATCAGGATCTGCCATTCGAGCAACTGGTCGAAGCGCTGAAACTGGAGCGCAGCCTCAGTCACACGCCGCTGTTCCAGGTGATGTACAACCACCAGCCGCAAGTGGCCGATATCGCCAGCCTCAGCACGGCGTCCGGCCTGGTGCTCGACAGCCTCGACTGGCAGAGCCGCACCACCCAGTTCGATCTGACCCTGGACACCTACGAGAAGGGCGGAAAACTGCACGCGGCGCTGACGTACGCCAGTGACTTGTTCGAGCCCGCGACCATCGAGCGTATGGCGCGCCACTGGTTGCGTCTGCTCACCGCCATGGTCGCCGATCCGTCGCAACGCATCGGCGAATTGCCGTTGCTGGAAGCGGATGAACAACACACGCTGGTGCATGACTGGAACAACGTCCACGCGGTCTATCCGACCGAAACACCGATACACCAACTGATCGAAACGCAGGTGGCGCGCACGCCGAATGCGCCGGCGCTGGTGTTCGGTGAGCAGACCCTGAGCTACGCCGAACTGGATGGCCGCGCCAACCGCCTCGCGCATCTGCTGCGTGAGCAAGGCGTGCGGGCCGACAGTCTGGTCGGTGTGTGCGCCCTGCGTTCGGTGGAAATGGTCGTCGCGCTGCTGGCGATTCTCAAGGCTGGCGGCGCTTATGTGCCACTGGATCCGGAGTACCCGCAGGAACGTCTGGCCTACATGATCGAGGACAGCGGCATCACCTTGCTGCTGACCCAGGATGCTTTGCTGGCATCGCTGCCGACTGACGGCGTGCAGGTCATCACACTGGATCAACCGGGCCTGCTCGACAACTACAGCGACAGCCGCCCGGACGTCAGCGTCGATCCGCTGAACCTGGCCTATGTGATTTACACCTCGGGCTCTACCGGTAAACCGAAAGGCGCCGGCAACAGCCACGCTGCGCTGGTCAACCGCTTGTGCTGGATGCAGGAAGCGTACGCGATCGACGCCAGCGATTCGGTGTTGCAGAAAACCCCGTTCAGCTTCGACGTGTCGGTCTGGGAATTCTTCTGGCCGCTGCTGACCGGCGCGCGTCTGGTGGTTGCCGCGCCAGGTGCGCACCGTGATCCGCTGCAACTGATCGACATCATCAACCGCCACGGCATCAGTACGTTGCACTTTGTGCCGTCGATGTTGCAGGCGTTCATTCACGAGGCGGGCGTGGAAAGCTGCGTGGGCCTCAAGCGCATCGTCTGCAGCGGTGAAGCGCTGCCACTGGACGCGCAACTGCAAGTCTTCGCCAAACTGCCGAACGCCGGACTCTACAACCTCTACGGCCCGACCGAAGCGGCGATCGACGTGACCCACTGGACGTGTGTTGACGAAGGCGCCGACAGCGTGCCGATCGGCCGGCCGATCGCCAACCTGCGCACCCACGTCCTCGACGCCGAGCTGTTGCCGGTGCCAAGTGGCGTGGCTGGCGAACTGTATTTGGGCGGTGCCGGTCTCGCGCGCAATTATCACCAGCGTCCGGCGCTGACCGCCGAGCGTTTTGTGCCGTGTCCTTTCCACGACGGCGCGCGGCTGTACCGCACCGGTGACCGTGTGCGTCAGCGCGCCGACGGCGTGATCGAATACCTCGGTCGTCTCGACCATCAAGTGAAACTGCGCGGTCTGCGCATCGAATTGGGCGAAATCGAAACCCGCCTGATGCAGCATCCGCTGGTGCGCGAAGCGGTGGTGCTGGTGCAGGGCGGCAAGCACTTGGTGGCTTATCTGGTGCTGGAAAATGCCCAGGCGGACGAGCAGTGGCAGCAGGACGTCAAGGCGTGGCTGCTCGGCAGCCTGCCGGAATTCATGGTGCCGACTTACCTGATCACGCTGAGCAAACTGCCGGTCACCGCCAACGGCAAACTCGACCGTAAAGCCTTGCCGCAACCGGACGCCGCGCCGCAACAAGCGTTCGTCGCGCCGCAGGATGCGCTGCAAAAAGCCTTGGCGGTGATCTGGGAAGACGTGCTCGGCCTTGAGCGCGTGGGTCTGGAAGACAACTTCTTCGAACTGGGCGGCGACTCGATCATCTCGATTCAAGTGGTCAGCCGTGCGCGGCAGGCCGGGATTCGTCTCAGCCCGCGCGACCTGTTCCAGTACCAGACTGTGCGCAGCCTCGCGCTGGTTGCCACGCTGGATAATCAGACCTCGGTAGATCAAGGCCCGGTCACCGGCGCCGCCGTGCTCGGGCCGATCCAACAGCATTTCTTCAGCCGTGCGATGCCGCTGCGCGAGCACTGGAACCAGTCGCTGCTGTTGACCCCGCGCGATACCTTGAATGCACAGTGGCTTGATGCTGCGCTGGCGCAGGTGATCAATCATCACGATGCCTTGCGCCTGCGCTTTGTCGAAAGCGCCGAAGGCTGGCAGCAAAACCACGGCCCGCTGGTCGACAGTGCTGAGCTGTGGCTGCGTGGCGCCGAGACTGCTGAGCAATTGCAGGCGCTATGCAACGAAGCCCAGCGCAGCCTTGATCTGCAAAACGGTCCGCTGCTGCGCGCATTGCTGGTGACGATGGCCGATGGCACGCAGCGCCTGGCCCTGATCATTCACCACTTGGCAGTGGACGGCGTTTCCTGGCGGGTGCTGCTGGAAGATCTTCAGCAGGGGTACGAGCAATTGGCGGCGGGCGGCGGCATTCAATTGCCGGCCAAGACCAATGCCTTGCAGAGCTGGACCGCGCGCCTCGAAAGCGAAGCGGCACGCTTCGACGAGCAACTGGGTTACTGGAAAACCCAGCATCAAGGTGCGCAGGATTTGCCGTGCGAACGTCCCGATGGCAGCCTGCAAAACCTGCACGGCGAGAAAATAGAATGGCGCCTTGATGCCGAGCGCACCCGTCAGTTGCTGCAACAGGCACCCGCCGCGTATCGCACGCAGGTCAATGATCTGCTGCTCACCGCACTGGCGCGCACCATCAGCCGCTGGACCCGGCAGCCGGGCACGCTGATCGAACTGGAAGGGCATGGTCGCGAAGACCTGTTCGATGACATCGACCTGACCCGCACCGTGGGTTGGTTCACCAGCCTGTTCGCGGTCAAGCTGACGGCTACCGACGATCTCGACGGGTCGATCAAGTCGATCAAGGAGCAGCTGCGCGCGGTGCCGGACAAAGGTCTGGGCTACGGCGTGCTGCGTTATCTGGCGGCGCCATCGGTGCGCGCCGAACTGGCAACGTTGGCACCGCCACGGATTACCTTCAACTACCTCGGCCAGTTCGATCGTCAGTTCGACGACGCGGCGATGTTCGTACCTTCTGCCGAAACCAGCGGCGTCGCGCAGGACCCGGCCGCGCCTCTGGCCAACTGGCTGACCGTGGAAGGGCAGGTGTATGGCGGTGAACTGTCGATGAGCTGGGGTTTCAGCCGCGAGATGTTCGACGGCACGACCGTGCAGCATCTGGTCGATCAATACGCGCTGGAGCTGCATGCGCTGATCGAGCATTGCTGCACGTTGCAAGCCGCGCAAGCGACGCCGTCGGACTTCCCGCTGGCGCGCGTGACGCAAGCGCAACTGGATGGGTTGCCGGTGCCGGCGGGTCAACTTGACGATGTCTATCCTCTGTCACCGATGCAGCAAGGCTTGCTGTTCCATACCCTCTACGAACAAGCGGCGGGTGAGTACATCAACCAGTTGCGCGTTGACGTACAAGGTCTCGATCCCGAGCGGTTCCGCGCTGCGTGGCAGGCCACCGTCGATGCACAGGACATTCTGCGCAGCGGTTTCGTCTGGCAGGGCGAGTTGGCGCAGCCGCTGCAGATCGTCCACAAGCGGGTGCAACTGCCGTTCAGCATTCTTGACTGGCGCGACCGCGACGATCAGCCCGCAGCGCTCGCGGCGTTGGCCGATGCCGAGCGTCAGCAAGGTTTTGACCTGACCTGCGCGCCACTGCTGCGACTGCTGCTGGTGCAGACCGGTGCCGAGCAATGGCACCTGATTTACACCCATCACCACATCCTCATGGACGGCTGGAGCAACTCGCAGTTGCTCGGCGAAGTCTTGCAGCGCTACAGCGGGCGCACGCCGTTGACTGGCGGCGGACGTTATCGTGATTACATCGCCTGGCTGCAACGTCAGGATGGACAACTGAGTGAAGATTTCTGGAACGGCCAACTGGCCGCCCTGCAAGAGCCGACCCGACTGGCGCGCGCGGCCACCTCTGGCGAGAACCAGAGCGGTCACGGCGATCACTACCTGACGCTGGACGTGCAACGCACCCAGGCGCTGGAAACCTTTGCCCGCCAGCAAAAAGTCACCGTCAACACCTTGGTGCAAGCGGCGTGGCTGCTGTTGCTGCAACGCTACACCGGTCACGAAGCCGTGGCGTTCGGTGCGACCGTGGCCGGGCGTCCGGCGGATCTGCCAGGCATCGAGCAGCAGGTCGGCCTGTTCATCAACACCTTGCCGGTGATTGGCGCGCCGCGTCCGGATCAAAGCGTTGGCAGCTGGCTGCAAGCGGTACAGGCGCAAAACCTCAGCCTGCGCGACTTCGAACACACGCCATTGGCGGACATCCAGCGTTGGGCCGGGCAGGGCGGTGAAGCATTGTTCGACAATATTCTGGTGTTCGAAAACTACCCGATTGCCCAGGCGCTGAGTCAGGCCGGGCAAGGGCTGACATTCGGTGATGTCGGTAACCTCGAACAGACCCATTACGCGCTGAGCGTGGCGGTCACGCTTGGCCAGCAACTGGCGTTGCACTACAGCTTCGATCGTGGCCAGTTCGCCAGCGATGTCATCGCCGGCATCAGTGCGCACCTGCTGCAATTGCTTGAGCAGTTCGCCGTGTCCGCCGAGCGCAACCTCGGTGAAATCGCTTTGGCGGACGCTCAAGAGCAGGCGCGCCAGCAAGGCGAAAACCAGCCGCAGCCGTACCCGGTGGACATCGGCGTGCATCAGCGCATTGCCGCGTTAGCCGCGGAAAATCCGCAACGCACAGCGGTGATTTTCAATGATCAGCATTTCAGCTACGGCGAGATCGATCAGCGCGCCAACCAATTGGCGCACGCGCTGATCGCCCGTGGTGTCGGTGCCGAAACCCGCGTCGGCGTAGCCCTGCCGCGCAGTGAGTCGGTGATCGTCGCGCTGCTGGCGGTGCTCAAGGCGGGCGGCGCCTATGTGCCGCTGGACACCAGTTATCCGCGCGAACGCCTAGCCTATCTGATCGAAGATTCCGGGCTGGCGCTGCTGATCAGCGATTCGTCGGTGTCGGCGCAATTGCCGGTCGCTGAGTCTGTACCGCTGCTGGAGCTGGATCGTCTCGATTTGCGTGAGCTGCCGATCAAGGCACCACAGGTGCAACTCGATCCGCAAAACCTCGCCTACGTGATTTACACCTCTGGCTCCACCGGCAATCCAAAAGGCGTCAGCGTCGCCCACGGCCCGTTGGCCATGCACTGTCAGGCCATTGGTCAGCGCTATGAGATGCGTGACAGTGACTGTGAATTCCACTTTATGTCGTTCGCCTTCGACGGTGCCCACGAACGCTGGCTGACCAGCCTGACCCACGGTGCGTCGCTGCTGATTCGCGACGACAGTTTGTGGACGCCGGAGCAGACCTACAACGCGATGATCGAACACGGCGTGACCGTTGTCGCATTCCCGCCGGTGTACCTGCAACAACTGGCCGAACACGCCGAGCGCGTCGGCAATCCGCCGAAAGTGCGCATCTATTGCTTCGGCGGTGATGCGGTGCCGAACGCGAGTTTCGAGCGGGTCAAACGCGCGCTCGATCCGGACTACATCATCAACGGTTACGGCCCGACCGAAACCGTGGTCACGCCGCTGATCTGGAAGGCCGGGCGCGAGGTGCCATGCGGTGCTGCGTATGCGCCAATCGGTAGCCGTATCGGTGACCGCAGCGCTTATGTCCTCGACGCTGATCTGAACCTGTTGCCGCAAGGCATGGCCGGTGAGCTGTACCTCGGTGGCACGGGCTTGGCGCGGGGTTATCTGAACCGTCCGGGGCTGACCGCCGAGCGTTTTGTGGCTGACCCGTTCAGCACCACGGGTGGCTTGCTCTATCGCACCGGTGACCTCGTTCGCCAACGTGTCGACGGCACGTTCGACTACCTGGATCGCATCGATAATCAGGTGAAGATTCGTGGCTTCCGCATCGAGCTGGGCGAAGTCGAAGCGGCGCTGCAAGCCCTCGACGGCGTGCGTGAAGCGGTGGTCGTGGCGCAGGAAGGCAGCGCTGGCAGTGGCAAGCGTCTGGTGGCGTATGTGGTGGGCGATGCAAGCCGTGCCGACTTCACCGACGATCTGCGCGCGCAACTCAAGGCGACGTTGCCAGCGCACATGGTGCCGGCGTATGTGCTGCGTCTGGAGCGCATGCCGCTGACACCGAACGGCAAACTCGATCGCAAGAACCTGCCGAAACCGGACGTCAGCCAAC